>Ga0315282_10003225_pt1 | contig 29371 bp, 25 predicted proteins | sample YL17G07_20_MG_FD_203693 | JGI IMG/M metagenome (GOLD analysis project Ga0315282, IMG submission 203693) | Sediment microbial communities from Yellowstone Lake, YNP, Wyoming, USA - YL17G07_20 | ecosystem: Environmental > Aquatic > Freshwater > Lake > Sediment | place: USA: Wyoming | collected... | reverse complement strand
GCCCGGAGAGGATGAGGAAGCTGTTCAAGCGAAGGTGGGGCATCGAGACCAGCTACAGGATGGTGAACAAGTTCCTGGCAAAGACGACGTCGAAGATCTACAGCATAAGGCTGCTGTACTTCTACCTGGCAGTGCTGCTCTACAACCTGTGGGTATTGTTGAACTATGGCGGAGTAACTAGGGTGATCGCCGATACCCTGAAGCTCCTAGTCGCACTGTCGCTAATCCTGTCATTCGTGCCGGACATAGAGGTGATGACATGATGAGGTGGGCAAATTTTGATCTACTGTATAATAAACTTGTCGTAATATATTCTGAAATAAAATTCGTTAAATGGCGTTACCATCTGAATGCGGATGAAAGGAAACGCTTCTGTAGCTTGCTGGCGTAGCTTGAAGTCGATGACTATTGTAGCTTTGCGTGCTATGTAGATCTTCACTGTCCATCGACTTCAAACTCTCTTTGTGCTATGCTTCCTCGTCTTCCTCGATTGCAACCTGTTTCATCAATTCGTTCAGAGGCATAGCCTTTGATCCCTTGACATCCTCGACTCCTCTGTCTGTGACCTTTATCAGGCTACCCATGTAAGTCGGTTTCTCAATGGATTTCTCGAGTGAGACGACCTTTGTGTAAGGGTCTCCCTTTATCGACGCGAGGTGCAGCATGGTCTTTGTCATATACGTCAAGTGCTGGCCACCGATCATATCGAACTGCCTTGACCCAAGCCCGCACTCAAGGTCGCTTACGAGCACGCCTTTTCCCAGTTCCTCCAACAAGTCCTTTCTTTGCCTCTCGTTGAAGCTCCTCGATGCCCCGCTCTTGGTCCAAGTAACGAGAAGGACAGGGGCGTCGTATCCCGTTGCCAGCTTCAGCAGGCTATTTATCTCAATTGAGAGTTTTCCCTGGAGCTCCCTCGATTTTGAGGCCAGTACGGTTGTGGGTGCAGAGAGAAGTTGAGCGTGGTAAAAAGCCACAAGGGAGTCCACGATCACGAGTCCGAGTTCCCAGTCATTTTCCTTAAGGTCGGTTGGTATCACATCCATTATCATCTTATGTTGTTCGCCGAACATCGTCGCCGAGTATTTCCTCAATCTCTCCGAAAGCAGCTGCTGCGGTATCTTTCTCATCTCTGCGGCTTTTTGTATCCTGACATCCGACCAGCCTGATTCCGTATCTATGACTACGACTTTCGAGGCGTTGTCCTTCTGCTGTTCGATGACAGAGAAGGCGATCGTCATCGCCAAGCTTGTCTTTGCTGTGCTAGGATCTCCGTATATCGTATTCACTGCATTCGCCAGTAGTCCTCCTCCGCAAAGCTCGTCCACGACCCTGATTGAAGTCGGTACATGTTTCATATTGATTTATCACCTCCACTTACTTTTTCAAATTCCCTTAGTGCCCTAACCCCCTTCTCCGTCGTCGTCAGTAGGACTTGCTTGACACCGCCAACCTCTGAGTTGAACATCTTGAGGTACTGTAGCCTGAGGAGTTTACTGACAAGCCTCTTCTCCTCGGGTCCGATCTGATCGGTATAGTCCTGAAGGGGAAGACCTCCGGATCCTTGAAGGGTTGTAAGGATCCTGAAGGTCGATCCCGCGCCTTCATCGAAGTCCTCTACCAGCCTGCATGCCATCTGGGCTTGTTGATTTCCAGGAGGTATCCCCAGCTGAGTGTTCCTCGCAGCCAGTTCCTCCCTCGTGACTCCAGTGAAGAGCCACGTAGGCCTCTTGAACCTACAGAGCTCGGGCTCGCGGTTCCTTGGCTTCAGCACATAGGCGAAGGATGTCTTTAGAGTTCTGAACGAATCGGCATCCATCTTCCTCCCCATGAGATTCGATGCCACTTCAGCAGAATATGGGTTAGATGCCCTAAACTGAATCAGCGTGCCGACATTCGAGAGAATCCTCTTCTCAGCCCACATGGATGATGTCGAGCAGAGGCAGAGATGAACTCCAGCCTCTCTGAGCATCCGTGGGACCTGAAGGTAGAAGAAAGAAACCTTGGCATCGGACCTTTGAAGCGCTGTGTCAGGCCATATGATCTCGGGAGTGTCTACGACTAGGAGGAGCCTGCTCTTATTCTCCCTTGTATAATCGAGTATTTTCACGATCAGAAGCGATTGGGCAAGGGCCTTGAGGTTCTTGCTCTGTATGTCCGATAAATCGACTACAGAGATGCCCTTCAAAACATCGCCCAAGTTGATGGTCTGCTTCCCCCTGAAAGGCGCCGCTGATCTTCCGGTTAAAAGTGGCTGCAGGACACCATAGGCCGAAAACTGCGAACCTAATTCACTCTGGGCCTCGAACAGACTTGCCAGACTTATCAGCGTTAGTTCGCCATCTGACCTGTCGAGAGCCTCCAGCAGTACCCCCTTCAGATCCGATAATGTTTGCAGGCCTATGCCGAAGGAATGGGAGAGGGATTCGCAGAAGAGGTCAGCATATAGCTCCTTGTCGTGCCCCTCCGGCTTTAAAGGATTAAGGGTATAATCTCCAAGCACGTATACCTTATTCTCCGGAGAAGCGTTTACCATTGGCTTGAATTTTCCAAAGGAATCTATGATGATGACGCTGAAGCCAAGCGAATTGGCTCCTTCGGCAAGGACCATCGCTCCGATCTCATATCCGGATCCGAAAATCCCAACTCCTTCAGCGAGTTCAGCCCTGCTTAGCTTGACGTCACCGATCTCTATGAAACTCGTGCTCAGCAGAGATCCGACTATCGGTTCTTCTTCACACAAATCACGTTCCACCTCCCCGTATTTCTGATGCCTTAGCCATCAGGAAGTCGAAACTGCTTCGCAGGAAGAGGAGGCTTTCGCCCCTATGTAGACCTGATATCGTCGCCTCAATCTGGAGGCCCTCGGGCTCTTCCCCCCCAAGCCCGACCAACATGCGGAAGGCTTCAGCGTCCGCTTTGCGGGACATCCTGAATCCCGTGATGATGGAGAAACGCTGTCCAAGTGGAATCAAAGGGATGCAGCTTCTAGAGATCAAGATAAGTGAAAGTCCATAATACTCAGCGTATTCCAATATGCTTGATCCCTCTCTCATGTTCAAGAGCTCATCGGCATCTTCGATCATCATGACGACCCTCACGGTTCGCTTTGAGATTGCCAAGGATGCAGCCCATGCGAGGAACAGCTCTGTCAGAAGTGTCGCGGTGGCCTTGCGGTGCAGCGGGACTTCGACGGCAATGATATTTTGCATAGGGTCGGGGAGTGCGATTCCCGTGATGGCCTCATCGATTCCAGTCTCTTCGATTAACTTGGAGATCGCAGCCCTGATTCTGGATGTTTCCTGATCCACCTTTCCTGCTATCCCCGCGAGATAATTCCTGAGCAATGGCTCTTTCAACTTTATCATCTTGGCCACTTCATCCTGTGGCTCTTCAACGCTGAAGGCCGCTGCTAATGACGGGGAAAAAACCAAAAGGCTTCCTGAATGAGTGAGCACATCGACATTGAGGGGGGGTCGAAATGGGTTGAGGTAGTCATTCTCTTTACTGCGTCCCTTAACGGAATATTCTTCATGAGGGCCCAATATGATTACTACGGTATTCATCTCAACTAAGGCCGAAACTAAGCTCTGGGCAAACCTCGTCTTGCCCGATGACTTGTCCCCCACCAAGAGCATATGCCCCTCGGGGAATGGAAAGGAGAGGGCCCCCTGTTTTTTCCCACGGCTCTCAATGTAGCCACTTGGAGTAACTCTATCCAATAGACTGCTCGGTTCATACGATATGCTCAATGGAAGGATCTCCTTTAGGTAAGCCTCCCCAACGGGCTTGAGGAATTCCCCGCGTCTCAGATCCCCCATGAGGCCCACCACTAGAGGCGCTTCAAGGAAATTCACAAAGGGAAGCCTCCGGATGAGATCCGACTCAAACCTCGAGAAAGCGGGTAGGTCGTTGGATGAAGCTGCAATGAGATGGCGCGCGAAGATCCCTTCCTTCCCCCTCGTCCACATGAATTGAATGCTCACTTCCACACCCCTTCTTCCGACGGTATTCAGTGCCTTAAGGGCCTCAGCTGTGCTCTTCGATGGGTCGATCAAGTATCCTCTGCTGATTTTTTTGGAGAGGTGATTCTGAATGTCATTAGGTGTGATTACTTCACCTCCCGAATGCGTCTGGGATCCGAGTATCGTAACCAACTTCTCCACGTGTAATTGGAAGGCCTTCGTTCTAAGGTGTGAACGTTTCTGTGAGAAGCTAATACAAGACCTAGCCTCTCTCCCGAGATGAACGTTGAAGGCCATCATCGCATCATTCTCAGGCGGAGTGCACAGGCCTATGGGCAGTTCATCTGGGCCATTCAGAGAGGGGACGGGGATTGAGACCGCAGATGAAAGTTTTGAGATATGCGGCAGGGCCATATTTTTAGTTAGAATACTACTTCTTAAGGAATAAAGAGCAGCTGCCACGAAACCCACTGGACCGCATAGCCCAGCATAGCCCATTAGAATCGTCACAAGGCCCACGGAGTAAAAGACAATTGAAGCCTTGAGTGCGGCCGATACTACTGTGAATCGTTCTCCGACGATCCCAAACTTGTACTTTTTGAGTGCCCACATGACGATGTAGGCTATGACCATGACCTCGAGAGGCGATGCAAGATACCTTACCTCAATAGGATGTAGAACGATCTCGCTAGGAATCAAGAGAAGACGCCACAGGACCATTATGCCCATCAAGACAGCGCCTGCGGAGAGGAGGAGCTTAACGAGGCTGTTGATGATTCCTTTCGTCGCCATCGGATTTCACGATTATGGCCCTCAATTCGCCATGGAAAAGCTTGGTGCAAAGGAAAACTTTCGTTTCCAGAAGGAAGTATTTCCTTACAGGCATCATCACAATGGCCCCTTCCCACTCCCAATTCATTCTGAGCCCATAGTATCAAAAGAATCGGAGATCGGGGATGAAGTATTTGTTCACATCGACTTCATGCCGACTTATCAAGTGAATAACGGAAACGCCCACAGGCCATCCTAACTAACAAAATCGGATCCACTAGCGCGACAGGCAAACCTTTTTTGAACCCATCCCTGAGATAATCGCTGTGTCTTTTATGCTGGACGGAAGGGTCCTAAGAAGCCTGCACACGAGAAGGGCAGTCGAGCTGACCAAGAGCCTAGTGAGGGCGCAGAGTATAAACCCACCTGGAAACGAGAAGTTGGCTTCCGATGTCGTTTCAAGCTTCCTCGATGAAATCGGCATCAATTACGTGGAGCAGAGCGTTTCAGGCGATAGGCACAATGTCGTAGCCACACTGAAGGGGAACAGAGGCTCTCGCTCCCTTCTCCTGACCGGCCACCTCGATGTTGTCCCTCCCGGCGATGAGAGGCTTTGGGTTAAAGATCCTTTCAGCGGAGAGGAGGTGGACGGCCAGATATATGGTAGGGGATCGACGGATGCGAAGGGGTGTCTCGGTGCCATGCTCTGCACGGTCGAAGCGGTCGTGGAATCGGGGGTTGAGCTCTCCGGCGATCTCATCTTCGCGGCCGTGGTGGGAGAGGAGACCGACGGGCTTGGCATTAAGCATCTAGTTAAGGGGCTGCGCCCAGATATGGCCGTGGTCGGGGAACCAACTCAGTTGAGGGTCGGAAACGCCCACAAGGGCATCATGAGGTTTCGCATAAAGGTTAGTGGAAAAGCGGCCCATGCAAGCCTACCAGACCAAGGGGTCAATGCCATATCCGGAATGGCGAAGGTTATCCTCGGGCTCGATGATTTAGCAGCAGAGCTTCGAAGCAGAGGTGGAGCAAGCCCCCCGACTCTTGTCGTCTCGACTATAACGGGAGGCATTAAGGACAACGTCGTCCCTCCCAACTGCACCATCACAGTTGACAGACGCCTCGCTGTAGGCGAAGATTCCAAGGGGGCAGAGCACGAGGTGAATGAGGCCATTCGAGCTGCATTGGGGAGCACCCCCATGAATGCAGATGTGGCACCGTATCTCTCAGCCGCACCCGCACAGACCTCGCCCGATGAATTAATAGTCCGTTGCGCAAGGGATGCCGTAAGGGATGTATCGGGCAAAGATATGGGCCTCTACAGCTTCGAAGCCTACTGCGACATGGGACCGCTCGTGGACCTAGCCGGGACAAAGACCATAATCCTAGGTCCTGGGAGCCTAGTTGGATCCCATGTAGCAAATGAGGTGGTTTCGATTGAGGAAGTCGAGGATGCTGCCAAGATATATTCCCTAATTGTCACATGTTCTGTGTGCGCTTGATTTCTGGAAGGACTGCGAGGCACACCCATCAGCAAAAGTCCATATAGTTGAATATGAAAGACCTATATAACATAGGGGATTTCGCGTTTTCAGAATGGAAAGCAGCGATGATTGCATACTGACGGTATCGGACCTGAGTGTGAGAATTCAGAACCAGCTGATATTGGATAATATTAACTTCAAACTCAAGAGAGGTACGACCTTGGCGATAGTTGGGCCAAACGGTGCCGGAAAATCGGTGCTGTTCAAGGCGTTGCTGAATCTGATACCCTACATGGGTAAAATAGAATGGTACAACAAGGTCAAAATAGGCTATGTCCCTCAGAATCTTACTGCAGGCGATATGCCGATCTCGGTGCGCGAATTCCTATCCTTCAAGGGTTGTTCGGGCATAAAGGGCTGTCTTGACTTGGTTGGACTGAACAACGAGGCCATTATGGACAAGAGATTGGGCACTCTTTCAGGAGGTCAATTCCAAAGGGTACTGATCGCCTGGGCCATAATCGACGGACCGAATGTCCTATTGTTCGACGAACCAACAAGCGCAGTAGACATAGACAATGAAGAAGCTATCTATGAAATGCTGAATAGGCTCGAGAGGGATAGCGAAATAACGGTACTCATAATATCACATGATATACACCTCATACGAGATTACTCGGAGGATATGCTGGCATTGAATAGGAAGGTGATCTTCTTCGGTAAATCCGAACGGATCGTCGAACCTGAGATACTCAAGATGATATACGGCAGTGAGATCGTATTGGGAAAACACGCTAAGGGGAGTTGAAAAACATCATGATGATGGATGTGCTGGTTCCCGGTCTACTGACGGCTATTTCAGTGGGCCTATCGGCTGGTTATTTGGGTTCTCTCATGGTCCTCAAGAAGATGTCCCTGGTCGGAGATGCCCTTTCACACGTTGCCTTGCCAGGACTTGCACTTGGAATCCTGTTCAACTTCAATCCCTTCATCGGAGCATTCGCTGTCCTATTCGGATCGGCGGCCATCATATGGCGTCTGGAAAGGGTTACGAAGCTATCATTCGAAACCATTGTGGGTGCCATATTCACATTGGCCTTGGCAATAGGGATACTCATAATCCCACAAGTAGATCTGCTCGAGGCTCTCTTCGGCAATATCGCCGCAGTGACCTATACCGATGCGATAACAGCGATCATCATCTCCGCCATTGCTATTTATCTGACGAGGATCGTCTATTCGAAATTAATAATGGGCATGATATCCGAAGACCTTGCGATATCCGCAGGAATTAATATTGCAAGGATAAATCTCATATATCTCCTGCTTGTTTCTCTCACAGTGGCTGCAGGCATAAAGATCGTAGGGAGCCTGTTGGTCGGTTTCTTGGTTGTAGTCCCAGCGGCAACTGCGAAGACCTTAAGTTCCAATCTATTGAGGTACTCGATATTGAGTTCCTTTTTCGGTGCAGTCAGCGGGACTTCAGGGGTGCTCTTGTCCAATTTCACAGGGCTGCCGACTGGGCCACTGGTAGTCGTATCCGGCGTTGCAGTATTCATCGCAGCTGCGTTGATAAGGTGGGCAACAAAATATTCCCCTTAGCCTTTACATATCAGTTCTCTAATCTGGTTCAAACTGCCATTCATCTTGATATGCATTTTTTATGCGCATATGCAAATTAAGTTAACGTTCCCGATCTGCCGACAGACCCAATTCTGAAAGTGACTTCATCAGAGCGCGCCTCCTGAAATCCGCCAATTGGAGAAGTGGTTTCCTCGGGTATCCCCCTGGAAGGCCGAGGATGTTCATGGCTTCCTTGATTGCAACAGGAAAACTGCCGACATTCAATGCGAGCCTAAGAGCGCTTACCTTCTCCTGAAGTTTCGAAGCCGTTGCATAGTCCCCCCTCTTTATGTTTTCATAGAGTTGCACAACCAAATCCGGAACTATATTTCCCAAAGCGTTGACAGTTCCCTTTGCTCCGAGAATAAGAGCAGGCAGGATCAGCCCATCCCTGCCGATCATCATGGCCATCCTCTCTCCCGAGATGCGAAGGTATTGCTGAAAAAGAGAGATATCCCCGCTGCTATCCTTCATTGCAACAACATTGCTCAATTCTGAGCATCTTCCAAGGCACGCCGGCGAAATCGTCGAGCCCGCCCTTCCGGGATTGCTGTAGAGCGCGATCGGGAGATCGGTCGACTCGGCTATTGCCTTATAGTGCTGAAACATCTCCTCGTCGTCTATCTTGACGAAATATGGAGTTATGACCGTTATGACATCAACACCTATGTCATCGGCTTCCTTGGTGATCATTATGGTCTCATCCGTCGAGATCGACGCGGTTCCAGCGTAAACAGTCGCCCTGCCATCGCATTGATCGACAGAAGCTCCAAAGATCTTCCTTCTCTCATCCCTCGTCATCGAGTGAAACTCGCCCACAGTTCCAGCCACAAGTATTCCATCGACTCCCTTCCGAATGAGGAAATCCACGATCTCCCTTAGGCCGTGCTCATCGATCTCGCCATCCTTGCTGAAGGGCGTCACCATTGCTGGGACCACTCCCTCAATCCTGACCAATTCGTTGCACTCCTCCCCCGCTTCGGCGGTGAGCCCTTAATCTCTTTCCTTCATCGTGTTCAGGCCATTAAGGCATATATCACATAGATACAGCATCATAGCCATTGTCCTCATCAGGCGAAGATCAAGAGAAGCTTCTCGCGGCAATAGAGTGCGCTGCAAATCCCACTAGACACAAGATCCTCGAGATCCTCATCGAAACGCCTGGCTTGGGGGCAAAGGCATTGGCCGACAAGATGAGAGTTTCGAGGCAACATATCGCTTACCACATTGGGGAGCTTAAGAAAGTAGATCTCATAAAGGACATGTCCGCGGGCACAACTGTAATCTACAACATCACGCAATTGGGGAGGACTGCCTTAGAACGCATTCGCTCAACACCACAGTCTGAGAAGGCTCCTACCAAGGTGATCTCAACACCCATCCCCCCACCTCCGCCTCAGCAAGCCGCTAAGCAATCTCGCAGATCACCCTCCACGAGGTTACTGGGCCTCATGCCAGCTCTGGCCGGCCTTATCCTCTTGTTGTATTCAATGCTCAGGGCTTATGCCGATAATCAGCCAGGGTATGTCCTCGGGGGAGTGGCGGTATTCATTATCTTAGCATATGTTTCTAGGAAAATCCTAGGTTGGTGGCCGCAAATTTAGCCTGAGCATCCCTCATGGCAGCTTCTAGAAAACTTTAAAGCCCAACCTCGAAGTGGTCCTTTAAAGAGGGTTGCAATGAAAGTCGTCGGTTTGTTGTTGCCTCTCTCAATAGTTATCGTACTGAGCCTAGCAGCCTCCTTTGGGCTTTTCTACTTCCTCGCCAGTAAGAGCTCCCTCAACCTAGGAAACGGCAACCAGATCGACCTCTCAAGCTCAGCCTCCGCAAGACTCTGGGGCTTGCTCCTTGGCCTCAGCGCGGGTGGGTTCTCGGTCGGTTCCTTTCTAGCCCCTGATAATCAACCAGTGAGGGCTTTGTTCGCATCATTCGGAGGCGATTGGTTCCTCCTCATCACAGCAGCCCTGGTGCTGATCGGCTTGGTAGGTGGATTGTTTGCCAAGCATCCGGTCCAAGGGGCTCTCGCCTCCGGCTGGGCATCCTTGATCCTCGCCTTCGTGGGCATCGTTCTCACAGCAGTGGACTTCCCTAACTATGTAAGTAATCTGAATCTCCCCTCAGGCCAGCTAGCCCAACTTCTATCAACTCTGGAGATATCGCAGCTCTTGGGTGGATGCTTCGCTGCCTTGATAACTGGCTTGATGGGCGCACTCGGGGGGAGGGCACTCCAGTATAGGGAGAAAGTTCCGATTGATTTCGTCAAATCCCCTGAGATCACTCCAGTCGAGCCGATGACGGTGGGGCAAGCGGAGGAAACCATAGAGCAAACGGAAGATGCCGCCAATCCAGTCACAATAGTACAACCCTATGAAGATACCTCGCAGGAGACTTACAGCGATCTGGAAGTAGAGGACAAGGTCATGACAAATGGGGAGAGTCCGATAATACATGAAACGACTCCCGATCAGCCAACATCAACGGAGCCAGGGGCGAGAGGCCCATTTAACAGACCTCCGCCCTGCCCCCACTGCGGTACTCCCCTGAGCTGGATTCCAGAAGCTAATAGATACTATTGTAAGGTCTGCGCGATATATCCTTAGATGGATCGGGTTCTGGATCGACACGTCAGTGATGCATTGTCCTCATGGAGCTGCGACGATTACAATGATATCACTTACATTAGTGCCAGTCGGGCCCGTGAAGATTAGGGATTGAACGGGCTTCAGGGTGGTGTAGCTGTCGTTTCTGTTCAATGCCTCTCTTGGATTTAGGCCCGAGTCGAGAACCGCATCGTATGTCCTACCATCGACTAGGGCTCCGGCAGCATCTGTTACGCCATCTACTCCATCGGTTCCCATCGAGGCCACAGTTACACCCTCAGTTCCACTTAGCTTAATGGCCGCCGACAATGCGACCTCCTGGTTCCGCCCCCCTCTCCCATCCCCCCTTATCGTCACCGTGGTCTCTCCCGAAGCCAGCACTACCATTGGCCTCTTAGCGACTCTGCTCCCTAACTCGATGCCTATCGAGGCGAGGACCGTCCCAACTTCTCTTGCCTCCCCTTCAAGACAACTCGTCAATACGACAGCCCTCCAATCTTTGCGCCTGCACACCAGCTCCATGCTGTTCAGAGCTATTTTACCGCCAGCCACTATCTTCGTGATGACACTGCGAAAGACTTTGTCCGAGGGTTTTGGAGTATCTGGGATTTGGTGCTGAACTCCCCTAGTAATGTGTCCTTCAACGGAGGCGGGCAGATGCCCCAAGAGACCCCTCAGACTCAATACTCGCATAGCATCATCAAATGTCGAAGGATCGGGGCACATGGGGCCTGATGCTATTACCTCCTCGCGATCACCTGGAACATCGGATATGAGGAGATTAATGACACTTGCAGGATATGCCGCTTTAGCGAGCATTCCCCCCTTGACCGCCGAGATATGCTTCCTTACAGTATTGAATTCCATTATTGTGGCACCGCTTCTCAAAAGGGCCCTCGTTGTAGCAATCTTGTCCTCAAGCGGTATGTCCTCACTCGGAAGGCACATCAGCGATGATCCTCCCCCTGAAATGAGGGAGATCACGAGATCTTCTTCGTTCAGTCCACTTACTTCTTTGACAACGGCCTTCGCGGCTTCAACGCTATCCTTGCTTGGTTGCGGATGATCCCCCTCCAAGAGCCGTATCCTTTGGAGGCTGTAGCTGCTCGCTGTTCCCTTTGGAACTATTACAGCCCCATCGTCTACCTTATCACCTAGGATGGATTCGATCGCAGCGGCCATCCCCCCCGATGCCTTACCGGCGCCGACGACGATGACGTGCCCCCTCAATCTTATCCTATCTTTACCGATCTGAACAAAGTCGCCTTTCAACTTCAGAACATTCCTAATGGCCATGTACGGATCCGCGGACATGACGGCTTGTTCCAGGAGATTGAGTGCGATGCTTCGCGACAACCTATTCCTACTTGAGCACTTGCTGAGGAGTTCCTGACGATTCAATATCTTTGCTCGCAGCTTGGTCAATGTCCCTCCAGCCCTCACGACAATCTCGCAATATAAAGCATGGCAAGGCTTATCTCCATCATTTTGCCGCTTAGTATCATACTACGAAGGAGAATCAAAGATGAAGATAGGAATACTCAGCGTACTGTATGATGAGAAACCGCTTGAGGACGTGCTCAAATATGTCTCTGGTTTGGGATATGAAGCCGTTGAGCTTGCTGCATGGAAGGGAAGCCATCACATTGACATAGATCAAGTCCTGAAGGGCGGAGCTACGGCACTCAAGAGGACCGTCGCTAAATATGGGATGAGCATCTCAGCCCTCAGCAACCATCTCGAGGGTCAGCTGGTGCTCGGTCCTCTCGACGCATCGACGGACGATTGGTATAAGGGGACGCCAGAGGAGAAGGTCAAGTATGGAATCGAGAGGATGAAGAAGACGGCGGAGGCGGCGGCTGCCCTCGATGTTCCCGTAGTTTGTGGTTTCATAGGTGCTCCGAACTGGGGTTCTTGGTATATCTTCCCGCCAGCCTATGAGAAGATCTACGAGAAGGGGTTCGAGATCTTCGCGGAGAGGTGGGGCGGGATAATGGACGCGTTTGCAGCGCAAGGGGTGAAGTTCGCCCATGAGGTTCATCCGCAGGAGCTGGCGTATAACGTCGAGACGTCCGAGATGGCGATAAAGGTGATCAATAAGAAGGAGTTCGGTTTCAACTTTGACCCATCGCATCTCATCTGGCAACAGATAGATCCTGTCGTCTTCATAAAGAAGTTTGGCGATAGGATTTACCACTCGCACGCCAAGGACGCAGAGCTCGTGAAGGAGAACCTGTCGATCTCGGGCTCAATACCGACGGGCGCTTGGCGCAGACCGACGAGGGGATTCAGGTTCAGGGTTGTCGGATGGGGGGATGTGCCGTGGAAGAGGGTGATGACCGCCCTGCTCGAGGTGGGCTACGATTATGTCCTGAGTTACGAGCACGAGGATCCTGTCATGAGCAGGGAGGACGGCTGCGAGAAGTGCATAGCATACCTTAAGCCCCTCATCATAAAGGCACCGCTCGAAAAGGTCTGGTGGTAGAGGAGGGAGAGTGCTATGTCCGAGAAGGAGAAGAAAGTCGGATTCGTTACGATGGGTGAAGTTCAGGCGCCAACTAAGGAGGCTCCAACCATAGGCATCGGGATGATTGGCTACGCCTTCATGGGCAAGGCGCACACAAATGCATACATTGACATGCCGTTCTTCTTCTATCCGCCTCCTGCAAGGCCCAAGTTGGTCGCCGTGGCCGGCAGGACGAAGGACAAGGTCGCAGAGGCCGCAAGGCGATATGGTTACCAGAAATATTATACGAATTGGCTGGAGCTCGTGAAGGACAAGGATGTCCAGCTCGTTGACATCGGTACGCCGAACGACGAACATCACGACCAGGCTATAGCCACTGTAGAGAATGGGAAGCACGTACTCTGCGAGAAACCCCTTGCGAGGACCGCGAAGGAGGCGAGGGAGATGCTGGATGCGGCCGAGAGGGCGAAGGTGAGGCACATGGTCGCCTTCAACTATAGGTTCGTCCCAGCTATAGTGCAGGCGAAAAAGCTCATTCAGCGTGGCACAATAGGAAAGCTGCTCCAGTTCAGGGCCGTCTACCTACAGGAGTGGATCATGGATCCGAATTTTCCACTCGTCTGGAGGATGCGGAAGGACGTCGCCGGCTCTGGCGCACTCGGAGATCTTGGCGCCCACGTGCTGGATTTGGCGAGATATCTCATGGGTGACATAACCGATGTATCTGGGTTGACGAAGACATTCATCACCGAGAGGCCATTGCCCGAAGATCCCACGAAGAAGGGGAAGGTCGATGTGGACGATGCCTTCATTGCGATGCTGAAATTCCAGAATGGCGCCATAGGGAGCGTAGAGGCATCGAGGTTCGCCGCAGGGCGCAAGAACTTCCAGAGGCTTGAGATACACGGGACCGAGGGTTCCATAAACTTCAACCTTGAGAGGCTGAACGAGCTCGAGCTCTATGTGAGAAGTGATCCACCGGATTCTCTCGGATTCAGGGACATCAGCATCACCGAGGCCGTGCATCCGTTTTGGGACAAGTGGTGGCCACACGGCCACATCATAGGCTGGGAACACACATTCATTCACGAGGTTCATCACCTCATTGACTGCATCGTGAACAAAAAGGATGTCAGCCCCGAGGGTGCATCGTTCTACGACGGCTGGAAGGTTAACGTCATCATGGACAAGATCCTCGAGTCCGTCGCAACTGGCAGGTGGACTTCGGTACAATAACCCTCTAGAATGCACAAGACCTCCTGTTCAAATCTCATCCCATTTCAGTGCCCAAAATAGATGCAATAGTGGTTCGTGAAAAAAAAACAATCTGTAAATTGATAAATAAATTCCCAAGACTGGTTTAATGAAATTATCCCCTAAATTCCTTGTTCCTCAGGGGCCTATTGTCTTCGCTTACATATCGGCCCAGTTCGCGGAGCAGCTGTTTCCCTCCTTCGTTTAACTCCGCGGGTGTTCGCACGACGACTTCAACCAGCAGGTCTCCAGTCCCTCTCGACTCGAGTCTGGGAACGCCCTTTCCCCTGAACCTGAAGATCGTCCCAGTCTGCGTGCCAGCTGGAATCTTCAGCTTCTCACTCCCCTTCAATGTCGGCACATCGATCTCCGCTCCCAGAGAGGACTGCGTGAAGCTGATCGGAATCTTGATGTAGAGGTCATCACCCCTCCTCTCAATATATTCATGTGGTCTGAGGTGCACGACCACATATAGGTCTCCGGATGGTGTTCCCCTCATTCCCTGCTCCCCCTCGCCCGGCAGCCTGAGACCAACGCCCTCATCCACACCGGCAGGTATCTTGACCGTGATCTTCCTCGTCCTCCTAATCCTTCCGTTTCCGCTGCAGTTCATGCAGGGCGTGAATGTCCTGCCCCTGCCGCCACAGACATCGCACACCTCGATCTGTATGAAGTGCCCAAACCCTGAGCTCTGGACATGCTGGATCTGCCCGGTCCCCCTGCACCTGTTGCAAATCTTCGGCGCGGTACCGGGCCTTACGCCCGTACCCTTGCACTCATCGCATGCCTCAAGCCTTGGAACCATGATATCGCTCTCCGATCCCTTTACAGCATCTTGAAGCCCGACCTCAAGATCATATCTGATATCCCCTCCCCTGCGCGGTCCGGCCCTAGTACCACGGCCGAAGAACCTCTCGAAGATGTCCTCGACCCCGAATCCGAAACCAAAGCCCCTGAGGATGTCCCCGAAGTCGACACCCCTGAAGATCTCCTCTTCTGAGTACTTCCCCTCTATGCCGCCATGGCCGAACTGATCGTATTGCTGCCTTTTGACATCGTCCGACAATATTGCATAGGCTTCCGATATCTCCTTGAACTTCTCCTCAGCATCTGGTGATTTGTTCCTGTCCGGGTGGTATTGGAGCGCGAGCTTCCTATAAGCCTCCTTGATCTCGTCCTTGGTCGCCTCCTTCCCCACACCAAGAACCTCATAGTAGTCACGCTTCGAAGACATCGACCTTCACTTGAGAGTAGGGGGTTTCAGTTTTTATCCTTCTTTCCCGTCCTTCTCGACCTTGTAGTCCGCGTCCACGACCTTCCCCTCAGTCTTGGGCGGTTCCTGAGATGCCCCCTCATTCCCCTTCTCTTCGGCTTGCCGTTGTTGGGCCGCCTGCTGGTAGACCGACGCGCCTATCTCCTGGAGGATATTCGATACCTCTTCGCTCTTCTTCCTGATCGAATCGACATCCTTACCACTAAGTGCGTTCCTCAACTCGGCTACAGCTTTGTCAACCTTCTCTACCTTATCCCTCGATATCTTTTCCCCCAGATCCTTCTTTGTCTTTTCAGCGGTATACATTATGTTGTCCGCCTGATTTCTGACCTCGGCTTCTTCCCTCTTCTTCATGTCCTGCTCAGAGAATTGTTCCGACTCCCTTATCATCCTCTCCTTCTCTTCCTTGTTGAGCTTCGTTGATGCCGTTATTGTTATCTTGGCCTCTTTCGCTGTTCCAAGGTCCTTTGCCGTAACGTTCAGTATGCCATTCGCATCTATGTCGAATGTGACCTCGATCTGAGGAACGCCTCTGGGCGCGGGGGGAATGCCGGTGAGGTTGAACATGCCGAGTGAGACGTTGTCAGCGGCCATCGGCCGCTCTCCCTGAAGAACGTGGATTGTTACGGCCGTCTGGAAATCCGCGGCCGTCGAGAATACCTGGCTGCGCCTCGTAGGTATGGTCGTGTTCTTCTCCATGATCTTCGTGAAGATTCCACCTAGTGTCTCAACTCCAAGTGACAAAGGTGTAACATCGAGGAGTAGGAGATCCTTCACCTCTCCAGCCAATACTGCGCCCTGTATTGCAGCTCCCACTGCGACGCATTCCATCGGGTCAACTCCACGCTCAGCTGGCTTGCCGAGTATGTTTTCAACGGCCCTCCTCACAAGGGGCATTCTGGTCTGGCCGCCTATCAGAATGATCTTATCCACATCCGTGGGCATAATCTTAGCATCCGAGAGGACCCTGGTTATCGGCGCCTCCACCCTCTTGACTATCGGGAGGGCAAGTTCCTCGAGCTTCGTCCTTGTCAAGGTCATATGGAGATGCTTTGGACCTGCCGCATCCGAGGCTACGAATGGCAGATCTATATCCGTCGTCATAAGAGTTGAGAGCTCTATCTTGGCCTTCTCAGCCGCCTCCTTTAGCCTAGTCATGGCCATCCTATCCTTTGTGAGGTCGATGCCCGTCTTGCCCCTGAAATCCTCAACGAGGTACTGCATCACGGCGTTATCAATGTCCGTACCGCCGGTTTGAGTGTCCCCGCTTGTGGCAAGGACTTGGAACACCCCCTTTCCGAAGTCCATGAGCGTTACATCGTGCGTTCCTCCGCCAAAACTGAAAACCATGATCTTCATCTCCTTCTCAAGTTTGTCAAGACCGTAGGCAAGGCATGCGGCAGTGGGCTCGTTGATGATCCTCACGACCTCAAGGCCTGCTATCTCTCCCGCATCCTTTGTGGCCTGTCTCTGATTGTCATTGAAATGGGCCGGAACTGTGATGACGACCTTCTTCACTGGTTTGGCGAGATATGTCTCGGTGTCTTTCTTGATCTTCTGGAGTATGAAGGCCGATATCTGCTGGGGCGTGTACTCCTTACCGTAAACACTTACCTTGTAGTCCGTCCCCATCTTCCTCTTTATCTCGAAGATGGTCCCTTCGGGATTCGTCGCAGCCTGTCTCTTGGCGGGATCGCCTATCAAGAGATCGCCTTCTTTTGTGAATGCCACAACCGATGGAAACATCTTGCCAGCTATGGTTGGACCTTCTGCGCTCGGTATGATGGTGGGGCGTCCAGCCTCCATTATGGCTGCTGCCGAGTTCGTCGTTCCGAGATCGATTCCGAGAATCTTCTCCTTCTCCGCTCCTTTCTCCTCTTTCTTCTCACTCATTCTCCTTCACCTTTTTCACAACTGTCGACTTCTCTTTAACCTTCATGTGTTCATCTTCCTCTACGACCTTCAGTGAGGTGACCTTCTCTTCTTTCACCTGCATGGGATTTACCGGAGTCGCAACTGTGACGACGCTGGGCCTGATAACCTTTCCTTTAATGGTGAAGCCCTTCCTTACCTCCTCAATTATCGAGGGCGTTCTACAGTCCTGTCGTGGGACCGTCGATACCACCTCGTGAAGTCTCGGGTCGAATGGCTTCCCAGCCGCTTCTATAGTTGCTACCCCTTCGTTTTTGAGCAGATCGTATAGCTTCTTCAGCGTAACCTTCACTCCGACGATGAGTGCATCCTTATTCTCGGTCTTCTCACCGGCCTGAACGGCTAACTCGAGCTCATCCAAGATGCTCAATAGGCTCAGGATGAGCTTCTCCTTGTTGAATTGAGCCGCTTCCTCTGTCTCCCTTTGAGCCCTCTTCCTATAATTCTCGAAGTCCGCCTGCAAGTACCGCAGCTTGTTCAGATAAGCATCTGCCTTTTTTTGCTCATCAGCAAGGACCGTCTTCAGCTTCTCCAGCTCTTCAGCCATGGACTCGATCTGCTCGCCCTCAGTCGCCTCTTTCGGCGCTTCGGATGGCTCTTTCTGAACATTCTCCGCCGATGAACTTGATGAATCCTTTTCTTGGTACATCCAAATCACCTGCTAGAGTAAGCCAGTAGTATAAACACGGGGTTACGCCTTCAGGGATTATATTTGTTGCTGTACATCGATATATTCATTGCACTTCATTGGTTCAAGAGACATGATGGGAAATCTCATTAAGCCCTTGTAGCTCCCTTTCGCCGCCGGGAGATGGCAGGAAGAGCCAGAACATGAGCCACTTGCTTGGAATCGATGTGGGGACCACTGGAGCCAAAGTCCTCGTTATAGATGAGCACGGGGAGGTTGTAGCCAGATCATTCAGGTCGTATCCTCTTCTAACGCCTAAACCCAACTGGGCGGAACAGGACCCCGAGGAGTGGTGGAACGCCGTTGTGAGCTGTCTGAGGGAGGTGTTGGGAAAGGGCGTGAGGGCTGAGGAGATCTCGGCCATAGGGCTGACAGGCCAGATGCACGGCGCGGTTGTGCTGGACAGAAACAACAAGACTTTGAGGCCGTGCATCCTGTGGTGCGATCAGCGGACAGCGCCTCAGTGCGATGAGATAATGGAGAGGTTCGGCAGGAGACGGTTTCTGGACCTTACATGCAATATCGCCCTCCCTGGCTTCACGGCACCGAAGATACTGTGGATAAAGGAGAATGAGCCCGAGATATACCGAAGGACCGCAAAGGTTCTTCTTCCCAAGGACTACATAAGATTCAGGCTTACGGGTATTTTCGCCACGGAGGTTTCCGATGCTTCGGGTACGGCCTTATTCGATGTGAGGCACAGGATGTGGTCGGATGAAGTGCTCTCCGAGCTCGAGATACCCAGGGACCTGATGCCCGATGCCTTCGAATCGACCTTCTTGAGCGGTGAGATTTCGGGCGAAGCCGCCTCCATGACGGGACTGCGGCGTGGGACCGCCGTAGCTGGGGGAGGAGGTGATCAGGCCGCAGGAGCAGTTGGCAATGGGATCGTCAGGGCTGGATTGGTATCATGCACAATAGGTACCTCTGGCGTCGTCTTCGCTTCCTGCGACGAACCTTTGATCGATCCTGAGGCAAGGCTTCATAGTTTCTGTCATGCTGTGCCTGGGAAATGGCATGTCATGGGTGTCATGCTCTCCGCAGGAGGCTCACTGCGGTGGTTCAGGGACACGTTGGGGAACGAAGAGATGAACTTGAGCAGGGAGAGGGGGGTTGACCCATATGTTATTCTAGCGGATGAGCTTGCATCGCAAGCTGAACCGGGCTGCGAAGGCCTGATTTTCCTCCCCTACCTGATGGGCGAGAGGACCCCCTATCCGAACCCAAACGCTAAGGGGGTCTTCTTCGGCATCACTCTGCGCCATAGGAAGTCCGATCTCATTAGGTCTGTCATGGAGGGGGTCGCATATGGAATGAGGGATTCACTTGAACTGGTGAAGGCCCTTGGCATCGATATCGGGCAGGTCAGGGCTTCTGGAGGCGGCGCGAGAAGTCCCCTCTGGAGGCAGATTCAGGCTGACATTTACGATGCCGATCTCGTAACAGTTAGCGTGGACGAAGGACCTGCCCTCGGAGCTGCACTAATAGCTGGAGCGGGCTCTGGGATCTTTAAGGGCGTTGATGACGCCTGTGATAGGGCAATTTCCATCTCGACTAGAACGACGCCCATTCAGGCGAATGTGAAGCTCTACGATGGATACTATTCCATCTACAGGAACCTTTATGCAGCTCTGGTCAGGCAGTTCGATGAAGTTTCGAGAATAGTTGTTAAAGGCTCTGGCTGAAAGGGGAATCCATTGAGCGTAAAGATCGCAGCCTCAATTCTCTCAGCCGACTATGGCAACCTAGCGAGGGATGTAAGGAGAGTTGAAGTGGCAGGAGCGGACATGATCCACTTCGATATAATGGACGGCCGTTTCGTGCCGAACATAACTTTTGGCCATGGTGTTGTGCAAGCCCTTAGGGGTGTAAGTAGGCTTCAATTCTTTGTGCATTTGATGACCGTCGAACCTGAAAGGCAGGTCAAGAATTTCGTGAAGGCCGGAGCCGATATAATCGTCTTCCATTTAGAGGCTTCTCGGAGGCCATTGCACCTGATACGCCTCATAAGGGATTTGGGCGTAGACGCGGGCGTCTCCCTAAATCCTCAGACAGCGCTGAGCTCCGCAAGTGACCTCATGAAAGAGATGGATGTCTTCCTCCTGATGATGGTCAGGCCTGGATTCTCCGGACAGAAACTCATGCCGAGCGCCCTCTCAAAGGTACGGATTGCGAGGGATATGTTCCTGGAAAAAGGTCTGAAAACGCCCATAGCAGTCGATGGGGGCGTTAATCCAACAACAGCCCCCTTGGCGGTGAAGGCCGGTGCAGACATCCTGGTCGCCGGTTCAGCGATCTTCAGGGACGATGTGAAGAAGGCGATCAAAGACTTAAGGGGTAGTGTCACCGCGCTCGCGGATAAATACCCGAGGAAGTGATCGAGATGAAGGCAGCCGTACTTCATGGAATAAGGGACATAAGGGTCGAAGATGTACCAAAGCCCATCCCGGAAAGGGGTGAGGTTCTGATCGCTGTCAGAGCGACCGGGATATGTGGAACGGACATACATTTCTACAAGGGGGAGTGGAGCGTCCCGATACCGCTGATCCCCGGTCATGAGTTCTCGGGCGTCATCGCAGAAGTTGGTAAAGATGTGCGCGGAATGGAGGAGGGTTGGCACGTTGTGGCTGAACCGAACATCCCCTGCGGAAGCTGCTACTTCTGCAGGCTGAGCGAGAAAAATTTCTTCTGCCTTAACCTTAGGGCGACAGGGGTCGATACTAACGGAGCGTTCGCACAGTTCGTGAAGATACCAGCCTCCAACATCTACAGGATTCCAAGCCATCTGGAGTTCGAGGTGGCCGCTATGATAGAACCAGTAGCATGTTGCGTAAGGGGCATGGACCAAGCCGGCATAAGGCTCGGGGACTTCGTTGCCATCGTGGGAGCAGGACCTATAGGATTAATCCTGATGCAGCTAGCCAAGATGAATGGCGCAAGGTCTGTTCTGGTATCGGACATCTCCGCTGATAGGCTCGAGATGGCGAAGTCGCTGGGTGCCGACCACATCGTGAACACTTCAGAAGAAGACTTGACGAGGGCGGTTGGCGACCTGACAGGAGATATAGGCGTCGACGTTGCCATCGAGGCCGTTGGAAAACCTGAGACGATCTCACAGGCAATTGGGATCGCCAGGAGGGGAGGCAGGGTGAACATATTCGGGGTCTCCCCCCAGGATGCTGTCCTCAGTGTAAAGCCCTTCGACCTCTATGCGAAGGAGTTGACGATCACGACATCGTATAGAAGCCCATTTACGTTCCAGAGGGCCGTCGATCTCGTGAGCTCTGGGAAGTTAGTACTTAAGCCGCTGATCACCCACGTCCTCCCTCTTGAAAAAATAGTAAGTGCCTTTGGAATAGTCGAGAGGAGGGAGTCCGGTGTGATGAAGGCCATGGTGAAGCCCTAGCGCTCTGACATCCGAATTGACTCTATGTATCAAGTTGACTTGCGACCGATCCATCTCTAAGTCATCAGTTCGGCAATCTCCTGTTCGAAGGGCATCGAAGTAAAAGATTGACGCTGCGTACCGAGGTATGAACAAGTTTATTTTTGTGCATTCAATAGGCGAGAATCGAAACGACTTCTACAGAGACTAAAAATGAAAAAGTTCCCTGGTTTATCATCATTGACAATTGTCCTTTCCTTCCTCCTTTAAAAAATGATACGAGATGAAGGATTTAACCGCATAAGTGTGATGAAAGAGATTTAAGGTCTTTAATGCATGAAGTGCAGCATGTTCGAGGAGCACAATCAGGAAGTTAAAGGACTTTGGGACGATTTCCAAAAAGGGACTAATGAACGCGTACCGGTCTCTTGGTCAATAGGGGATAAGGTGCTCCTCCTCGACCCAATAATGAATAGGTCGGGATATACGTTCGAGGGTTACTTCAACGATCCTGATGTCATGTTGAGCGTTCAAATGGACTTCGAGTATTGGAAGAGGCACAACGTATGGGCTGACTGGGAAATGGGCATGCCTGATAAATGGGACGCTGGCGTGAGTTTCCAGAATGTCTATGAGTCGGCCTGGCTGGGTGGTGACATATACTACGCGCGGAACCAAGTACCCGACATCAGACCATTCCTACGTAACATCGACGATATGGCTGAATTCATGAGAAGGGGGATTCCGGACCCCATGTCCGGATTCATGGCCAAGGTGAAGCGATTCTATGATCACTTCCTCGAGAAAAGGGAAGGAGGCTTCACGTATATGGACAGGCCCTTGGGGGATGTCTCATTGCCAATCGGCACCGATGGGCCATTTACTATCGCCATGAATATAACGGGAGGAACTATTTTGAAATTACCTCACTCAGATCCGGATCTCTTCGAGGAGTTCCTGCGGTTCATTGCCGATGCCCTGATCGAGAGGATGAAGACATGGCACAAAGTGAAAGGCGTAAGTTTTCCCCATGAGGGATATGGGTTTGCGGACGACTCCATACAGCTGCTTTCCCCAACGGTGTATGAGCGCTTCGTGCTCCCATTGCATAAGGAGATCGTCAAGGCATTCTGCGTCGGGAGGCCTGGGATTCACCTCTGTGGTGATGTCAACCACCTTCTGCCAATCATAAAGAGAGAGCTCGATATCAATTCCATTGATTCCGGATATCCCCTCGACCTCAAGAAGGCAAGGGACATACTTGGCGAGGATGTTGTGATAAGGGGCAACCTACACGTGATGACCCTGCTGGACGGCCCAAAGGAGAGGATCAGGGCGGAGACGCTGAAAATACTCGGCTCGGGGGTATTATATGGGAAGAAGTTCATCTTCGGAGAGGGCAACAACGTCGCCCCATTCACGCCTGCGGAGAATATGAACTATGCATATGAGGTCGTGAGGGAGCACGGGGTCTTACACTAATAGTTCGATCACAACAGAAGTTGGTTTCGGGGACTGCCAGACGTTTGCAGGATGCTAGAGATTCAACTCAACTCTTTGAATAACCACATTTCGAATATAAACGGCGTTACCTTGTTTTCATGCCTCGAAAAAGAATGAGCTTAATCGTAAATGGCATGTAAAGCGCTACTACGCTTTCACCAATAAAAAAACTACTTAACGGCCTCAGTGCAAAACTCCCTGACGTGAATTCTCACCCCGTGCTGTGCCGCTTCATAGGGAAAGCCTCCTTCATCAGGAGAGAGTCCCCTTTCCCTTTCAAGGGTGTGGGTGTATCCTTATTTGAGAATAAACTGTAAAAAAGACACACTCCAATATATCCTTTGAAATTCATCGCAGCAATTTAGGAGGATAGCCTTTAATAATTGTAAGGCCTTTCCCCGCTCAAGTGAATGGATTGGACTTTCTATCTTCACTCCCGGAGTTGACTGATGCGGAAAGCCGCTCAATCACGGCTGAGAATCCAACAGGTGAGAAGGGAAAGGGAGCGATGGCCATGCCAGATGCGAACGGTCCCGCTTCTAGACTTGGGAGAGGTTGGAAGGTCATGCCTTGCATAACCCTGCCTAAGGGAAGCGTGACGAGACTGGCGGAGATAAACGGAAGCGGGGTGATACGCCACATCTGGATCACGGTTGATGTTAAGGCCTACAGGGATTGTGTATTACGACTATATTGGGACGGGGAGGAAAAGCCATCGGTGGAAGCGCCACTTGGAGATTTTTTCGTGAACTGTCACGGTTTAAGGTACAATGTGAATTCCGTCCCAATAGCGGTTAACCCATCTGGAGGTTTTAACTGCTACTTCCCTATGCCTTTCAGAAAAAAGGCCTTGGTGACCGTAGAGAATCAGAGATCCGAGGACATCTCCGGCTTCTTCTACGCGATCAACTATTCCAACGAGCGAGTCAACGAGGGATCAGCATACTTCCATGCCCAGTGGAGGCGTTCCATGACAACGAAGGAGAATCCCCAACACATTATACTCGACGGCATCAGGGGGAGGGGACACTATGTCGGCACAGTACTGGCTTGGACACAGTTCTCAAATGGCTGGTGGGGTGAGGGTGAGATAAAATTCTTCATAGACGGCGATACTGAGTTTCCGACCATCTGTGGCACTGGGACCGAGGATTACTTCGGGGGCGCATGGGGTTTCGGGGATACCTTCTGTAGTGCGTTTCTCGGATATCCCCTTTGGAGGAAGGAACCTGGTGAGGTTCCAAGGCATGCGCTCTACAGGTGGCATGTCCCTGATCCGATCAGATTTAGAAAGGACTTGATGGTAACGATTCAGGCCTTGGGTTGGTACCCCGATGGTAAGTTCCAACCTCTCACCGATGATATCGCGTCACTAGCGTATTGGTACCAAGCTGAGCCACATGCGCCATTCCCGGAACTCCCCAAAATGCAAGAACGTTGGGCGAGATAAGTAAGCGACTATAAGTTGCATTCAAGGATTGAATGGGGCACGATCCCGATCTGTATTAATGCGGGAACATTTTGGAGTGGACATTATCGGCATGCTTTCTTTTTTAATTCGAATGATACATTATGAGCTCCTCGTGGCCACATAGTGCCATTACTTCGTTCTCTACAAGCTCTATACAGTCTTGCAAATATTCTTTAATAGCCACCCAGGGGTTCCCAAGGATGGTAACCGTTGAGGAAATTACGTTTTGGGGTCGTTGGCGTTGGTGGAATGGGCTCAGGTCATGCGAACGCCATGAAGAACGTCGAGGATATTGAGCTGACAGCGGTTTGTGATATCGACCGAAAGGTATGTGACCGGGTTGCAAGCGAGTACAAAGTCCGAGGATTCACCAGTTACGAATCATTGATCGACAGCAGCCTGGTCGATGCAATCGTTGTAGCCACCCCCCATTACTATCATGCCCCGGTTAGCATATATGCGATGAAGAACGGAATCCATGTTCTATGCGAGAAGGCCCTTGCAGTAACCGTAAAGGCGGCGGACGATATGGTAAGGGCCGCAAAAGAGAATAATGTGAAATTCGCAGTGGACTATCAGACTAGGAGCATCCCCGAGTACAGAGCCGTGCGAAGGCTCATTGAGTCGGGCAGGCTTGGCGAAATATATCGAACTTGCTGCATCGATACATACTTCAGGAGCCAGGCCTACTACGATTCAGCTGATTGGAGGGGGACATGGAAGGGGGAGGGAGGTGGCGTCCTTATCAATCAAGCACCGCACTTTATCGATATTCTTGTTTCGTTAGGGGGTCTCCCGAGTAAGGTATTGGGGTTTACAAATACGCGACGCCATAATATCGAGGTGGAGGATCAGGCAACTGCTTTTCTTACGTATAAGAACGGCGCCACTGGCATTTATCATACAAGCACGACGGAATATCCAGGGACGAATTACGTGGAGCTTTGTGGTGAGAAGGGGAAGATTCTATTTCAAGAAGACGAACATGGGGATAAGCTGAGATTCTGGACACTAGATCATCCAGTTCAGGAATTCAGCGACAAGGGCTCGCAGATGTGGGGTCAGCCCTCAGCACACGAAGAGACCGTACCGCTTGAGAAGAGGGAGGGTGCAGTTTCCCGCTGGGATCCAGCACCTATCATCCGGAATCTAGCGCGTGCGATCCTCTATGACGAACCTCTGCTCTCACCGGGTGAGGAGGGTGCACTAAGTGTGGAATTCATCGACGCCGTCATACTCTCCGGAAAGAGTGGAAAGCCCGTAGAAATTCCCGTGGACAGGAACGAGTACGAGAAGTTTATTGAAGAGCTGAAGAGAACCTCTAAAGGGAAGGCAGTAAAGGAGAACGAGCGCGTAACCGATCCAACTCTAACTAAAGCGTAAGCAGCTTATGCGATATAGTAGAATAGAATTCAAGAGGGATGAAGTGCTCTCGGGATTAGCGTTTGCTTTTCCATAGCCAAAGTGATTATTACTTGTATCTAGCTAGTCAACATCAGCGATGTTAACTTGCTATTTGCACAGCTCTATTATCTATTGATTCGTTAGTTTACCAAAAGTACTTAAAAACACTTATCCAAGCAATGGGGAAGATGAATGCCCTCTTGGCAGATAGTGAATTTATGGCAAGGATAATGGATCTCTTTCCAACCGTGGGGAAACTGAGAGGAGCGGAGAGAGGAGGCGGAACGGCTGGACGAAATTTGATCCTAAATGCTGATGATAAGAAGTATTTTCTCAGGGGGAGGAATATGAATTACTCCACAGAACAAGAGATCTTATACGATCATTCCTTGTTGAATCACCTTGCTAAAATGGGGATACCTGTAGCTGTGCCCCTATTGTCATCCGAAGGCAAGACTTGGGCGAAGGTAGATGGACGAGTCTACGAGCTCTACGAATACATATCCGGTCGACGTTTTGATTCCAGAAGCATTGCCGACTTGAAAAACATGGCTGTAGCATTGGCCAAATACCATACAGCTGTTGAAGGGTTTGTGCCTCAAGGCTCTAAAAGTAGGGCAATGAAACGTGAAGATCATCCCACGCTGATCACACCCATCTTGGAGGAGATGAGGAGCGAGGCTGAAGGCTCAACGAGCATGATAATAACTCGGCTCATCAATGAACTACAAAGTGTTTTGGATAAAGTTCCCGACGATAAGTACCTTCAATTACCCCAACTTGTTATCCATGGGGATCTTCATCCTGCCAACGTTATCTTCGGATGTGCTGACAACGTGTATTTTAACGATTTCGACTGGGCCAGCATTCAAGCAAAAGTGCGCGATATATCCGATGGTATTCTCTTCTTCGCTTCAAGAAGGGAATCGCAAATAGACATCGGCGACATCGTTTCATTGACCCAAACTTTTGAAATCGATCCCCAAAGGTCAAGGATATTCCTTAAGGCTTATAGAAGGCTTAATGATGTAACAAGGGATGAGATAAAGGCCTTACCTTGGATGATGAGGTCAAGATGGATACAGGAGAGGGCGAAAGGCACTAGGAAGGTTCCAGAGGAGAAGAGGTTACAATACTTGATCAATGAAGTTGAAGAACCACTGAACTGGCTTGATGGGCACGGGGATGAGTTGGTAAGATCGCTGTTATAGGCATTATATCACACCGAAATGATTATGGCATGGATCGGAGTGGTTGGGTGCTCGAGCATGAGGCTTTCGAAAATACGAACTCGACATGGACACTTCCAAAGTGAATCAAGCCCTCATGATCCTATCCACTTTCTGTGTCAGGGGTGCGGAAGGTGCTGTACGGTATTCTATATAAACGTCACAGATGCGGATATCAGCAGAATCGCTAGGGAGACGGGTCGAAGGCCACAGGATTTTGTTGACCTCTGCCCAAGGGGCTCCATCATAGATCAGGACGAGGATTGTAACCTGAAGATGAAGGATGGGATATATCGCATAGTTTTGGCGGAGACGAGGGGGCGTTGTATCTTCCAGCTTGCTGACAGGAGATGCGAAATATACGAGTCAAGGCCTTTGCCATGTCGGCTCTTTCCATTCGACTTTAAGGATGGGGATGTTGTGCTTAATGACGATGCGATAGGCGTTTGCAAAGGTCTTTCATCCAAAGGCCAGCCAATCGACGAGGGGAGAATCGTCTCACTTGAGAACCAATGGTCCCTAGAGGTTAACCAGTTCACCGAGAAGATAAAAGGATGGAATAGCCTCTTCGATCAAGGAAAGGTTGATGGAACTCGGCAAGCCCTTCTATCATATCTCTTCCCTTAAGTGAATGTTTCCCTTCTTATGAGAGTAGCCCAATTAATTTATACAAGCCCCATGCATCATCGGTCCTTATGCAGTGCTCACGCCTTTGTTATGAGTTTCCTCATGTATCCAAGTGCAGCCTTGACGAGCCGATCGACTTCTTCTATTCCCTTTAGTTGGTGATTCACTAGCACATGCCCGCAGACTTCGTAGGCTAGATGGCCATCGTAGCCGATCTTCTTCAGTTCTCGAACAAACGCTTCATAATTGATCAGAGAGCCACCCGGTTTGGTAAGACCTGGCGAGTCATATGGCTCCTGTATGAAGTCGCCATTAGCTGTCTGCCTGAAGTCGCCATTGAAGTGGGAGTAAATTATAAGATCCCGGCAGTCTCGAACTGCTTTCTCGATGTACTCATCGTTTTGTTGGGTGAATTGATCGAAACATCCCAATCCGATGTCCAGACAGATCTTAACGCGGTCTGATCCAATCTCCTTGATCATGGTAAGAGTGTCCTCGTACCCTGGCCTCACTGGGGGACCGTGGGTTTGGAGGGCAAGCGTGACATCGTACTCTTCTGCCCATTTGGCGCCCTCTTCGATGCAATCCTTGATCCAATTCCACCTTTCAGAGTCGGTGGCATATGGCAACAATAGCCTATACAGCCTGTCGTAAGCACCCCTTCCATCCCTCAGCGTAGTCCCCATCCAACCTGCAAACACCTTGACAATCCTGATGTCCAAATTGTCAGCTAGGCGTATCAGCTCCTTCAACCACACGAGTTGCGCTTCCCTATGTTCCATGACTGGATCCATGAAGTTGCTATACGTATCTAAAGCTACCAACTTAAGATCTAACGAGTCGGACAATTCCTTTATCTCATCGCAAGTTTTCTTATCCAAATCCAGGGGGGAGGCGTGATGCCTCTTGCCACTAAGCGAAATGCCATCGTAGCCAAATTCGGCAACCTTTGGTATTAATTGTTTCAGCGATATGAAGCCACCATCATACCAGAGACCTTGGTAGCTAACGGTATACAACGCCACTTTCATAATCCGATTCTCCTCTTGAGGGATTCTCTCCGATTCCAATAGGTAGATAGGTCATACATTACAGACACCTGATTGGTTGGGATTGCATATTTATCATTTTAGTAATTCTCCTATTGTGAGTATCCATTTATAGAACATAATCATATAAGGCATCTTCCTTTGTTGCAAATGCGGACCGAGTTGGAGCGATGGAATTCATAACAAACCATCTATTTATTTTCCTAGCCACTTTTCGATTATGGTATTTGTGCTTACTGTGTTCTAGAGGGCTCCTTGTCGTGCCATCTATATGAAAGAACAATTAGTCACATTTATCCAACTAATATACCTTCTATCTCATATGAACTTGTGAATCAGAATTTCCTCATGGTCTTGCACCCAAACCAATGTTGCTCTGCTTCCGGCCACATGCTCAGAGTGGGCTCAAGCTTCCTATGGGTAAACTTGATGCCTTCCGGCGTCAGCAAGTAACTCTCTCCCTTCTTCGTGCTAAATGTCAGAAGCGGACCTGAGAGCTTCTGTCTACTTCCTCCGTTTAAGTTGGTTAATCAGTAGATCAAAATTTGTCCACCTCATCAGGTCATCGCCTCGATATCGGGTATGAATGACAGGATTAGCGACAGTGAGACGAGGAGCTTGAGGGCCTCGACGATCACCCTTTCTCCCT
>Ga0315282_10003224_pt1 | contig 29372 bp, 38 predicted proteins | sample YL17G07_20_MG_FD_203693 | JGI IMG/M metagenome (GOLD analysis project Ga0315282, IMG submission 203693) | Sediment microbial communities from Yellowstone Lake, YNP, Wyoming, USA - YL17G07_20 | ecosystem: Environmental > Aquatic > Freshwater > Lake > Sediment | place: USA: Wyoming | collected... | reverse complement strand
ATAGCATTTACAGTGGCAGTGGCTGGGGTTATTAGTGTGTTCTTTACTAACCTAACGACAAGCAGCACATCAAGTGTTAATGCTTCTACTCAAGTTCAAATGGCTTGTGCTGGAAGTACGATCACTCTTACAAATATAACACCAACATTGTTCAAAGTAACTTATGATGCAGGAACAGCAACATTAACACAAGTCAATGTAACATTCGTCGATTACAACGGATCGACATCTACGCTTGTTTGCAGTTCATCATTGACTGCGGGTGGTGTGTGTTCTGCAATGTTAAACCAAACAACTATTTTGAGTCCTGTAGTCGCAAGAGTAAGGGCACTTTGTCAAGGATCAGCACCAGTCATCGATACATGGCCATAAAAATTTTAGATATTTTTTCTTTTTTAAATTCTTAATCTGGATTTTCTCCATCGTTTAACTTTTGTTACGTTAATTCTTCTAGTTCTAACTCTTTTCATCCCAAATTTTCTTATGTCAGCCCATCTTGGAGCGTTTCTCACTTTTCTAATTTTTCCAAGCTTGATTTTTTTGCTCAAAGTCTTTATCCCCATCGTATCACTCCAACAACTTCCTAAGTTCCTTGGATTTTTTCATTGCCGATTTTACAAATTCTTCAACTTCTTCAAATGAAAGTTCCTTAATTCCTTGTTTTTGCAAAGCGCATACTTTGTCGTCATCTCTGACTGCAATAGATAATCTGGCATCAAGAATTGCTTCTTCCTCAAAATTTGGATCAATTATATAATTGTCATTGACTTTTCCGATTGTTATGGTGATTGGCTTAAATTTCACAGGCAAATCTTTATCAACCTCACCTCTCAGAATCTCATCATCCTTCCTTTTTGGCATCTTGGTGTTAAGCAGTGCAGCAACAGAAGCTAAAGCAGCTGCATCTAAAAGATTCCCTTGATGGTTGATTATGTGAATATCAATGAAAACAAGCCAAACTTTTTCACCAGCTGTAATTACAAGTTTTTCCAGGTCAATCGCATTAGATTCTCTTATTCCTCTGTCTACAACTCGTGCCAATTCAACCGCATTTTCACCTGGCGGTCCTGCTTCAAAATCTGGAGACGCAAGAGGAGTAAATTCAGCTCCAACCATTAAAACACCTTCGTTTGGCGTATCAGAGAATGGCTCTCCTATTCCCATCTTAACTCCGGCAATAACTTCTGTCTCACCAAATTTTACCCAAGCCGAGCCTTCTGCGGTCTGGATTACTCCAACGTTCAATTGAATGGGTCTGAATTCGCCAAATTTTCTACCATCGATTCTTTTTCCCTTTTCTATCAGTTCTAATGCATACTTTCCTTCCATCTTATTCCCTCTTGTATTGTTCTTTCAAAGTTTTTTTCTGGAGCTCATAGATTTTCTTGCAGTTCTCCCTTGCAAATTCCAAAAGTTTTTTGATTTCTTGTTCTGTCAATTGGCCATCCATCTGTAGCAGACTAATCTTATCCTTAATTGGTAAATAAGCAACTGCCATATCACATTCAGAATTGTTGTCTTCTTTTCCACACAAATCGACAATCAAAGTTCCATCTATCTTTCCGACAGAACATGCAGTAACTAAACTCTTCATCGGAACACCTGCAGCAGCCAATGCCAGTGAGGCTGCATTAATTGCAGCTACCCGAGTTGAGCCATCTGCTTGAATAATTTCAACAAAAACATCAATAGTTACCTTTGGGAAATCTTCCAAGAAAACTACCGGCTCTAGTGCAAGCCTGATTACTTTTGATAATTCAACACTTCTTCTGTCTGGCGCAGGGGATTTCCTATCAGTAACAGAAAATGGAGCCATGTTGTACCTTACTCTGAGTATCCCAGCCCCTGATTCTTGCAAGAATCTTGGAAATAATTCTCTTGGACCATGAACTGCTGCAATTGCTGTTGTCTTGCCAAAACTAACCATAGCAGAACCATTTGCTCTGCTAACTACACCAAGTTTCATTTTTATTTCTCTCAATTCCTCTGGCTTTCTCCCATCTATTCTCTTTCCACTAACAATCAATTTTTCTTCAGATTTTTTGCCCATTTCCTTCACTCAACATTTTTTCAATTTTTTCAGTCAGGCCAACTATGTGGCTCTCTCTTTCAATTGTCAAGATGGCTTCAATAGCCTTTGCCTTGTTGTCGCCCCTAATCCAAACCACTCCATTTTGACCAGTATAAATGTCACACTTAGTTTTATCTTTAATCAATTGAATCATGCTTCCTCCTTTTCCTATGATTCTTGGTATCTTGCTGGGAATGATTTTGATGATGATGCCGCCATAAAGTTTTTTTGATCCGTAATCTCTCATTGTGACTTGAATTGTTTTTCCTTTGGTTACTTTTGAAATTTTGCAGAAAATCACATCATCTTTGTCAAAAAATCTGCTTATATCAGTTCTAGTTGTATCAACAAACTCATCAACAGCTTCTGCCAATGGCAAAAATGCTGCATATGGGGAGTTTATGTTAACCAACCAACCAGATATTTGTGTTTCTTCAATAACGCCAACTATTCTATCACCAATATTTGGAAGATAGACGCCTGATAAAGGAACAACAAAAATCTCGTTCTCAGTGATATAAGGAATTCCAATCACCTTAGCAAAAACTTTTTCGCCTTCAAAAAAAGTTCCTTTGCCAACTTTTCTTCCATTCCTTTCTCCTATCAATTCTCCTGGCAGAATAATTTCTTTTGTTTCAGTCACATATCTTCCCTCTTCAAAACTTTTGACTCAAATTGGCCATGTGTAATATTTGACATTTTTTGAAAAATTTCATCCTGAACGCCAGCAAGAATTTCTATGTTTACTTGTAAACTACCATCATTAAGCCATTGCTCGTTTTTTATCTCTCCAGATTTCTTCAAATCGCTATATACCTTGCCAGCAAATTGCGGTGGGAATTTCATTTGTATCAAAGCCTTTTGGAATTTAATTGGTAAGATAGGTTTAATTAGTTTTAAAACTTTGTCAATCTGCAATTCAGCATCAACAAAAGGATCGACATTAATGCCTGCCTTATCCATAGCAGTAAGAATTCTTTGCGGTGGATTTGGAGCATTCGTCTGCGGATTAATTCCTCTTTTAGAAATTATTGCTGCAATCTGCATCCTCTTCTGGTTTGTCATCTCTCTCCTCTGTTCAGTTGTTAACTGCAGCTCTCCTTCTTTTATGATTTTTTCGGCAATTTTTTTGTAATCAGCAGTTCCAAAAACTTTTTGTAAATCCTGCTCTGAAACCATATCAGTATTTCTCACATCACGATAAATGGCTGGGTAAGCAAGTATATCATTCATATCTACTTTCGTCCCTTTCTTAAACTCAAGCGCTTTGTTTGGATCAACTAAGATCTCAAACCTTTGACCAGAAAGATGCATTCTTGCAATTACAGCTTTGTCTAAACTAACTACTATAATTCGACACCTCTACCAATAAACAAAAAACTCACTTTAATTCTTTTTTAATATCTTCCTGAGAAAGTTTCATGAATTTTCCATCTTTACCAATAATTGCCATGTCGACTGCATCTTCCTTCTTTTCCTTCTCTGTCTTCGCAATAATTTCCATAGCCAGCTTTACAGCCTCTTTATCACTCATCCCTTCTTTCCATTTTTGCTTGAATATTTTGTTTGCAACAAGTGCTCCTCTCCCTAGAGCATATGCATGCCATTCAAAGAGCATTCCTGAGGGATCTGATTCTATCAGATGACTTCCAGTCTTATCAACGCCACCTATGATGAATGAAACTCCAAATGGCCTCAAGCCTGCAATCAAAGTTGAGTATTGCATTCTATCTCCAATCATTCTTGCCAAACCCCAAACATCAATTGGCTCTTCATATGTGATTTTATGAACCTGAGCCCTAACTCTTGCTTGATTGATTAGCACTCGTGCGTCTGCAAGAAGTCCTGCAGCCACAGCTCCAACATGATCATCAATCTGGAAAATCTTTTCAAGAGCACTATTCACAATTAGAGCAGTTGTTGGTTTCACTGTTGCAAGTAAAATACCGTCTTTGAAAACTATTCCCAGAGTAGTTGCTCCTCTTTTCACGGCTTCCTTCGCATATTCTATCCAGGCAGAGTAACATTACCTACTCTGCTACCTGGAACAAGCGGCCGTCTGGACTGAACACAGCTATCGTGCGATCATAGCCCATTTGAACATTACGTGGTCTTTAGCCACAGTAATAATATTCAGGCATCATTTCAACCATGTTCGGTCACCAATGTAAAATTTTTTCTCATGATTTTGAGATCACCTTTAATTAATTTTGAATTTTTTAACTTAAATTAATTATCTTTGGTCATTTAAATTGTTTATTTTCCACAAAACTTTCTCAATTGGACCTCTTTTGCTTATTAAAATCTTCTTCGCAGAGCCTTCTTTAACTAATCTATTCATGTTCTTCCAAATAACATCTCTATCTCTTTTAACAATCTGACACAATTCTTTTGTTCTTAAACCGTCATTCGTTTTTAGAGCTTCTAAAATTCGCATTTTTGCTTCATATCTTCCATAAGTTTTGTAACTGCCAATTGCATTCAACAATTTTTCTTGTTTATTTCGATCAGTAAACCCAACAATTTGGGAAAATTTTATTAAGTTATACCGTCTATAAATATGAAACCCAAGTTGTGCGCAATCTCCAGGTTGCTTTCTTTCAAAAATCTCATTAGGATTAATTTCTAGAGAAATGAGAATCTTTCGAATTTCTTCCATAAATAAACGATGAGATTCTAGTAAAGATTTTTTCTTATTCATGCCAAAACTAACAATAAAATTTCTTTTGCTATTTATTACGGTTCCTTCATCATCATAAAGTGCACGAACAAAAGCTATCTTAATTTCATTTGATCCATTTTTAATCCAATTCGGTATTGTTATTATCTCCTCAACCTTTTGGCCTTTCGGGAAGCCACATAAGACGAGAAATTTTGCGATTGTTTTTGGCGAATAAACTTCATAGAATTGACGCTCTTCATTAAAATTTTCCTTAACTTGAATTCCGAATAATTCTTCAATTGCTTGCTTGAATTCGTTTTTCAATTCTTTACTTTTATTAGTATAGTAAGCATTTTCTTCTTTCGATTTTATGCAACCATCACCCAGAATATGTCCAAAGAGTGAAGCCAATTTTTCATTTGGAGTAAAAGGTAAGCGAACTTTAATAGTATATCTTCCATAATGTAGCTTTAGAAAAGCAGCGTTATTTTCAATTTTTATAATCCTAAAATTCTTTTCTAAATCTTCTAATCCAATTAATTCTTCTGTATCCATCACATTTTTATTAGAAAAGTAACTATAGCTACTTTTCGAGACCTCATTTCCGCTGTTTCCGGTAAATAATAAAAAAAGTCAAACTTTCAATCCTTTTATTGTCCCTGAAACTTTTAAAATTCTGAAAATGACTCTAATATCTCCCAATCTTGAGATTAATGCTAACGCAGCAAGAACTTCTTGAACTGCTTTGTTATTGCATCTTATAACACCAATCTGTTTATTTTCATCATACAGGTTTTTGACTAGCCATAAAGATGTTTTTGAGGTCCCATACTCACCAAAAAAATCTAGCATTGTATTCCATACTGCTGCTTCTAAATCCGAATAAGTGATTGGTTCCTCTGAAATTACTTGAAAAGCTATGTATCTCTCTTTTTCCCTCAAAGTTGGCATCAAAATTTTCAATTGTTTTGTTTGCTTCATCTAATCACTTTCACTCCTGGCATGATCCATTTTTCACTTCTTCTTTCTTTTGACTGTTTTGAAATATCTTCAGGAATTTTTGACAAACAATTTTCAGCTTCTTTCAATTCCAATCCCAATTGACTGACAAAAGAAACTAGTGCTTTAGGATCTCTTAATTCCCAGTGGGATATCGCTCCAGAGCACAAAATAATTGGAGCTTTCAACTTCTTGCAAAGCTTGATGTTTTTTTGTATGTTTTCTAGAACTTTACTCCTTGTTTTTTTGCTAGATATAAGAATCTCTCTGAAATTAATCTCAATAGCAACATTATTTTTTGCTGCCAGTTTCACAAGAACATGGTTCAATCCTGAATCTTGCCTATCCATTTCAGGATGTGTAAGTATATCGACTTCAGGAGTTTCAACAGCTATTCTGTTCATCTTCAAATCTCCACCCTGAGCAAGTAAGATATCAAACTGCTTTCTTTTCTGTCTCAATGTTTCCAATTCCTTCAAATCTCTTGCTTCAAAACCAAGAAAAATTTCAATTCCAATTTTATCTTTGACCTTCTCAATCTCTGTCTTCAATTTTTTTATTTGAGCATCATTCTTGTAATATTCAGCAAAACAGATTCCTTTGTAACCAAGGTGTTTAGCTGTAGATGCTAATTGCTCTAAAGAACTTTCACCTTCTGAAAAAGCTGAGTGAATATGAAAGTCGTAAAAACCCATAGATTAAAGTTGTATTGATATGCTATTTAGTTTTACTAAGCATGTGATACAGTGGGATTTGAACACATGAAACAAAATAATATTTACTTTAATTCTCTTGCTTTCTTTCCTGCGGATGTCAATCCTCTCAAAACTCTTCTCCGATTTGCAGGAAAAGCAATCCATTTCATATGTGGATCAGATTTGATATTTGGATTATTCGGATCGACAAGAATAACTTCAAACCATTTATATTGTCCATCTTCGCCAACATGATAAGAATTCAAAACTTCAAGATTTGGAAATCTTTTTGCAGCCCTTTCCTCAGCAATCCACTGCAATCCTTTTCCATGAGTAAAATGAACAAGACCTGCTTTAGAGGGTTTTCTTCCTCTTCTTCCGTATAATCTCCTTCTCCTACCACCCTTTCCAATCTTAACTCTCGCAATAAGAAATCCCTGTTTTGCTTTATATCCCAAACTTCTAGCTCTGTCAATTCTGGTCGGTTTATCAGCACGAACAACTGTTTCTTGCTTTCTCCATTCAATCAATCTTTGCTTCATTAAATCGCCAATTCTTTCTTTCGGCTTTTTCCACAGTTCTCTAACATATTTGTAGTAAGATTTTGTCATACCAATCAGCTGTTACTTTAAATTTATATAACTTGCAGTTTATAATGATTATAGAGGTAAAAAAATGCATCCAGCCGGAAAATTTATACTCGGTTTAATCTTAGTATTTGGAAGCATATGGTGGATTGTTCAAGGTTCTCAACAGTACATTCAAAGATCTGGTTATCAGGATCTTATAACAGTAATTAACGGAGCAGTTCCAGTGTTGATCCTCATTCTAGGCATTTTCATAATTTGGCTTGAATGGGACGAACTAAAGATCGAGAGAGAACTTAAGAGAAAGAAATAACCACTGTATGTGGTGAAAAACAGATATAATTAGCTTTCTATTAGAATTAATTGTGGAAAAGCAAGAAATATTGGACATTTTAGAGAAATTTGACCTGAATGATTATGAGGCTAGAACATATACAGCATTGATGACACTTGGTTCTGCAAAAGCGGGAGATATAAGCAAAGAAGCAAAAGTTCCACAATCAAAGATTTATCTTGTTCTTGAAAACTTGATGGAAAAGCAGCTTGTTGAAGTGTTTGGAGGAAGACCTAAAGAATTCAAAGCCATCACACCCGGAATTGCTTTGAGGAATTTTTTGGATGAAAAAGAAAAGGATTTGATGGCTCTCAGAGAAAAGGTGGAAACTTTATCGGATGTAATCAAAAACATAGAACCGAGGGAGGAAATAATTGAAGGCATTTGGGTTAAAAAAGGTGAAAAGTGGGTAGAATTCTTCAACAGGCTTTCTGAAATGCTTGACAGATGTGAGAAATATGCTTTTGCAATCACTCGAGATTTTTCATACACATCGAGGCTAACACAAACTGTTAAAAAATGTGTTAGAAAAAAAATTGATTTCAGGATAATTGGTTTAGGAGAAATTAATGAAGCAAACTATAGAAGGGCAAAATGGTATCATGAATATGGGGTCCCAATTAGAATTTTTGAAGCACAGGTTCATCCTAGAATTCTTGTGATCGATGGAAAAGAAGTTTTTATAAGACTTGATCATGATCCGTTTAAAAGACAATTCTCTTTCCAATCAATTTGGTCACAAGATCCTTCTTTGGTAAAAGTTTTTGATAATTATGTGAGAAATCTCTGGAAACAATCAAAAGCAGTTGATTTTAGCAAATTAAAATTTCAGTGAAAGCTCTTCCCACCAGCTTTCTTAATCGTCTTTTTCACCTCCTTTTCATGTGTAAAAAATCTGTCGCCTGTGTAAGAAGTCGCCTTAATTTCTTACTTTATACACAAAGCTCTTCCCACCTAAAACTATTTAAATGGCAAGTTGTAGAGAATAAAAGAGTGAGAAAGATGAGAGGCGAATCAGTTCACAAAAAGTGATTTACTTCACTTTGTTTAGTGCTATTTCTAAAGTTGATTCTAAAGGCAGAATTTCAATCCCGATTGGTTTGAGATTAAAATTAAACTTGTTAGAAGGATCTATTGTTAAGATTGCTCTGAATGATAAAAAATTGATTATAATTCCAAATGGCCAGAGTGGTGTAAAAGTTAGCACGAAAGTCTGTGGAGCTTTAAGACCGGGTTCGAGTCTCGGCTCTGGCCTTAAAAATAAAAAAGGTGAATAATAATTATGAAATTCCAACCGCCCAAAGGGACAAGAGATTACTTGACAGAGGATATGATTTTAAGAGAAAATATCTTGAACACATTAAAAAATATTTTTGAAAAATATGGTTTTGAACCTCTGGATACACCTGCCTTTGAAACCTTTGAACTGTTAGCAATAAAATCTGGCGAAGGCGTAATCGAACAAATCTTTCAATTCAAAGACAAAGCAGGAAGAGATTTGGGATTAAGATTCGATTTGACAGTTCCTCTGGCAAGAGTTGTTGCCTCTAATCCGCAATTATCAAAACCATATAAAAGATATGCTATCGGGCCAGCTTGGAGATATGAAGAACCTCAATCTGGAAGAATGAGGCAATTCTATCAGGCAGATATTGACATCTGTGGCAGCAGCAGCATGGAAGCAGATGTTGAATGTATCGTTTGTACTATAGATTGCTTTAAAAGCCTGGGTTTTAAGAAATTTGCTGTCAGAATAAATAACAGAAAAATTCTTGATGGTATTCTTGAACTTATTGGAATGGAGAAAGAAAAAAACTTGGAAACTTTTCGAATTATAGACAAGATGGATAAAATTGGAGAAGATGGTGTAAGGAAAGAATTAGAGAAAAGGGAATTCACAGAAAAACAAATCGAAAAACTGTTAGAGTTGATTTTAAAGAAGGGAGATTTTCTTGAAAGATTGAATGAAGGAAAAAGAATACTAAAAGGAATTAAAATTGCTGAAGAGGGAATAAAAGAACTGGAAGATATCTATAAACTTTCAAAATACTATGGAATTTCTGAATTTATTGCATTGGACTTTAGCTTGGCAAGAGGATTGGATTATTATACTGGTCCTATTTTTGAACTCGTTGAAGAGACCAAAAAATTAATAGGGACTTTGGCTGCTGGTGGAAGATATGACAACCTCATAGAGCTGTTTGGAGGTAGGCCAACTCCTGCAACTGGAATAAGTTTGGGTATTGAAAGAATATTTCAGCTCATGAAAGAAAGAAAAATTTCAGGATCAAAAACTAAAGTAAAAGTTTTCATCGCAAATGTTGGAGATGAGTCAAAAGAAGAAGTTGTAAAGATTGCACAAATGCTTAGAAATAAAGGAATAAGCTGCCAAATTGATTTGATGAATAGAAATCTTACAAAACAACTTGAGTACGCTGATAATGCTGGGATACCGTTTGCTCTAGTTGTTGGTGAAAGGGAGATTAAGAAGAAGAAATTCAAGCTAAAAGATATGAAAAAGAAGAGTGAAAAGGAACTAAGTTTAGAAGAAATAGCCAGAGAATTATCGAGAAACTAATCTAAGAAGGAGCTTTCGTAAATCATCGACAATTCTATCTGAATTGACCTTCGTCAATCACTAAACCGCATGAATTACAAAATAAACCTGTGTTACCTTTTACTTCAATTTTTTTGCTTCCGCATTCTGGGCAGACACTCATTTTTCATCCCTGCTTAATTAAACGGAAGCGTCTTTTAAATATATTTCGATGAGATGAAATATAAGTTGTAATGTGTTATACTTAATTTCTATTAAGCGAAATATAAGTTGAAAATGTGTTATACTTATTTAGTGAAAAACAAAATTTAGTGATAATATGATTAAAAAAATAATTCCTGATACTTCAATCATCATTGATGGAAAAATTACAAAATTGATTGAAAAAGATCAGATGAAAGAGACAGAGATAATTATACCACTTGCTGTTCTTGATGAATTGCAAGCGCAGGCGTCGAAAGGAAGAGAGCCTGGTTTTGTTGGATTGGGTGAATTGAAAAAGATTAGAGCAATCTGTGAAGCAAAAGGTGTAAAATTAAGATTTACAGGAGAAAGGCCGACGCTTGAAGATATAAAACTTGCAAAATCGGGAAGACTTGATGCATTGATCAGAGATGTAGCAAAGAATGAGAACGGAATTTTGATGACCGCTGATTATGTTCAAGCGTTAGTTGCAGAGGCTGAGGGAATCAAAGTTGAACATATACCAGCTAAAATAAAAATAACTGGGTTAAAGTTTGAAAAATTTTTTGATGAAACAACATTGAGCGTCCATTTGAAGGAAGAAGTTCCTCCCTTAGCTAAAAAAGGCAAACCAGGAAAATTTGAACTCACAAAATTAAGAGAAGAACCGCTTGAAAGTGAAGAAATGGAAGATATTATCCGTGAAATTTCTGAGGCAACGAGAATAAGCGAGGGAGGTTCCATTGAAATAAGCAGAGCTGGTGCATTGGTCGTCCAACTTGACCAGTTCAGAATTGCGATTGCACGACCACCATTTTCAGATGGATTAGAAGTAACAATAGTTAGACCGATTGTAAAGTTGAGTCTGCAAGATTACAAACTTTCTGAGAAATTGATGCAAAGATTGCAAGAAAAGGCAGAAGGAGTTTTGGTTGCTGGTCCTCCGGGTTCTGGAAAAACAACTCTTGCTTCCTCATTAGCAGATTTCTACAAAAACATGGGTAAAATTGTGAAAACACTTGAATCACCAAAAGATTTGCAAGTCGGACCTGAGATCACACAATATGGGCCGTTAGAGGGAGATTTTGAAAAGACTGCCGACATTCTGCTTCTTGTCAGACCTGACTATTCTGTTTTTGACGAAGTCAGAAAAACAAGAGATTTTGAAATTTTCACTGATCTTAGATTGGCAGGTGTGGGGATGGTTGGTGTTGTTCACGCAAGTAAAGCCATTGATGCCATTCAAAGATTTTTGACAAGGCTTGAACTGGGAATGATTCCACACATTATCGACACTGTAATTTTTGTGAAAGCTGGTGAAGTCAAGAATGTGTATATTTTGGAACTCCTGATAAAAGTTCCGACTGGAATGACTGAGCAAGATTTGGCAAGACCTGTTGTTGAAATAAGAGATTTTGAAACTGAAAAATTGAAATATGAAATCTATACATTTGGAGAAGAAAATGTCATCGTTCCTATAAGTGAAGAAGGTAAAGAGAAAATTTCTGGGGTGAAGAGGCTTGCGGCAGAAAGAATTTTGCAAGAAATAAAGAAGTTTGATCCTATGGCTGAGGTAGATGTTGTATCAGAATCAGATGTTATTGTAAGAGTTGATAATAAAGTTATACCAAGGATAATTGGGAAAGAAGGAAGTCAAATTATTGAGATTGAAAAGAAATTGGGTGTTCATATTGACGTTGAGCCAAGAATTCCATCTCTTGGAAAAGAGATAAACTTTGCAGTGGAAGAATCTGGAAATAGTTTGGAATTTCTTTTTGACAAGAGACTTGTCGGAGAAATTGCAAGCTTTTACATCGGAGAAAAATTCTTGTTCTCTGCAACAATTGGAAAGAAGGGAAATATTAAAGTTGGGAAAGAATCGGAAGTGGGTATAGAACTGGTAAGAGCGATTGTGAAAAAGAAAAACATTAAAATCCTAATCTAAAGAAAAGGTTAATATGGGAGTTCAAATTTCAAATATTGTTGCTGCTCAAGAGATTCAGCTAAATGATTTATCTGGAAAGAAAATTGCGGTTGATGCATTCAACACACTGTACCAGTTCTTGACAATAATTAGAGATAGAATGACCGGAGAGCCTTTGAAAGATTCGAAAGGAAGAGTGACATCACATTTGTCTGGATTGTTTTACAGAACGACAAATCTTCTTGAAGCAGGAATAAAACCAGTTTTTGTGTTTGATGGAGAACCGCCTGATTTCAAGAAAAAAACTCTAAAAACAAGGGAAGAGGCAAAAGAAGTTGCAAAGAAAAAATGGGAAGAAGCTGTTGAAAGAGGAGAAGAAGCAATAACTTATGCACAAGCTGCTGCAAAATTAACAGATGAGATGGTTGAAAGTTCAAAAAAACTTTTGGATTATATGGGAATACCATGGGTTCAAGCGCCTTCAGAAGGAGAAGCTCAATGCGCTTTCATGGCAAAAAGGGAAGACGTTTGGGCAGCTGGCTCTCAAGATTTTGATTCATTGCTTTTTGGCTCACCAAAACTTGTGAGAAATCTTTCAATAACTGGCAAAAGAAAAGTTCCGAAAAAAGAGATATACATTGACGTAAATCCTGAAATAATTGAACTTGACAGGATGCTGAAAGATTTGGGCATCAATCAAAATCAGCTCATCATAATGGGAATTTTGGTTGGAACTGATTACAATCCCGACGGTGTGAAGGGGTTTGGCCCAAAAAGATCACTTGAACTTGTGAAAGAAGCGAAAAATCTCAGTAGAGTTGTCTCTAAAGTGAACTGGGAATCGGAGATCAGTGCAGAAGAAATTTTCAAATTTTTCCTGAAGCCGCCTACCACTGAGAAATATGAGCTTGAGTGGAAGCCATTAGATGCTGAAAAACTTTTGAACTTCATGGTTAGCGAGCATGATTTTTCAGAAGAGAGAATATCAAAAGTTATTAGCAAACTGCAAGAATCGTTTGGAAAAGGCACTCAAGCAAGTTTAAGGGGTTTTCTAGGCAAAAAGTGATTATATGGAGATGGAAAAAATCATTGAACTGGCAAAAAGAAGAGGTTTCTTTGTAACTAGTAGCGAAATCTATGGAGGCTTCGCAGGATTCTATGATTACGGAAGCACAGGAACTTTGTTGAAAAGAAAGATAGAAAAGATGTGGAAACACTATTTCTTGGGATTGAGCGACAATTTTTTCGAAATTGAGACGTCATACATAATGCCTGAGAAAGTTTTTGAAGCAAGTGGCCATCTTGTAAATTTTGTTGATCCTGTTGCCAAATGCAAGAAATGTGGAAAGTATCATCGAGCAGATCACATCATGGAAGAATACCTGAAAGAAAACTTTGAGGGCATGAGTGCAAAAGAATTGACAGAACTGATTAAGAAACACAAAATTAAATGTCCGAAGTGTAAAGGTGAGTTAGCTGAAGTAAAAGTTTTGAACTTGATGTTCCCGCTTACAATAGGTGCGGCTTCTGACACTCAAGCATACCTAAGACCAGAGACGGCGCAAGGTGCTTATGTAAATTTCCTCAGACATTTCAACATCCACAGAAATAAACTGCCTTTGGGATTAGCAATTGTTGGAAGAGCATTCAGAAACGAAATCTCCCCAAGACAAGGATTAATCAGACAGCGCGAATTTACGCAAGCAGAATTGCAGATATTTTTTGACCCTAAGACTGTTGACGAGCATGAGAGATGGGATGAAGTAAAAAATTACAAACTGCTACTTTATCCTTATCAAGAGAAGGATAGAAAGATTGTTGAAATTAGTTGTGAGCAAGCAGTCAGTAAATTCAAATTGCCAAAATTCTATGTATATCATCTGGCAAAAGTTCAGCAATTCTTTCTCGATAATTTCAATATTCCCAGAGAAAAATTCAGATTCAGAGAGCTTTCAGCAGAAGAGAGAGCATTCTACAACAAGATTCATTTTGACGCTGAAGTTTTTCTGCCTGGTTTGGGAGAATTCAAAGAGATTGCAGGTGTTCATTACAGAACTGATCATGATTTATCTGGACATCAAAAAGTTTCAAAACAATCGCATGAAATATTCTTTAACGGAAAAAGATTTGTTCCACATGTTCTTGAACTGACTGCTGGAATTGATAGGATTTTTTACATGTTGTTAGAACTTTCATACAAGGATGATAAGGAAAGAGGATGGGAATGGTTTGACTTCCCTGCAAATCTAGCACCATATGCAGTAGCAGTTTTCCCACTTGTTTCTAAAGACAAATTGCCTGAGAAAGCTCAGGAGATATACAAAAATCTCTGGAATTATTTTTATGTTTTTTATGATGAATCTGGAAGCATTGGAAAAAGATATGCCAGAGCAGATGAGATAGGAACGCCTTTTGCGATAACTGTAGATCATCAGAGCCTTGAAGATGACACTGTGACAGTTAGAGAAAGAAACACAACAAAACAGGAGAGAGTTAAAATTCAGGATTTAGTTCAGGTCATTCAGAAAAAGTTAAAACCTATTTAACCATCCTAGTTTCTTCTTTTCCTCTATAAACCTTGGCAAAATTCGGAGTAACAATCAAGAAATCTTCATCCACGCCAACAATATCTCCTTCCATCGCAGCCACAGTCTTTCTCATCCTCTCAACTGACTTTTTCAGCTCATTAATATCCTTCTGCCTCAAATCCCTTATCCTGACAAAAACTACATTTCCTTCCCTTACCATCTGCTGTATCCTTTCAGCATCACCATAATTCCTTAGAGTTTCAACCTTCACAGAAATCTGCCCCAATTCGCCTTCAGGAGTCACTTCAAGAAATTCTTCTTTCGGCTCTTCATCCGTTCTTTCAAACTTAATTTTTTCCATTATTTTTTTGAAGACCATCAAGAACCCCTATATTATCAGTTTATTTTTAAAGTTTAAATAATTAGCTTAACTCTCTTCTCTTAGATTCAAGCATAGATACAATATTCCAAATCTGAGTTCTCGTATACATCGGCATGTTCGGGTCATTGATTATGTCATCGAGAATATGAATTGCAGTGCTTATCTTAACCTCATCGGCTTCTTTTCCATCATTCAGCACATTCTTAGACTCTTGAGCAGCTGCTCTGATATTTTTAGGAACAGTTCTATCGTTGATTATCTGTTCTAGTAAATCAAATATTGGTTTCATTTCTGTCATAATCAACACCGGCACTATTTTATCCTCTCTTTCAATTTTGATTGTAATTCTTTAAGCTTATTGTTAATCCTTTCCTCTGTTTTTTCCAGACTTTTAACCTTCAATCCTATATTTTCCTTTGTCTCCTCCAATTCCTTTTTTAGCTCTTCCACAGGTTTATTGATCATTATTTGGCCAGAAATTTTATAAGCCGTTTTCTGCTCAGTTTTGTTCAACTCTTCCACAGATCTTTCAATCTCTATGCTTTGCAACTTTAAACTCTCTTTTTGGATGATTATTGTTTGTAGCTGTTGCTGAAATGATTGGAATTGAGAAATTAAATCTTCTGTTGATTCTTCTGGCATTTTCTAACCTCTTTTAAACTATTTGATGTGATAAAAATTAAGCAATGATTTATCTCGCTAATACTCTTTTAACAACTTCAGGTCTCATTTTCACGAATATTCTATGTCCGCAATAAGGGCATCTAATCTTATCCTCTATTTTTGATATAGTCTTTTTGCACTTCACACATTTGTACATATAATCACTTTGCTCCTTTCCTTATTAATTCTCCTTTTGGATAATAAGCCATGCCTGCAAATTTTGTTCCACATTTTTGGCATTTCCAAATGCCAGCGGATTCTCTTCTGACATATGGCATGTCACATTTAGGGCACACGTGCCTTAGTTTCTGAATTTTTTCTATGTCAGCCACAATCTGCCTATCCTTTTTTCCATATCTAGATCCAAATCTCCCTGCAGTTCCAACTTTTCTTTTGTGCGCCATCAAATCACCTTATCACATTATACTGTTTTTTAGCAGTCAATGCCTCAAGTATAGACTTGAGCTGTTCATCTGAAATTTCTGACTTGAGTTTTCCAGTTTGGTATAACTGAACTAAATATAATTCTAATTGATTCGATAAATCTGGTTTCACAAGTCGTATTCTTGACAATCTTTCCAATGCTGATTTGGATAAAACTTTTCTCAAAACCTCTTTTTTCATGGCTTCAATTCTTGCCAAATCTTCTTGGCTAATTTCCTCATTCATTTTTTCTTTATCTCCTTTGCAATTCCGTTCAAAAATTTCTGGCCTTTTGGAGTTATTTTCCTTCCTTTTTTATCTTTTACAACAAACCCAGCTTCCTCAAGTTGCTGCAGAACTTTTCTCAAAATATTTCCGCTCGATCTTCTATAAGCATCAGGTTTGTATCCTCTATGCTTTCTTCCGCCGTAAAAAGTTCTTAATCTTGAAATTCCCACTGGACCTTCTAAATAAATTCTCCTTAAGATCGAAGCTGTTCTTATATACCAGAAATCTGCTTGCTCTGGTGGCCTTTCCTTATGGCTTCCACTTTTAACAAAATTAATCCAAATCGGAGGTTTCAACTCCTCAATCTTCTTCAGCTCTTCTTTCAGCCTTGCAATAAACTCGGTTGTTGGGACTTCTACAATCGAAACCATGTTCTATCCTCTCATTATTTAATATAACATTATTTAAATGGTTGTTTAGCTAATAAATTATTGGTCTTATGCAAGTTATAAAAGGAATTAAGTTTCAATTTTTTTGTTGAAGAAGGCAATCTGGAACTTCTATTGAAAAGATATTCAAAAGCAGTCAATCTGTTTCTTGAAAAAATATTTCTTGAAAGAGTTTCTTCATTATTTGGATTAAATAAGTTTAGAAAGGAAATCTATACAAAAACAAAAACAACTGGCTACAATTCTGTTCTTGCTATGCGTTCAGCCTTGGCAATTTATAGAAGCTGGAGAAGAAACAAACGAAAGGAATTGCCAAAAGTAAAGTCAAAATTCATTCAATTGCAACCCAATTACAACTGCAAGCTCGTAGGAAACAAATTGAGAATAACTTTCGAGAAGAGGAAATATGTTTGGCTTGAATTGAAAGTTGGTAATTATCAACAAACATTTTTAGATTTGATTGAAAATGGAAAATTAAAATTGGGACAGATAATAGTTGGAAAAGATTTTGCTATATTGTCAGTGAAAAAAGAATGTCTTCCTTATCAGCATCAGGGAATACTTGCTCTTGACATAAATGAAAAATCAATAGATGGTGTGATTTTCAAGAATGATGAACTGAAGTCTATCAGATGGGATTTGAATAAAAATTATGATTTGAATCAAAGATATTTCGGACACAAGAGAAAACTCCAAACAAAATATCCGAACAGATTTGTGTTGTGGAAAAAACTTCCACATAATAAAAATTATAGAAACAGAATAAGATGGCAATTAGATAATGTAACTAAACAGATAACGGATTTTGCTGAGAAGGAGAAATTGATGATAGTTATGGAAAATCTGAAGAACATAAAGAAAGGAATTAACAGAAAAAAATTAAAAGTTAATAAATACAACAACAAAGAGCAGATGATGAGAACTAAATCGTTGTCTTTGTTGGGAAGGTTGAACAGAGCAAACTTCAGAAAAAGCCAGTTTCTTATTGATTATAAAGGAAGATGGAACAACATCCCGATAGAATATGTCAATCCTAAAAATACTTCAAGAACTTGCTCAAGATGTGGGCATATAAACGGAAGCCTGAAGGAGAAAAGAATCTTAGAGTGTAAGAATTGTGGATTGAAAATTGATAGAGATTTGAATGCCTCATTGAACATTGGAATGGCTCTCTGTGGTTCGGAGAGTGGACTGCCGAAAATTGAAGACATCAGAAGTCGGATTTCGGAAGTTGCGTTGACGAAAACAGCATAAGATCCGTTAATGCAACAGAACCAAACAAACATTCTTAAAGATTCAACTAGTGGGATAACAAGATATAGGCTGTTGCCATTATAATCATTGCAAAGCCACCGATAATCAGAAGAATGATTATCATTGAGAGATTGAATGAAGTTAATTGAGTACAAATTGCTGCAGGGCTTTCTCCAGTGCCGCATCCATCAGCGAAATTTTGGATTGTATTAAAGACATAGAAGAGCGTGAAGACTGCTACAATGACTGTAGCTATACCGATTGTGACAGGGCTTACTCCTTTTACAAAAGAAGTTTCTTCTTTCATTATTTCATCCTTTTTTTGTAGGGGTACCTATAAATTCTATTGCAATTTAGACACTTTATAATTAAGTTTTTCTCTCTGCTGTTTAACCTTATCCTTGAAGTTACAGATGGAATTAACAAAATACTGCATTTCTTGCAGAATTTTCTCTTTAATTCCTTTGGGAATCTGATGTTATATCTCAGACCTATTTTTCTTGCCAATTCAACGTATCTTTTTGCTCTTTCAGGATGTTTTCTGAATTCTTTCTCAGCCAAATCAAGCAAAATTTGTATTCTTTCTCGGGCAATTTTCTGCTGCCAGTCTGGCTTCTTTGAAACTTTCCTCATGATTAGTATTTTCTATTTTTAGAATAAAAGTGGGGTCGCTGGGATTTGAACCCAGGTTTCTTGCTTTCACAAGTCTCAAGCGCCCAAGGCTCGAAGCCTAGACCACTCTAGAGCTGAGTAGCTTAGCTAGCCGACGACCCCTTTAAACCTATGTATTCTCCAATAAATTCTGTCAATTCAGTAAGATTATCATCTTCTATTAAAGTTATAAATTTATGTGGTATTTTAACATTCTTCTTTAAAGTTCCATATATTTTTCTTGGAATTATGATGACAATTTGATTTTCTAATTTAGAATAGTCATTAATTTTTTTCCTTAAAGATTTAAAATATTTTTTTGATAAAAGTCCACATCGTTCAATGATTATTTTATTTTGTATAATAAAATCTGGAAAATATTTATGCTCTTTTATGTTCAATAGTGGTTCATATTCATATTTAATTTTGTTTTTAACAAAAAACTCAGCAATTCTTTTTTCAGTTTTTGTAAACATTTTTTCATTATTCGGGCCCAAAAATTTTCTTTGCCCTACATTTCTAAATCCAACTTCCCAATTTTTTATTAATCCTTGTTTTATGTTGTTTATCCCACCTTTCCTACATTTTTCAATCCATTTTTTTCTAAACTCAGAATTTGTTTTGAGCTTTGTTGAGGTAGTTTTCCAACCTAAAATTCCTCCTTTTCTAGATCCCCAATTATTTGCTCTTTCTTCGATAATAAATTTCTCATATTTTTTAAAAGAAGGATGTCGACTTTTTATTCTATTAAAAATGTCAGCAGGAAGAGTTAATTCTTCATCTCTCCAATGCCTAAATTGTCTCCATTCTGCACCTAGAAATATAGCTAGCTTTCTCCATGAACAATTCTCAACATCTTTCAATTCTTTAAACAGAATATTTTGCACACCTTTCTTAAAAATTAACCTCATACAAAAACATAGGCTTTTTCGCATATTTAAAAGTAAACTATTTCCCCATTTCAATATAGTGGGAGGACCGGGATTTGAACCCGGGTTACCGCCATTTTGTTAATAACCCCAAGGCGGAGTACTAGACCATTCTAGGCTCTCGCAAGCTATACTATCCTCCCGCGGTAATAATTAATTGATTGAAAGCAAATTTAATCTATATGCCTTCTGAAATGCAGCAATATGAAGCAATCAAAACCTACACCATAGTCGGAAGGTTGAAGGAAGACGTAGCAAGATTTAAAGACCAAGGTGTTGGCTATATTGGTAAACATATAGTCGGAACTGGTGAAGATGCCCATCTAACGACAAAAGTTTTGATGGATTTGTTGAGACCGCATGTGATCCTAATTTCAGGAAAAAGAGGTTGCGTCAAAGAAGATACTTTTATATTTACAAATAAAGGTTACAAACAAATAAAAGATTTTGACCCATCTAAAGAAAAGATATATTCTTACAATATGGAAACTGATACATTTGAATGGACAAATGCTAATCTTATAAAATATCCAATTAATGAAGATCTATTTGAAGTAGAATTGCAAGATGGAAGAAAAATTGTAATGACAAATGATCATCCTCTTTTAGCATCTGATCAAAATGGTATATCTTGGAAGAAAGCTGAAGAAATGAAAGTAGGAGATAGACTTGTAACTAATTTAAAAGTTCCAGAAGTAAGCAATGATAAAGAAAGTATTAGAATTGCGAGATTGTTAGGTTTCATACTTGCGGATGGAAATGTTTATGTAAAGAAAGGTAGATGGAAAGATGGAAGGGGATATTGGTTTAATGGAACCATAAAGAGATTAAGAATTTTTAATGCAAATGACTTGGTTTTAAGCCAAGCAATGAAGGATTTAAAAAATGAATTCGGAGTTTTACCTAGAATTGATAAAAGAAAAACGAAAGACAAAGTTCTACAGACGAAACAAAGCAAAGTAGTTGATAAGTTCATAGATTTAGGTGTCCCTATTGGTGCAAAAGCAGGTAAGATCAGAATACCTTATATAGTTTGGGAGAGTTCTAATAAGTTTAAATCAAATTTCTTGAAAGCTTTATTTTCATGTGATGGATATGTAGACAAAAACGGCTACTTAGCTTACTACTCAAAATCAAGAAAATTTCTAGAAGATTTGCAACTATTATTGGCGCATTTCAATATATTATCCACAATACGACCGAAAAATATCAAATTGAATGGGAAGATATTTGACAATTATGTACTCCATATAACAGACAATTTTTCAATTCAAAAATTCAAAAAAATTGGCATTATTCATGATGAAAAAAATAAGCGATTGCAATCTCATAAAATTCACAAATATATCATGAAGAAACGAGTTAAATTCTTCACTCATGATCTATGTCACATGAAAATTTCTAGCATTAGAAAAATTAATGGGGTGAAAGAAATTTATGATCTTAACGTTCCAAAAACACACTCCTTTATAGCAAATGGTATGATTTCCCATAACACAGGAAAATCTTATGCTGCTGGTGTTATTATGGAAGAGATTGCTTCCTTGCCTGATGAATTTAGGAATAATATTGCTGTCGTGATGATTGACACCATGGGAATTTTTTGGAGCATGAAAATGCCTAATGATCAACAACTAGAAGAGTTAGCAAGCTGGGGATTGGAACCCAGAGGTTTCAAAAACATAAAAGTTTTTGTTCCGTTGAAGCAGATGGAAGAATACAAAGCAGCTGGCATCCCTATTGATGATGGAATTACAGTTCCTCCTTATGAGTTCTCTTCTGAAGAATGGCTTCTTGCTTTCAATCTGAAAAGAACAGAGCCGATTGCGATTTCTCTAGAAAAAAATGTCAATCAGCTTTTAGAATCTGGAGAAAATTTCACAATTGAAGACATGATTGCAAAAATTAGAGACGATTCTGAAAGTTCCAAAGAGGTTAAGGATGCCCTTGAGAATATGCTAACTGTTGCAAATCAGTGGGGTGTTTTTGGGACAGAAGGGATTGATATAGATAAGATCGTTCAACCTGGCCAGATAAGCATGTTTGATGTCTCAAGACTGAGAGCGACTGAGGCATGGTCTGTCAGGAATTTTCTGGTTGCTTTGATCGCTAGAAAGCTTTACCAATACAGAGTTCTTGCTAGGAAAGAAGAGGAGATTGCAAAACTTGAAGGAATAAAAGAGGGTAAAAAATATCCGATGGTCTGGTTTATGGCAGACGAGGCTCACAATTTTGCTCCTGCAGATGCAGAGAGTGTTTCTCTTGGCCCGATTCTGACAATCGCAAAACAAGGCAGAGAGCCTGGTGTTGGTTTGCTTGTGATAACACAGATGCCAGCTAAAGTTCATCAAGATGTTCTATCTCAAACTGATATAGTGATTTCACACAGATTGACCTCGCGTGATGACTTAGAAGCCTTGCATAGTGTTTATCAAACTTACATGGCAGAAGAAATAGAAAAGTTTATTAACAAATTACCACGCTGGCCAGGAGCAGCAATTATTTTGGATGATAATCTTGAAAAGGTGTTCACTATAAATATTCGTCCCCGACAGAGTCACCATGCAGGAGGTACTGCCATAATAATTTGACATATCTAACTAACTTTTATTTTATATTCAATTTGATTTTTACCAGGAATTCTACATCTTTCAACTTTATCTGTATTAATTAATTGTCTTAAAATCTGGCCTGTTGTATTTTGTGATATTTTTAATTTCATTGCCAATTGTAGTGATGTATGAGGTTGATGGTTTAAAAATTTAATTATTTTTGATTTGTTTTTACCTGATTTTTTATTACTTGGATTTTTATGTCTTTCGATTTGAAAATTTAGAATCTTTTGTTTTTCTTTATGAAATAGTTTTATTTTTTCTCCAAACGTTAGAAAATTTTTATCTCTAAATTTTAAAATATATAGGTTATCTCTTGCTTTTTTTACTTTAGAGACATATTTTTTCTCAAATTTTAGTGAGAGCATTATATTTTTCAAATCTTCTAACTGTATTTTATTACCAGAAGATACAACAATTCCATTATCTTGAATGGTACCTTCATCATCACAAAAAGATCTCAATATTTCAAGTTTTAATTTATCATCAAGTTTGTGAAATCTATCTGGCATTCTTCCTTTACTTGCGGAAATTTGACATTGATAAATATTTTCAAGAATATATTTTATGGTAAATGGAATGATCACCTTCCAATAGGTTCCATAATCTCTTTTGTCATATGGAACTTTACCAAATACTTTCAAATCTTCAATAAAACTATCAATTAATTCTTCAGATGTGTTTGTATATGCAGGATTTATATAAAAATTTCCACCATATTTTCTTTTGTATTTACCTCCACCAAACCCATCACCGATCAAATGAGAATATATTCTTATTAATCTCTCATCTTCTACTAATGGTAAGATAGGTCGCAAAATTGGATTAGATGCACTATCACTTTTTATTCCTATTATATGTTTTGCTATTTCTTCTAATAAAAATCCTTTGTATCCTTTGTTGGTTAATAATTTGCTAACATTTTTTATGAACCAAATCGGAATGTAGGCATCTGTTCCCCTACTATTTTTTCCTATTTTAAATTTACGAACAGTAGAAGCACTATTTACATTGATTATTCTTGCTATGTTTGTGGAACTTCTTAAAATATCCCATAATTTAGAGAATAAAAATATTCTATAATTTTTGTCAAATAGAATTCTTAAATTTTCTGGGAAATCTTTTAAGCCATAAGTTCTCATTTTTTTCATTTATATTTATTTACATAAATACTTTTGCATGCTGGTGGAACTGCTATTGTTGTTTAACTAATTTTTTTCTTTAAAACTTCACTGCCCACTTTTTTAAATCCAAGATTTTTAAGATCTTTTAGCTCATCATCATCTTCAGCCATTGCATAAACAGCACTGCATTTTGGTTCATTTGTTTGCTTAATTCTTTCAAGTAGAATTTTTAACATTCTTGATCTATAAGTACTCTCATCAAACTCACTATAGATTGTTACATCACCCAGCCATGCCACCATTTGATCATCAAGAGGAGCTAAAAAATATTGGCATTGTCCCACTCTAATTCCGTCTTCAAAAAAAGTTCCAACACGCTCATCACACCGCCATGCATGAACCTTCACATCGTTTTCAACATAAAAATCAAGTGGTGACTTTCTCTGCATTTCTCTATATTCAAGAAGTTTTGGGAGTTCTAACATATCAATCACGCAAATTTAACTACTTTTGTCACAGTTCCTATTCCTTTTGTTTTCCCTTCCCTGAAAACGAAACTATCACCAACATTAAGGAAATGGGGCGAATACTTGAATGTGAATCTCACTTTGCCAGAATCGCTTGCCTTCAAATATTCTTTATCCAAACATTCTATTTTTGCAACCTCTGCTATAGTCTGAAGATGAATGACTGGTTCGTAACCAGAAGCAATTCTTGTTGGATGATTCAGAACTAGAATATCTGCTTCAAAAGATTTCACAGCTTTTGGCTGAATTGATTCATCGCACAAGATCATCCCCCTCTCAACATCCTCATATTTGACTCCTTTAATTGCAATACCGACAACAGAACCGGCATCTGCTTCTGCCAGGGGATAATAATGCATTTCTATTGTTGGTGCCCTCACTTTTTTAAAATTTCCAGTCTCATCTGGCCCAATCAATAATTCCGATCCTGCTTTCAACTTTCCTTGCCTGATTGTCCCAGAAACTACAGTTCCAACTCCACTAATGTTATGAATTCTGTCTATGAACATCAAGAATGGTTTATCAATTTCCTTAGCTCTTTCTGGTAGAGTTAGCAGTAACTTGTTCAAGAGATCATATCCTTTTAAATCAACAGCAGAAGTTTTTATCACCGGAACAACGGTGTCAAGCTTATCAACAACCACAGCCAAATCCTTCTCATCTTTCACACTGAATGGAAGTCTTCCAACATGCTTCAACAGCTCTTCAATCTGAACCTCAACTTCCTCAATTCTTTTATTTCCAATCTTATCAGTCTTTGTTATACAAATGATTATTGGCATATTCATTGCAAGCAAAATTCCTAGATGCTCTCTTGTTATGTAAGTTACACCATCATCTGCAGCAACTACTAATAGACCGTAGTCAATGCTCTGGCCAACTAAACCACGAATTGTTGTCCTCAGCCACAAATCATGTCCTACAGTATCAACAAAACTAATTATTTTATCACATTTTTCAACAATTTTTGATCTCTCTTTTTTATCCAAAGGATTTTTCAAATGAATAGGAGAACCGTTGCTAAATCCATATACAGCATAATGCAAATCTGCAGACAATCTTCTCTCAATCTCATGCGGCAGGACATTGAGATATAGCCAGTGTTTTCCATTGACATCAGGTCTCCCTGTTATCAATGCAGCAATAAGAGTTGATTTGCCGTGATGAACATGGCCTGCAACGCCAATAATCACATGTTTCTTAATTCCAACTTTGCCGATCTTCTCAATAAGAATTTTACCAATGATGTGACCGTTTTCTGAAAACTTTTCGACTTTTGCTATCTCTGCATTGTTTTCTTTGGCAATATTTCTCAAAACATTTAGCGTCTCTTCAAATTCAATTTCACTAATCCCTTTAGACTTTCCATTGTCATCGACACCAATTATGTAGATTGCTCTGCCTTTACCAGTTTCTAATATGTAATTCATCTGGGATGCTAGATGTTGCTTCTTATCTTTTTTTAAATGAATCTCTGCTGTAAGCTTTTCCTTGAATTCTATGTTTTTGTTTTCCTTCTTTGGGACTAATGCCATATCACTCTGAGAAACATTGATTTAGAGTAAATTTAAAGTTAACTTTTCCATAATTGTTTGCATCGATTTTTTTTATTTATTTCACAAATAGGTTTTCTAATTCATATCTTTCCAGCCAATTGGCTTTTTCAAGTATTTATGCCTTCCAAAATATATAGAAAAATAATGGATGATGAAAGGCAGGCTGAACATTTCGAGAAATCCAAGAAAAAACTAGGTATGTCGAAGAAACTCATTGTCTTGATTCTAGTAATATTGATAGTTGCTGCATTCTTTGTTCTTTATCTGTATGGATACATCTCTCCATTTCCATTTGCAACACTTTCTTTGAACAAAGACAAAATACTTTTCATCCAACCAATAGGATGTACTGAATCCTTATGCAACACTTCTGTAATCAGAAGTTTAGCCAGGCAAACTGATTTGGAATTTGAGCTCAAAGATTCTATAGGATTAAAGCAACCTATAGCAATGGTTTCTGGTATAAACAACACTCTAAGCTTTGTCAATCTTGTTTCAGTAAAATCATTCATGAATGACATCTGTGTTTACACAAGTAATCAGAAAGCATGCAAAGCATTTAGTGATAGCATTCAAAAAAGTAATACTGTCAACGTAATGTTCTTCACTTCATATTCGCCTTTAGCTCTGTCTGTGAATGATATACTAGCTAGGAATGTAATTTTTGCAGTCCAGAACAAAATAAATTCTAGCTCCCTGACAGTTCTTCCAAGATTCGTTGTTTTGACTAACTTGAATAATTCACAAGCAGTATTGTCAACAGAAGTTCAAGAAGTCGGAAGACAGACATGCATCCGAAATGAACAGCCACAGCTTTTCTGGGTATACGCGGGATGCTTGGATGGATTTTTGCTTACTAACAAATGGACTCAAACATCATGGCAGACATGTGCAGCAAATGTTGGAGTTAATGCAACACTACTAAATGATTGTTTACAGAACAGAGGTTTTGGATATGTTGTTAATGAAGCTAATTTTGCTATCCAGAATAAAATCAGTGTAACACCATTGATTTTCATAAATGGAGATTTGTACACAAGTGCTTTGAATCCGGATTCTATGGCAAAAACTATTTGCCTGTATTATAATGAGAATGCAAAGCCTGCTTCATGCTAATTTATTCTATAGAATTTTTCTTTTCCAATCAACATTATTTGTGCTAATTAATTTTTTTATTCTCAATAGAAATTCTCCAGCAATAGTTAATAAATAATTAGCCTTATCTGAAGTATAAAGATATTTGTAATCCGCATCTTCTCTGGCAGACATAGCTGCCTTAAAATCATAGACAAAACTTGATTCTATTTTTCCTTCCCTGCTCAATTCTTCTAGAACGATTGCAATGGCAAAATGCCTTCTCTCCTTCAAACCTAATGAAAAAAGTAATGCTTTTGCAGAATGAAACATGGAATAATAACTTTTTATTATGCACCATTTGAAATCTTTTTCTTGGAATGCGCCTTTTGCACGATTCAAATCATATTTTGCCTCTTGAATTTCTTTTTCTATAAGCATTTTATCTGGTTTAACTTTTGCTAAAAATCCTTCGGCTATTAAGTCCTCTATTTTCATTAAACCACGCGTATTTTATCTTTTTCAACTCTTTCATAAAAAGCTGGGTCTTTTCTTGAAGTTTGGCTCCATTCTAGCTCAGTCATGCACATTATTTTTATATTTCTGTTCAATTTTTTTCTTAATTCCTCTATTTTTCTTGAAATTTCATTTGTCATTTTTCCCAAAACTAGGAGATCTATATCACTATCTTCAATATCTTCCCCTCTTGCAGTAGAGCCATAGATATATATCTCACACTTTCCTGAAAGTTCTCTAAATGCTGGATAAATAAGTGAAATGTTTTTTAAAATTTTTAGATTTTTAACAATTGGATTGCTCACATTAAGTCTGAAGATACTCATTTTTCCTCTTTGACTTTTGATTAAAAATCCTTCTTTAACTAGCACCCTCAACCATTTTATCGAGCTTCCCTTGGATATTTTTATTTTTTTTCGAATTTCAGCAGTGTAAAATTCCGCTCTAGGGTTATCCAAAAACAATTGCAAAATTTTTGTTACCACTCTTTTATTCAAAAGCTCAAATAATTGTACCATATGGTTCAATTAATTAAATATAAGTATAAATATTTATACCTTTTTGTCTAAAAAATTATCCAATCAGTTTCTCAATCTGTAGAATTTTTCCTTTCCAATCAAAAATCCTTCAGTCAATCCCAATTCTTCCATCTGTCTGAAATATTCGTTGCACCTTGTCCTTGACATATTCATCATCTGAGCTAATTGGGAAGAAGACAATTTGCCATGTTCTTTTAATAAAGGAATAATTTGCTCCATCTTCTTTGACTCTACAACTGTCAAATGCTCTTTAGTTGCAATAATTGGCTTAGCAACATTCTTTATTTCTGATATTATTTTTTCAATTATATCATCACTTCCTTGGACTTCTTCCTTGAATGTCGACTCTGTCAGCATCTTCTCAGGTATCCTTTCATCAATCTTCTTCTCGATCAAAGTCAATCTGTAGTCTAAATTATCAAGTTTTGCCTTCATTTCCCTTAAAATTTCTAGACTAGCTCCTGCAAACAAGAGCTGTTGAGAAGAAGGTTCTGAGGCAGTTGCTTGATATGGCGATGCTGGGAATAATTCACGCCTTCTGAAAACGTCACTCATATAAGTTATTTCTGTTTCTGATGGCTTAAAATTGCCTTTTTTCTGACGATTGCAGTCGAAAAGTTCGACGCAGTAAAAAAATTGTTGTTTTGTTTATTAATGAACAAGTTAGGAAAAAAATATACGCAGATATAGAGCAATTGAAAAAAATTAAAACAAAATAATGCTTTTAGTCGATTCAACTTGAAAAAATTTGTAAAAGTAAGTGAATTTTACGAAGAAAATATTGAATCACGCCTAGAAATTACTGATTATGTGTCGAATTAAGAATAGTGAATAATTCTTTAAGGAAAATGACTTTAAATGGGATTTGAAAATTCTGAAATTGCAAAAATATTTGAACATCGACATTGTATACCAATGTAGTCCAAAGTATATCTTTGGTAGCCTTTGGTTATCTTTGATTAACATAGGCAGCATAGGATACCAAAGGCTAACATTGGAGTACACGTTACCATGGTAGCTAATGAGGATATTAAGGAAGAGATAGTCAAAATTCTCTCTAAGCATCCTGAAGGTATGGAAATTACTGAAATTTCTAAAACTCTTAGAATTCACAGACACACAATATCCAAGTATATTTTTGCATTGTCAATGGTTGGGATTCTAGAGCAAAGAGAAGTTGGAAGGGCCAAAGTCTGTTTTCTGAAAAAAGGCAAACGCGGAGGAATGATGGCTTTCATGTGATTATTATGACAGGATATCATGAATGGTTTAAATCCAAAGGCTACAAATTGAAGAAAAACATTTCATTAGGAGGTAAAATACCAGATCTTATTGCATATAAGAACAGTGGATTAATTGCAATTGAAGAAAAGAAATATGCAAAAGAAATTCCAGATGCAATAGGTCAATGTTTGCATTATTTACAGCAAGCAAACAAAGTATTCATTGTTATTCCACATAAACAAATTGAAAAAATATCAGATTCTACATTAAAAGTTTTAAAGATAAATGGCATTGGTTTGATTGGAAATTCTGAAAAAATAAACATAGTGATCGAAGCTAGAAGTTTTGATAAACCAATAGAACATTTGGTAAGAAAATTTGAGGAAAGGAAAGAAAGCATTTCAAAAATTGATAAGACTGACATTCTAAGAAAAAATATAATAAAACTTTTGAAATTAAATCCTGAAGGATTGACAATTGTCGAAATTTCTAAGAAAATTGGAATAAATAGAAACACAGTTGCAAAATATATCTACGAACTTTCTGGGGCAGGAATAATACAGCACAGGAAGATTGGAACTGCCAAACTCTGTTTCTTGGCTGAAACTAAGAAGAAGAGGAAGGAATGGATGGCGTTCACATGAAGAGACAACAGATAATATTCATTTTCACAATCATGCT
>Ga0315282_10003223_pt1 | contig 29376 bp, 21 predicted proteins | sample YL17G07_20_MG_FD_203693 | JGI IMG/M metagenome (GOLD analysis project Ga0315282, IMG submission 203693) | Sediment microbial communities from Yellowstone Lake, YNP, Wyoming, USA - YL17G07_20 | ecosystem: Environmental > Aquatic > Freshwater > Lake > Sediment | place: USA: Wyoming | collected... | reverse complement strand
GAGAATGGAAACACTACATCCGCCTGAGACAACCCAGACAACAATGGCGCAATCAGCAGCTAAGGAAAGTCTCATGACCGCCTTAATTCACCGCCATTGGGGACAGATACCATATTTCCGGTTTCCGCCCCTCCGCCTCCGCCCGCAATGGAGTCATGAGCAGCCGAAAAGTGCGGATAGATGCCCGCTCTTCTCCATATCACCATCACTCTGCTCCAGGCCTGTGGGATACGCTATCTCATTTCGTTTGCCGGATGCTCTCGCCCGCGCTAAAATGCCAACATGAAAGCGGAAGTGTGTAGGATTGAGCAATGAGCGTTGTATCGCAGACGATTTACGACCTCGACGCCATCCGCAAGGAGTACCTCGACGCTCCCGACGATGCCGTCTTTCTAGAACGCGCTCACGTCCTCGCCGACTGCATCGCCCGCTTCTCATCCGACCCTCCCGGCCTCCGACAAGGCAAGACCTTTACCGAGCTTTGCAGCCGCGTCACCACCGTCGTGACCCTCGCCGATACGCTCCCCTGTCGCATCCTCGAAGAGCGCCCCTCCCCAGCCGATGAGGACTTCATCCGCACCCGCCCTGAACTGTTCACTGAACCGGGCGCCAAAGGCTTCTTGGAGTCTACCGGCATCTATGCCCCTGACTGGCGCCATCTCTTAGCCGTTGGCATCAGCGGCCTCTTGACAGAAGTCGAATCAGCCCGCGCCGCCGTCCCCGACAGCGAGCCCGACTCCGCATCTTGCCGCGATCACCTCGACGGCGTCGCCATGTCCCTCTCCGCGATCTCGAACTTGGCCCTCCGCTACGAAGAAGCCGCCCGGAACCTCGCCCGCCGCGCGAATGCCGGCCTCATCTCCGCCCATCTCATGCAAGCCGCCAACGCCTGCGAGTTCGTCGCAACGAAACCTCCCGAGTCGCTCCGCGACGCGCTGCAGCTCTTCCTCCTATATCACATGGTCCTCTCGTGCCTCGCCGGCGGCAGAAACGTCACCCCCGGCCGCATGGATCAGTGGCTCCTCCCGTTCTGGCAGCGAGACGTCGGCAGCGGACTCATCCCGCGCGAAGAAGGCATTGAGCTCCTCGCCATCGCGATGATCGAGCTCAACCAACTCTCCGGCAAGTACTCCGTCGACTTCCAGAGCTCCAAGCACACCCCCTGCCGCCACTCGCACTACTACATCACCCTCGCAGGCGTGACGCCAGACGGCAAGAGCGCCGTTAACGATCTCTCATTCGCGATCCTCGATGCCCTGCGCCTCGTCAAGTTCCGCGAGCCAAGCGTGATGGTTCGATATACCACCGACATCGACCGGCGCTTCTGGCGTGAAGCCCTCTCCGCCACGCGCGACCGTCTCCCCGTCTTCGCCTACAACGACCGCATCGTCATAGAGGGGCTCACTCACCATGGCACGCCGCTCGCTCTCGTGCGCAACTACGTCCACGCCGGCTGCATGAACTGCATCCTCCCCGGCGAAGGCTCCGCCTGCATGCGCGACAACTTCGACATGTCCGCATGCCTTCTCGCCGCCATCGATAACGCAAGCGCGAACCGGGCCGCCGACTTCAACGCCTTCTTCGATACGCTCCGCGCCGAAACGAGAAAGCGTGTCGCCGAGCAGGTCGCCGGCTACACGAACACTGCCCGCCGCTATCCCCTCCCCGCCTGGCCCCTCTTTCACGGCCACCTCGAAGCCGGCCACGAATACTGGGAGCGCTACTCCAGGTACGTCGACCTGCACCTCACATCGGTCGCAACCCTCGTCGACTCTCTCCTGGCAATCGATCAGACGGTCTACCGTGACCGCGTGCTCACGCTTGATGAATTCCGGGAGATCCTCCGGAACAACTACGCCGGCCAGGAGACATTTCGCCAATACATCCTCAATCACTGCCCCTCCTACGGCAGCGATGAGCCGGTGGTTCTCCAAATGATTGGCCGTGCCGGCCGCATGTGGATCGAAGAGGTCGAAGCATTGAGCCCCATTTCCGCCGGCATCGCCCTCCGTCCCGGATTCCACTCATGGCTCTTCAATGTCACAACCGGCCCCACAACCGGCGCAACTCCCGACGGCCGTCTCGCCGGAGAGCCTCTGAGCAGTGACTTTCTCCCCGCAAGGATGCATGGCCGCGCTTACACGGAAGTGCTGCGTTCCATCTCGGCTCTGCCTCTTGCCTGCACTCCTTCCGGCGGCACGTCGTTCGCGCTCGACGCCTCCCACTTCCAGGGCAAAGAGGGTCTCGACAGATTGTCCGCCCTCGTCGAAGGCCACTTCGCCGAAGGCGGCCTGCAGCTTCACTTCATCTTCACCGACCGCGAAACGCTTCTCGATGCAGTGAAGAATCCCGACAAACACTCCGACCTTCTCGTGCGCGTCACAGGCTTCAGCGAGTACTTCGTCCGACTCCTGCCCGAGATTCAGCAGGACATCATAAAGCGGTCCGAGAAATGAGCTCTGGCAACAACACGGGAATCATTTTCGACATCGAGCGTTTCGCGATCCACGACGGCCCCGGAATCCGGACTGTCGTCTTCTTCAAAGGCTGCACGCTGAGGTGCAAGTGGTGCCAGAATCCGGAAGGGATAAGCCCGAAGCCCGAGTTGCTGTACCGGGAAGGCCTCTGCATCGGATGCGGCAAATGCGCGGCGTGCAGGCACGATGTCCACGCTTTTTCCGACGCGGAGCACCGCGTCGAACACTATAGATGCGCGGTTTGCGGTACGTGCGCCGTTGCGTGCCCCACACAAGCCCTTGCGATTTCGGGGAGGGCTTCCACCGCTGAGGAAGCGCTGAAAATCGTGCTCCGCGACCGTATCTACTACTCACTTTCCGCCGGCGGGCTGACACTCTCCGGCGGTGAGCCTCTCATACAGCCTCACTTCGCCCGGGCTCTTCTCGAAGCTGCAAAGGCTGAAGGCCTCCATACAGCCGTCGAAACCGCCGGATCCGTCCCCTGGAGCGCCTTCGAAGCCGTTGCTGACTCTGTCGACCTCTTCCTCTATGACCTCAAGGACACCGACCGCTCCCGCCACAAGCTCAATACCGGCGGAGACTTACAAACGATCCTCGGCAACCTCCGCCGCCTCGACTCCCTCGGCAAAGGAACCTGGCTTCGCTGCCCAATTATCCCCGGCGTCAACGATACTCCCGAACACCGCAAAAAAGTCGCCGAAATCCGCAATTCCCTCTCGCACTGCGAAAAGCTGGAAATGATCCCCTACCACAGGTTAGGCCACGCAAAATGGCTCGCGCTCGGCCTCGAACCGGAAGTGTTCGGCAATCCTAACTCTTGAAGCCGCAAACACTTTGCATAAAGCGCGTTAACGCCGAATTCCGATAAAGTGTCTGACAGGTTGCCTTCGCAAGTGGGGCGTTCGGCAGCCTTGCGCCTTGGTACGAGGAGGGACCCGTGGGATACCCTAAGAGCGTTGCGGCATTGCCCTTAACTCCTTTCTCCAATCGGCTTGCATCAATAGTGCGTGACTTTCTGCTGCCGATTTCAGCGGTCATCGCCGCACTCATGGCCCTTGCCTGGTGTGCCCGCGCCGGCGCGGCGCAAGCAGAAGCCACGCCCCCTGCAGTTGAGTCGACAGGACCGGAATCGCTTCTGCCCCAGGCCGATGCCCAATCACGAGATGCGGCGGCGAAAGCTACTGCCGTTACGTCCGCGATGGGCGGGCGGGAAGCCCTCGGCGAGTCAACCGGAATCCAGTCTACTTCTCCCGAAGCGGTCGTGATGACCCCGGCCGCGCCTTACCAGGAGTCGCCCGCGCAGGAAGCGCCGTTGGCAGCGCAGCCGGAAGCGCAGACCCAAACTGAAGTTGCGCCGGCCGCACCCGCCGAGCCGCAGCCCGAAACCACGGCGATTGCAGTGAGAGACTCTGCGACAGGGATGATCTACTGCAGGTCGCACAGATTTCTCGTTCCGTATGACTCAAGCGCAGGCCCGTCCGGCATCAAGGGCGTGAGGCTCTATTACACCAGCGACAGGGGCCGCAGTTGGACGCTCTACGGAGAAAAGCCTGAAGCCAAGGGGAGTTTTGAGTTTCTCGCCCCGGGCGATGGGACATATGGATTCACCGTGCAAGCCGTTGACAGAGCCGGCAACGTTGAGCGCAAGGAGCCGACCGCCAACACCAAGCCGGAGATATCGGTTGTCGTGGATACCAAGCCGCCGCTTATCGAGCCCGTCTTCCCGCGGCAGGATATGGAGCTCGCGCCGGGGGCGCATCTCAAGGTAAGGTTCAGGGCCGCCGACGAGAACCTCGCCCCTGCCACCGCGACGATATTGGTCGGAATGGTCGGCCGCGATTTGATGACGCCGCTGCCGAACGTGGTATGCGACAACGGCGAGTTCGTCGCGGAGGGAGATGTTCTCTTTGAAGGCACATACTGCGTGAAGCTGTCAGTCGCCGACCGCGCCGGCAGCGTCGCGCGCGACTCATATACGTTCGTGTGCACGCCGCATGCACGTCCGGTCGCAAGGCAAAGCGGTCCCATGGGACAGGACTGGGAAGTGCCCATCTCGAGCCCGCCGAGAGCCAAGAGCCTCGTGTTCGACATCGACTACACGGTCAGCGACATGGGCGGCCAGCCGCCTGCGAAGGTCGCGCTTTACTACACGACGGACAACGGCTCGACCTGGCAATTCTATGGGCTTGACCCTGACGTAACACCGCCGCTACGGTTCCAGGCGCCGAAGGAGGGCGTCTATGGCTTCAAGATCGTCGCGGAATCCAAGTCCGGCGTCTCGGAACCGGCGCCGACGTCGGGAACGAAGCCCGATATCACAACGCTTGTGGATATAACCTATCCGACGCTCATGCTTGACGACCCGAGAGGCGGCGAGAGCTATCAGGGCGGAATGGTGCATTACATCAGATGGACAGCGCGGGACGACAACTTCGGCTCGGTGCCGATATCGATCTATGTATCCCGCGACGGCGGGCCATGGGAGCTTCTCGCGGCGGACCTTCCGAACACCGGGAGTTACGGCTGGAACGTGCCCACCATCGAGTACGCAAGCTACCGTCTCAAGATCGAAGCAAAGGACCTTGTGGGTAACGTCACGAGCGTCACGTCGGACAATTTCAGCATAGTATCGACGCCGCCTGAGACAAGGATACGGGCGGTTGTGCCGGCAGCCCCGTTGCTTGGAGCAGCGCAGATGCCCCCGTCAGAGCCATGCCCCGGCCCGGCGAACGTGGAATCGACCGCCGACGGCGAACAAGGAAAGGTCCTTGAGCCAACCGCCCCTCCGACAGGCGAAAGCGAGAAGGTCACAAAGGACCTTCTGGAGAAGGCGGCGGGCCAGAGACTGCGCGGGGATTACGAGGAAGCCGAGAAGACCTACACTGAGGTCATCCGCTACGACAAGAACAACGTGGAAGCGCGTAACGAGCTCGGGGGGCTGCTCCTGCAGCAGGGCCGCTATCAGCAGGCGATAGACGCGCTTCAGCAGGCCAGGCGCCTCGCGCCGGGGGACGCCGATGTCCTTTACAACATGGGCGGGGCTTATTATGCTTTAGGCAATTACGAGGACGCTGCGGCGTCCTTTGAGACGCTCGCGGGAATCGATCCCCAGAATGATACCGCGCTGTGGAATCTCGCCAAGTCGTACCTGGCGGCCCATGACGTTACGAGGGCGCGACAGACTTGGCAGAAGATAATCGATATGAATCGGCCGGGTAGCCCGTTTGTGAAGAAGGCCGGACAGGCGCTCGATTCGGTCCCGGAACCGAAAGCGAAGAAATGAGAAGCGTGAAAAGGGTGTGAAGGGACTCTCACCCCTGCCCCTCTCCCGCTGGAGAGGGGACTACGCTGGCGGTCAAGCCGCCAGTGGCACGCAGTTGTGCAAGACCTTCCTGACGTGCGAGGGTCAACTGGAGAGGGAACTGGATGTCGAAAGCGCAGGCTGCCGGCTTCCCGCCGGCGGTTTCTATTCTGTTCGGCAGGAGAGCCAAGGAAGAGCTCTTTGATGAGTATCTTGCCGTTCAGCATCTCGACCGCATAAAGGCCGCCGTCATGGCCGGAGAACCGGCCACGTCTGTCACGGACTGCGAAGCCGCGGATGCGGACCTTGCCGATCTCCTGGATGAGGTCTCTACTCCTGCCCTCTGGGGCAAGACTCGTCTTGTCATCTTGAGGGACGCGGAAGAAATCCTCTCCCCTGCCGCCGCCGACAGGGAAAGGCTCGCGCCCTTTGTAGCAAGAATGGCATCGGTCGCATCCATGAAGAATCCGCCGGGCCGGCTCGTCCTCATCGCGAGAGCGCTGGAGATCCGGGAAGGCGCGCCGCACACGGGGTTCGAAGAGGCCAACAAGCTCATCTCGACGGTCGACGCCGCAGGCGGTCTCTTCCCCTGCATACCGCCGTACGAGCGCGCCCTCAAGGCTGCGCTTTCGAAGGCCGCGGCCGCTGAAGGCGTGCAGCTCCTGTCATCCGCGGCCGACGCGCTTATAGCAATCGTGGGAACCGATCAAATGGCGGTCCAGGAGGAATTGAAGAAGCTCATCACGCATGCCTCGGACACCAGGCGCATCACCCCGGAGGACGTGGAGGCGCTCGCGGCCACCCGCCCAGAGGGAAACGTCTTTGTGCTCGCGGAGAGGATACTCGACGGCGACACACAGGGGGCGCTCGTAATTCTGCGGGATTTGATGCAGACGCCGGCGACGAGATCGGAGTCTTTCATCATCGGCAGCCTTGCCGCGAGCTTCAGGAGGTATCTCGCGTCGGCCCTGGAGATCGAGCGCGGCGCGACGGCGCGGGAGGCCGCCGCGCGCGCCGGGGTGCCCCAGTTCTTCCAGAAGGATTACATCCGCAGGCTCGAGAAATGGAATACCGCGAAGCTTATAGGGCTTCTTGATCGTGCATTGCAGTGCGACGTCGAGGTCAAGACCGGCTCCGTCGCCGACGATACGTCGCTGGCGGCGTTCGTCATAGATGCATGCGCCGGGAGATTCGAGGCAACCGAACTCGTGGGAAGGTGGCTCTATGAGACGTAGGACTGCTCTGTCGGCCTGGATGGTCGCGGCGGCGATGGGGGCGGCGGTGGTCGTGTCAGGGTGCCTCTTCAGGTCGGAAGGCTCCCCGATAGCGGACCAGAGCGCCGCAAAGCGCAGGATGAAGGAGCAGCCTGTACAGATAATCAAGAAGGATCACAAGTCCGAAACCGCATCCATGGAGAGTACGGCCGCGGCGGCTCGCCCCGAGAGCACCGATACAAACGCCAATGAGGATCCGGCCGTAAAGCTCATGCAGGCGCTCAGGCGGCAGGAAGTGGCGCTTGAGAAGGAACGCTTCAGGGAGGCAAAGGAAACACCCGCCGTCGAGAGCACCCAGGCCGCAGCCGTCACCGTTGAGAGCACGGGGCGGGCAACACCCGCGATACAGAGCACCGCAAGCGAGGCATTTGTGGGCGAGAAGACCGCGAGCGTTGGGATAAGCTCTACGGACGTTTCCGGCCCGGCGGCGGCCGGGGAGCCGGGCGGCGAGTTGAGCGTGGAGAACCTTCGCGCCATGCTGGCTGCGAAAGACAAGCTCAGCCCCAGAGAAGAAGAGGCATACAGGCGCCTCGTTGGCGCGAATCTGGCGCAGGCAGTGCCCCCGGAGCAATCGTCAGCCGAGTACAAGCTTCTCTCTGACGCGCGTGACGCCGTCGCCAGGGAAGATTACACGGCGGCGCGGGAGAAGGTCAAGCAGGCGTTGATGCTTATACGGCGCAAGACCGACCCGACGATCGACAGGTTGTGTTTTGCCACGAATGTAGCGGCCTACGGTGACGCGACTATCGTGGACCCGCCGATCTTCGAGGCCGGACAGAGAGTTCTGGCGGTAACAGACATGTCAGACTTCGCATGTCTGCCGGTCGAGAAGAGCTCTCCCCCCGACCTGTACTACACCAAGATGTCCCAGAGGCTCGTGATTTACGACACCGGCGGCAAGCTGCAATGGCAGGATGATTACGGCACGTTTGAATATCAGGCGAGCCACTATATCAGCACCATGTTCATCCCGCAGATTTTCAATTTGCCGTCAGGCATGAAGAGCGGAGAATATGTTCTCAAGGTTGAGATCAATGATGTTCTGGCCGGGCGGCAGGCGGAAGCAAGCGTGAAGTTCGCGGTGAAGTAACCAGTCTGAAGTCCGAAGGAAAGATGCTCAAGGAAACGCCCGGCGCTGGCGTGGCAGATTCATAGGGTGCGCTTCAGCGCACGCGTTCAAGACCGTTCGCAAGCGATGCAGGAGTGTCGATATCCGGCGAAAAGCCGACATGGGAATGCCGAAGGGTGGCAGGGGTTCGCTGCCAGTCAAGGCGCGTGCGCTAAAGCGCACCCTATGTGGCTGACGCGACAGGGGTTTTCATAGTAGTGGAAACGAGATTCCGTAACAGAGCACCGGTACATCACTATGGCATCAGGGAGTTGGAAGATGGGAAAACAGATATTGGTAGCGGCCGCGGTCGCGGCGGTGGCGATTATCGCCGCCGGCTGCAACGACCTCGGCGGGCACATGGCCGACCATAGGGCGGAAATCAAGATCAAGGGCAAGGTCCTCGTGGTGCCTTTCAGGGACGCCCAGGCCTACTACTATGACTCGGAAGACGGCGGCCCAATCACGGACGCGGCGGTCATCGCGCTGCAGACGCAGGCCGGCGACAAGATCACCTGCGTCGACTATGGGAAGGTGCGAGGCATGCTGCGCGGGGCATTTGCGACAAAGGAAGACATCAGTTGGACGGACGTCGGTCGCGCGGCGGGCGCGGATTACGTGGTCTACGGAACTCTCAATTCCATCAACTGGGAAGACCCAAACACGCCGGGAATGCCGCGCTGCAGCTTCAGCATCACCTACTACGTGCACGACGTGGCTCACGCAAAGCGTGTATACGGGGTCACCAAGGCGGGATTCTTCCCCGTAACGATCGTGGGCAACTGGGGCGTGTCGGCGGCGGCCCTGAGCGTGGAAGCGCTCAAGCCCAAGGCGTACATCTACATCGGCCGCAACGTGGCGAACTCCTTCGTCACAATGACGATTGATAAGCGCGAAGAAGCGACAACGATAGTGCAGAAAATGAAGTGACGGCACGGCCGGAGGCCGTGTCAGTCCGAAGTCTGAAGTCCGAAGCGGAAGAGTAGCTGACCATCCGCAGATTTCGCAGATTATCTGTCTGACAGACTATCTGTATCTGCGCGAAGGACGCCCCTAATGCATTGGGTGCCCTTCGCGCGAAACCGGACAAGGGAATCTGAGCACCTCGGAAGTATGCCAGTCGGCCATACAAAGGCCACCGATGAAAGAAGCGATACGCCTTGTCCTGCAGGATGAGGCGACCAGGCGGTTGATGGAGATGCTGCCCGGGCGGCGGCTCCGCGCGGGCGGGCTTACTGAGGGTGCGTCATCGGTTCTCGCGTCTGCGGTCAATATCGCCACCGGTCGCAGCGTCCTCATTGTCACGCCCCACATAGACCTCGCTGAAGATCTCTACGAGAACGCCACGGTGTTTGGCGAGGCGCCGGGGCTTCTGGAGCCGCGCGCGGCGGCAACCTCGTTTCAGAAGGACATGGACGAGACGGCCGCAGCTGAAAGAGTGCGGCTTCTGGAGAGGTACATCCCGGGCGGCAAACCTCCCGGAGTAGTGGTCGCGTCCGCTGCGGCTCTCCTGGAGGGCGTAACCGATCCCAAAGCGCTCCAGTCCGCCACGTTCGAGCTCGGCAAGGGCCGCTCGTACAAAATGGAGGACATCTCGCGCAGGCTTGTTGAGCACGGCTTCACGCGGGAATACGAGGCCGAGCGGCCGTGGCAGTTCGCGGCAAGAGGCGGCATACTCGATGTATTCGCTCCCGGGCGGGATAAGCCCGTTCGTGTAGAGTTCTTTGGCGACGAAGTCGAGAGCATTCGCGCGGTCGACACCGCGACCGGCAGGTCCGCCGAAGAACTGCTGTCGGTTACGCTTGTGGTACCCAAGCCCACCGTCCAAAAAGGGGCTCTCGCACCCTTCACAAGATACCTTGACGAAAACACGATCGTATTCGTCCTCGAGCCGCCCGAAGTCCAGCGCGCGGCGCAGGCGCACATTGAGCGCTACCAGTCTCTCGGCGTGCTTTTGCCGTTTGCCCAGGTCTGGAAGGAGCTCGAACGCTTCACCCTCGTGGAGACGTCCGCGTTTCACTTCAGCGACAGCGAATCGGTATCGTTCGAGACGCGCAACTTCTCCATTGCCGCTCAGGACGTCGAGGGAATCGTCGCGGAGTTCACCGAATTCGCCCAGCGAATGCATCGCACGATTGTCTTCGCCCTCAATGTCGCCGAGAAAGCAAGGCTCGAAGAACTCTTCGCCGCCAGGAGGCCCGGCGGAAAAGCTCCCTTCCACGCCTTCCTGGGACGATTCAACCGCGGGTTCTACTTCGCCGACAGGGGCCTCGCGTTTATCGGGCATCAGGACATCTTCCATCGCTACAGGATGCGGCGAAGGCTGCATCCCGCCCCTCCCGCCCGCCCAATCACGTCGCTCCTGGAACTTGCACCAGGCGACTACGTCGTGCACAACGATCATGGAATCGCCAGGTTCCGCGGAATGCAAATCGTGGACAAGGAGGGACAGAGACGGGAGTATTTGGCGCTCGAGTTCGCCGGAAAGACGAAGCTCCTTGTCCCCGTCAGCCACCTCGACCTTGTCAGTAAGTACACGGGCGCCACCGAACGGCCGCCGGGCTTGAACGCAATCGGCGGCAAGGGCTGGCAGGCCCGTAAGGCGCGGGTAGCTCGCGCGGTGAGGGACCTGGCCGCGGAGTTGCTCCGGCTTCAGGCCCTGAGACAGACCAAGCCCGGAATCGAATACAAGATGGACGAGCGCTATCAGAGCGAATTCGAGGAGGAGTTCATCTATGAGGAGACCGACGATCAGCTGAAGGCCCTTTCCGAGATCAAGGGGGACATGCTTTCGGATCGGCCTACCGACAGGCTCCTGTGCGGCGACGTCGGTTTCGGCAAGACGGAGCTTGCCATACGCGCGGCGTTCATCGCGGTGTCCGCCGGGTATCAGGTGGCCGTCCTCGTACCGACGACAGTGCTCGCCGAGCAGCACTTCAGGACCTTTTCGGAGAGGATGGCCGACTACCCGATCCTCATCGAAGTCCTGAGCCGATTGCGCTCCAAGGCCGAACAGCGCGCAACTCTGGAACGGCTGCGGCGCAAGCAGGTCGACATAGTGATCGGAACTCATCGGCTCGTGCAGCGGGACGTGATGTTCGCCGATCTCGGCCTTGTCATCATCGACGAGGAGCAGCGGTTCGGCGTGGAGCACAAAGAGCGGCTGAAGCGCTTTCGCGAGACGGTCGACGTGTTGACGCTTACGGCGACGCCGATCCCGCGGACCATGCACATGGCCCTTGTCGGGCTCCGCGACATCTCGGTGCTCTCCACTCCCCCGCAGGAGCGCCAGGCGATAAGCACGTTTGTGGGGCATCTCTCCGAGGAGCGCCTGAGGGAGGTGATCTTGAGGGAGCTCGGCCGCGAGGGGCAGGTATACTTCGTCCACAATCGCGTCCAGTCCATCGAGAAGGCGGCGCAGCGCGTTCATGAAGCGGTGCCCGAAGCGAGGATTACCATCGCGCACGGGCAGATGAACGAGCATCTCCTGGAGAATCGGATGCTCGACTTCATCGCCGGCAAGTACGATGTGCTCGTTGCGACGACGATCATCGAAAGCGGCCTCGATATACCGAACGTGAACACGATCGTCATCGATCAGTCGGATATGTACGGCCTGGCGGACCTGCACCAACTGCGCGGCCGCGTGGGTCGCTACAAGCATCGGGCATACGCCTACTTCCTCCTGCCCGAAGGGCGGCCGATAAGCCCCGAGGGATATAAGCGTCTGGAAGCCATCGAGCACTTCAGCGAGCTCGGCGCGGGGTTCCGCATAGCGATGCGCGATATGGAGATACGCGGGGTGGGAAACGTGCTCGGCAAAGAGCAGAGCGGGCACATCGCCGCCGTGGGGTATGAGCTCTACTGCAGGCTGCTCTCCGAAGCTGTAGCGGGGATCAAGGGCGGCAAGGCGTCGGCCGTTCCGGAAGCGTACATCGAGTTCCAGACAAGCTCCTTCATCCCCCAATCCTACGTGGAGAGCCCCGCGCACAGGCTGGACCTGTACAAACGCTTGAGCTCCGCGACGACTGTCGAGGAAGTGGCGAGCATCGAAACTGAGATGCAGGATCGCTTCGGGCCGCTCCCGGGCGAAGCCGAGGAATTCATACTCACTGCAAGACTCAGGGTGCTCCTCTACAAGGCCGGCATAAGGATGGTGATGACCCACCAGGGGCGGCTTGTCGTGCAGGCGCAGGACGTGGAGGCCGCTGCGAGGGTTTTCCAGGGCAAACGCCGCGAGGCGCGCGTGGTCGACGAGCGAACCGTGCACGTGATCTTTGAGGGAGGGATGCCGGAAGGCGTGGAACTTCTAAAGGCGGTCATCGGCGTATTGCAGGGGCGGTCGCGCAGAATATAATCGCTGGTAACAGAGACATACTGCCGAAGCGAAAGAAGCGCTGGATATTCGGGGTCACAGGGGAATCATGTTGGGGAGCACAGTACACATGAAGCGGATAGCCGGAGGTTTCACGATTGCGCTGGTGCTGGCGTGGGCGGCTGCGGCGTACGCAGCCGAGGGAACTATTGATTATCCCGTCGCGTCGGTGAACTCAGAGAAGATCACCAGAAGCCAGGTCGAGGCAAGGCGCGAGGTGCTTTCGCAGCTGGATGAGTTCAAAGGCGCCGGCGGCGCCTCGTTTGAGGTCGCTCTGGAAGCGGAGATCGAGCGAACCCTGTTGATGCAGGCGGCCAAACAGTACATCGACAAGGACACGCAGGAGAGAATCAGGAAATACTCCCAGGATAGCGCGAAGAAGATGCTCGATCCGAGGGTGTACGATCCCGAGCACGAAGGCAAGAAGGCCATGGATCAGTACAACGACCGGGTGCTTCTGGACGTCTACCTGGAAAGAAGACTCTACAATCATATATCGGTATCGCCTGCGGAGATCAGGAAGTACTACGACACCAATAGCGAGGCGTATTCGAAGGCCGTGGCATTCACGATGCGGCAGATATTGGTGAGGTTTGAGGGCCACAGCGCGGAGGAGACCAAGGCACTTGCCCAGAAGGCCGCCGAGCGCGTAAGGGGCGGGGAGGATTTCGCACAGGTCGCCAAAGAGATGTCCCAGGACCCGTACGCTTCACAGGGCGGGCTGTGGCCGCCGCAGAAGCACGGTGAGCCGATTCCGGACGTGGAAAAGGCGGCACTGGCCCTCAAGCCCGGAGAGGTGAGCGAGCCGTTTTCGACGCCGCTGGGGTGGCATATAGTGAAGCTCGAGAGCATTGACGGCGGCACTGTCACCACCTTTGAGCAGGCGCAGGATGAGATAAGCAGCAAGCTCCTGGAGCGGGCGCAGTATCTGGCGAGATTGGGTCTCCTGACGGATCTGAGGAGCAAGGCGATCGTCCGGCTGTACCCGGTGCCGGCGCAGCTTACTGCGTCCAGCGTCGCGGCCACGTCGGTTTTGATGGACTCGACATCGGCTGCGGCGGTGCCGGCGGCAGCGACTGCCGAGAGCACCGCGGCGCAGTAGCAAGCAAGCGGCTCTGCACGAGGAACAATGCGGGGGTGGGAAGGGGCTTTGAATGGAGACCATACCGAACCCCGTTGAAGTGGCGCGGCAGCAACTCAAGATCGTCTGCGAAAGACTCCATTGCGCGGACGGCATGTATGAGCGGCTGGCGTACCCGGCAAGGTCGCTCGAGGTATCCGTGCCGGTGCGGCTCGATTCGGGCAAGATCGAGACGTACTGCGCGTGGCGCGTGCAGCACAGCTTCGCTCGCGGCCCCGCCAAAGGGGGTATCCGCTATCACCCGGCGGTAACCTCCGACGAAGTCAAAGCCCTTGCCATGTGGATGACCTGGAAAACCGCCGTGGTCGGCGTTCCGTTCGGCGGGGGCAAAGGCGGCGTGCGCTGCGATCCCAAGAAGATGAGTCGCGGAGAGATCGAGCGGCTCACGCGCCGATACACAAATGAAATCCTCCCCATCATCGGCCCCGAGACCGATGTCCCCGCGCCGGACGTTGGCACCGACGCCCAGGTGATGGCATGGATAATGGATACCTATAGCACCTCGCGCGGCCACACCGTTCCGAGCGTCGTCACGGGCAAACCTGTCGAGATAGGCGGGTCTCTCGGACGCCGTGAGGCGACGGCGCAGGGCTGCGTGTACACGATCTTGAGCGCGCTGGACGCTCTCGGCAGGAGCATCACGAATGCCCGCGTCGCGGTGGTCGGGTTCGGTAACGTTGGTTACTGGACCGCGCGGCTCCTCAAGGCCGCTGGCGCGCGTATCGTGGGTTTGGCCGACTCCCAGGGCGGAATCGTGAGACAGTCCGGCCTCGACGTCGAGAAGGTACTCGCCGCCAAGCAGGCCGGCCACTCCGTAAAAGACTATCGCGAAGCCGACAAGGTCACGAGCCAGGACGTCTACGAAGCCGATTGCGACATCCTCGTGCCGGCTGCGCTCGAGAACCAGATCACCACGGTCAATGCGGGCAGGATAAAGGCCGCGCTCATCGCGGAAGGCGCCAACGGACCTACGACTCCCGAGGCCGAAAGCATCCTGCTGGACCGCGGCGTGTTTGTTATCCCAGATATACTTGCCAATGCAGGCGGAGTAACCGTGTCGTATTTCGAGTGGGTCCAGGGCCTGCAGGAGTATTTCTGGAGCGAGCGCGAGGTCAACGAGAAGCTCAAGCACCACATGGACCGCGCGTTCGCAGAAGTGCACAAGCTGTCCAAGAGGGAGAATATTGACATGCGCACGTCGGCGTATATGCTGGCGGTTGGCCGGGTCGCGAAAGCGATGGAGCTGAGGGGACTTTTCCCATAGAGATATAACCTCTTTCCCGCAAACGACTAACGCACGGAGGCACGACAAGATGGGAACCGACATCATTGCGGATCTTAAAGCACGAGCATCCCGTAACATTCAGACTGTAGTGCTTCCGGAGAGCGAGGACAAGCGGACCTTCCTCGCGGCCGCGCAGGTCGCCCAGGAAGGCTTCGCAAAGCTCGTCATCATCGGCGCCGAAGAGGTAGCCGCAAAGATGACCAGCGAGCTCAAGGTCAAACTCCCCGGCGTCGAGATAGTCGATCCCGCCAGGGCGTCCTTCCGCGGCGAGCTCGTGGACTACGTCGTCGAGCGGCGCAAGGCCAAGGGAATCACGCGCGAAGACGCCGAAAAGATGCTTAACGAGCATATCGCCTTCGCTGCGGCGATGGTCGCGACGGGCAGAGCCGGCGGCTACGTCTCGGGCGCTTCTCACACGACTGCCGACACACTGAGGCCTGCTCTGCAACTCATCGGGTGCGCCCCCGGCGTGAAAACCGTATCGAGCTACTTCGTAATGGTGTCGCCTCTCAAGGAATTCGGCGATGACGGCATACTCTTCTACGCGGATAGCGGCCTCGTGCCGGACCCCAATCCGGAGCAGCTTGCCGAGATCGCCGTGATGACTGCGCGCACGGCCAAAACCGTGTACGGCTTCGAGCCGAGGGTGGCGATGCTCAGCTTCTCGACCAAGGGCAGCGCCCAGCACCCAATCGTCGACAAGGTGATAAAGGCCACCGAAATCGCGAAAAACATGGCGCCCGACATCATGCTCGACGGCGAGCTTCAGGCGGACGCGGCCCTCGTGCCCGACATAGGCGCGCGCAAGGCGCCAAAGAGCCCCGTGGCCGGCAAAGCCAACGTCCTCATATTCCCCGACCTCAACGCGGGCAATATCTGCTACAAGATTACCGAGCGCCTCGGGTCCGCGCAGGCCTTCGGACCCCTCGTGCAGGGGCTTGCAAGGCCGGCAAATGACTTGTCCCGCGGGTGCAGCGCGTCCGATATAGTCGGTGTGATTGCCGTTACGGCGGTCGTAGCCGGCTCGCAGCAGAGGGTTTAGGCAGACGAAAAACGCCTGCCGTGCTGCAGGGCGACTCGCCGAGTCGCCCCTACGTTGAACATAGTAGTAGGCGGGGGTTTCGCATGCCTGAGTTCACCACCATCAAGTGGCTGGGCAATTCCTGTTTCCTCGTGACTTCCAAAGACGCCAAGCGCGTCCTGATCGACCCCTTCAGCCGCCGCTGGGCGCGCGAAGACCGCTACGGGCTTCGCGAGCCGAGGATCCCGGCCGACCTCGTCCTCGTGACTCACGAGGACAGCGACCACAACGCCCTCGACATCGTGCCGGGGAGCTTCTTCGTCGTGCGCGGCGACATGGAAGAGCAGGACATATTCGGCGTCAAGGTGCGCTCGTTGAGCACCTTCCACGGCGTCGTAAACGGCACGGTCGTGAAGGATAACAACGTTTTCGTGTTCACGATCGACGGGATATCGTTCTGTCACATGGGGGATTTCTTCGCCTACAAGCACCGCAACCAGCCGGATATGATCAAGGGCGTCGACGTGCTCATGGTGCCGATCGGGGGCCGTTTCAGCCTCGACTGGGGCGGGGCGTGGGAAGTCATCGAGACGGCCGCGCCGAAGATCGCGATACCGATGCACTACGACGAGTTCGGTCGCCGCGGCGACGTGCTGTCGGTGGACGGCTTTCTGATGGGGCACGACAACGTCACGCGCCTCACAGGCTCGACGCTCGCGCTCACAAGCGAAGCGCTTGCCGGGCCGACGAGAGTTTACGTCTTCACCTACGAGTGAGATATTGAGACATGAAGATAGCAATCGTCTATCACAGCGAAACGGGTAACACCCGCAAAATGGCAGAGCTTGTCGCCGACGGCGCGAAGTCCGTGTCAAAGGCTGTCGAAGTCCGGCTGATGACGTGCGACGCCGCCGATGACGAGTTTCTCGCCGCGTCCAGTGCGATAATCCTCGGCTGCCCCACGTACCAGGGGACGCTCTCATGGCAGATGAAGCGTTTCCTCGACGAAAACCACGGCGATTTCGCGGGCAAGCTCGGCGGAGCGTTCGCCTCCCAGAACTGGCCGGGCGGCGGCGGGGCGGATCTCGTGGAAATATGCATCCTCGCGGGAATGCTCGTCAAGGGTATGCTTGTCTATTCGGGCGGAATCACCGTGGGACAGCCGTACCTGCATTTCGGGGCGGTAAGCGCGCGAGCGCCGGAGGGGCTTTTCGCCGAAAGATGCGTAAAACTCGGCGAAAACATCGCGAAAAAGGCGATTGAGCTCTTCCCCGTAACAAAATAGGCACTTCGGGTATTTTCGAATCTCCGTTTTCCTTCGACAGCGGTATAAACACTTGTATTGCATTTGTGGGGGACACAATGGTCGAAGGGGAAAACGCCATTAAAAACACAGAGACCGTGAACGCATTCCTCGTAGCGCTCGACGCCGAGGCCGCATCCGCGCTCGCCATCGCTCTTGAGAACACGGGATTCAAAGTGACTGTGCTCAGGAGCTTCGGCGAAGTCAGGGAAGCGGTGAGGCACACCGTGCCGGACCTCCTGATACTTCATTCCATGGGCGGCCTCGGACCGGAGCTCGCATTTTACTCGTCCTTGAGGACGATTATCGAAAACGCGTTCGTGCCGTTCGTCGTGATCGCCGAAGCGCACTCGCCGGAGGAAGAAGTCATGGCGCTCTCCGCGGGCGTGGACGCGTATCTCACTGCGCCGCTCTACCCCGTGCTCCTCTCCGCCCGACTCCACAGCCTGCTGCGAATCAAGGCCCTTCACGACGAGCTCGCCCGCGCCAACCAGCGCCTGGAGGAGCTCTCGCGCATCGACCCCGGAACCGGCCTCTACAACCGCCGCTATTTCTTCGAGCGCCTCGAAGAAGAGTTCGAGCGCGTCAAGCGCCACGACGACCACCTCACCGTGATGATGCTTGACGTCGACAACTTCAAGCGGGCAAACGACCTGCATGGGCATCTGTTCGGCGATTTCGTGCTCAGGAAGCTCGCGGGGATATTGCAGAACACCAGCCGCAGGATCGACATCGTCGCGCGCTACGGCGGCGAGGAGTTCGCGTTCATACTGCCGGACACGACGCTTCTGGCGGGGGCCAACCTCGCCGAGCGCGTGCGCAGGATGGTATCGTCGGCGGTGTTCAAGGACGGCGGGCTCGAGATGCGGATAACCGTGAGCCTCGGCGTCGCGGAAGCGCGCCACTGCCATGCGGTCGACCCCGATGAGCTGGTGACATGCGCGGACAAAGCGCTTTACGAGGCCAAGAGCCTCGGCCGTAACCGCCTCACGATCTACAGTGGCTCCTGCCGCAACACCCAGATCTCCAACATCGAGCCTCCCCCTCCCCTCCCGCCAATGCCGTAAGCCAATGCCTTTGTAGGGGCGGGGCTCCGTACCCGCCCTTGCCGGAATCTCGCTTGTGCTCGCGCCGCAGAATTACCGCCGCGAACGGTCCCACCGGAACGCACAGGTATGGCTTTCGTAGGGGCGCACGGCCGTGCTCCCTTGGTGGGGCAGATCCGCCGCAGGCGGACCACCTTACAGGCGCGTTTTGTGCGCCTGCTTCATGCCTTTCGTAGGGGCACGCGCCCCCTTGTCCGCCGTAGCCTTGGCGAAGGAGGATGCCTGCCCTTGCCGGAATTTCGCTTGTGCTCGCGCCGCAGAATTACCGCCGCGAACGGTCCGACCGGAACGCACACGCATGCGTATCGTAGGGCCGCCCACTCCGTACCCGCCCTTGCTGGAATGCGGTGGCGTGCGGTCCGTAGGGGCGCACGGCTGTGCGCCCAGCACGATCCGCCACCGGCGGACCTCGGCGGATCGCTGCTTACGCGCGAGCTGCCTCGCGCAAGTCCCCTCGCCCTCTGGGAGAGGGTCAGGGTGAGGGAGCGCTCCAAGCCTGGCTCTGCATGCGGAAGTCGGCCTCGCCGCCGGACCGCGTCTCTGACAGACGCCTTACCGCCCCCCTGACCTCTGGCGGATAAACTCCTCCACCTGCGCCAGCGTCGGCAGCCCCGTTCGCCCGCCGATTTTCGTGCACTTCATCGCGGCGACTGCCGCTGCGAATTCGGCGCTCTTGCGGATGGGCCAGTTGCGGACCATCGTATAAGCGTACGCGCCGTGGAACGCGTCGCCCGCGCCGGTCGTATCGACCACGTCGACCTTGAACGCCGGCTGATGGAACGCGCCCTCCGCGCTGTGGAAATATGCCCCTTCAATCCCCGCGGTCACCGCGGCGATCTTCACGTGCCCCTTGGATAGCAAACTCTTCGCCGCCTCCGCGGGATCGTCGCTCCCGCCGACCGCGCGGCCGAATTCGCGCGACGCGATGAGGACGTCGGTATTGAGGACCAGTTCGTCCGTGCCCTCCGTCGCGTTGTCCGCGTCCATAACCACCGGCACGCCGGCCTTGTACGCGGCCTTCGCCGCCGCAAGCTGCGCGACCGGCTCGGTGCTATCTATGAAAACCACCTTCGCGCGCCGCACCTCTTCCATCGGCACGTTCTCCCCGGTGAGCTGCGGGAGCACCGGACGCCTTCCGATGATCGTCCTCAGCCCCGTGCCCCTCTGAATCATACAGAACGCCCAGGCCGAGCGGCCCTCCGAGTAGATGGGCGAGACGGATGAGTCCACGTGCTCTTCGTCGAGCTCGCTGACTATCTGCCGGCCGAGAGGGTCCTTGGCGAGAGCTGCGACGAGGCCCGTGCGCGCGCCGAGGCGCGCCGCGCAGACCATTGCCGTCGCCGAGAGGCCGCCGCCCTGGATGACGAGATCGTCGACCATAAGCTTCTCGTCGAGATTGGGAAGGCGGTCGATTGCGGCGATGTAATCGATGCAGGCGTAACCGACTGCGAGGATATCGTAAGGCCCTGACATTCCTGATTTACTCCCCCGCGGGATGGCCCAGAAGCTTCTTGACACGCTCGTAGCCTTTGTCGCGGATTTCCCTGGTGTTCCCTTCGAGTACGAGCCGAAGCAATGGCTCAGTGTTTGACTTGCGGACGTTGAACCACCACTCCGGGTACTCCACCGTGATGCCGTCGAGCCACGAGATCTTGCCGTCGCCGAACGCCGCAGCGATCTCGCGAATCTTGGCGTCCTTGTCCTGCACGACGAAGTTGATCTCGCCCGTGGTGGAATAACGCTGGAGGGGTTTGATGATCTCCGAAAGGGGCTTACCCGCCTTCGAGACGATTGCGAGCATCTTCATAAACGCCATCGCTGCCGAGTCGCAGTAGAAGTTGTCGCGGAAGTAGTAGTGCCCGGAGAGCTCCCCGCCGAAGACGCCGTTCTTCTCGCGAAGCGTGGCCTTGATGAATGCGTGACCAACGCGCTCCGGGATAGCCTTGCCGCCCGCGCGCTCCAAATCCTCCCGGACCGCTCGGCTGGAGCGCACGTCGTAGATAATCGTCGCCCCCGGCTCCTTCTCCAGGAAACTCTTGCCGATGATCGCGGTAACGAGGTCGCTTGCGATTGGGTTACCCTTCTCATCGATAAACGCGCAGCGGTCAGCGTCGCCGTCGAAGATCGCGCCGAGGTCGGCCTTCGTGTCCTTGACCGCCTTGATAATGTCCTTGAGCGCTTCGGGCTTGAGAGGGTTCGCGTCGTGGTTCGGGAACGTGCCGTCGAGCTCGAAGAAGAGCCTCGTGGTCTTTATCGGCAGCTCCGCGAGCACCGGCGGCAGCATGAGCCCCGCCATTCCGTTACTCGCGTCGATGGCGACGTTGAGAGGCTTGATGCCGGCGGCGTACCTGAGGACGTGCTTTTTGTAGTCGTCGAGCACGTTCACAGTAACAATCTTGCCTCTTGTGATCGCGGTCTTGTACTCGCCGCCGACGACCATCTTCTCGATGTCCGCGAGGCCCGACTCCGAGCCGACCGGCATCGCCTGCTCGCGCGAGACCTTGAGGCCGTTATACTCCTTGGGGTTGTGGCTCGCGGTGATCGAGACGCCGCCCCTGAAGCCGTAGTTGGCTATCGCGAAGTAGTTGCCCGGCGTGGATAGTAATCCCGCGTCCGCGCAGTCCACGCCCGCGTCGTTGGCGCCTTCGATGAACGCCTTCGCGAGGCTCGGGCTCGACGTGCGCATGTCGCGCGAGACGAGGAGCTTATCCGTATCGAGATACTGCGCGACGGCGTTGCCGATCCTCTTCATCAACTCTTCGTTGATCTCGGTCGGGTATACCCCTCTTATATCGTACGCCTTGAAGATCCCCATCTCGTCTCACCCTCCGGCCAAGTTGTCGGATGTAAAGACACCCGCTTGCTCACAAAGTTTCAGAAGTCCCCCGACATGCATCGCTCGCGCTATTACGGAAAACACTTTCGGTTGAGGCGATAAGCCGTGCTGCGTGATCCAGCCCGTCTCTTCTTCAACAGCGCCGCCGGGCTGACTTCACGCCCACTTTCACCGCAGAGCCGCGAGAGCACCCCTAACTACGTCAAAGGACTGGAGAAAGTGATTCTCCTCTTGCTTAACCCTAAGTCTGGTTTTCGCTCTTCTCTGCGCCCTCTGCGCCTCTGCGGTGAGATATCTTTGTCTCTACCCCCGGCGGCGTCCGCGCCTACCAGCATCGCTTACGCCAACACAAGACCACTCTTGGCTGCCGCGATCAGCCGTGCTGCGTGATCCAGCCGGCCACTTCTTCGATACCGCCGCCGGTCTTACTTCACACCCCTTTTTCACCGCAGAGCCGCAGAGCACCCCTAACTACATCAAAGGACTGGAGAAAGCGTCTCTTCTTTCTTCAGCCTTCGGCCTTCAGTCTTCAGCCTGTTCTTCTTCAGACTTCGGACTTCAGACTTCGGACTCATTCCACCAGCCTTAGGCATGGCTTTCTTGGTGCTCTTGGTGCCTTGGTGGTAAGAGGATGGTCTTCCTCTTTCTTGGGTTCAGGTGTTCTCTGCGCCCTCTGCGCCTCTGCGGTGAGTCGCCGTTCTTCTTTACCCCCGGCGACGTTCGCGTCTCCCACTCGTTGCTCGTGCTTCAAACAGCGCCACGTTTGGTTGCGGCCTCCGGCCGCGCTGCGTGATTTGCGGATAATTCTGGTTTATGCCTCTGCTCCGGTCTCCAGTCTCCAGTCTGGTTCAAAACAGCCCCGGCCCCACCTTCGGCTGTCCGTTCTCCGGCGATTCCCCCGCCGGCGCCGCGCTGCCGTTCCCCCCCAGAACGTTGCCCCTGTAGAGATACGTATCGAACATCTTCTGGAACGCCGTCCAGTTATCCGCCGCGATCGGGTGATCCGCGGTCGCCTTGAAGCACGCCGCGAGCTTCGCGTCGAGGTTATCGATGTAGTGAAGCGCAATCGCTTCGGCCGTCATCGGCTGGCGGATCGCGCCGAACTCCGGCACCCCGTGATGGCTCAAGATGAAGTGCCGCAGGAGATCCAGTAGCGGCTGCGGAAACCCCTCTATCCCTCTCGCCTTCTCCTCGACCATGCTGATCCCGATTGCTATGTGGCCGACGAGCCTCCCCGAGTCGCTGTACTCGATCGTCGTGTCGTAGCGGAATTCGTAGACCTTCCCGATATCGTGTATGAGCACGCCGATAAGGAGGAAGTCCCTGTTCAAGCCCGTGCAGTGTTCGCACACCTTGACGGCCAATCCCGCCATCGACGTCGTGTGCTCTAAGAGCCCGCCGATATATGCGTGGTGCATCGCGGACGCCGCCGGCGCGCGCTTCAGCTTGTCGCAGAGGTCCTTATCCGTGAAGATCGCCCGCACGAGTTCCACGAGGTGGGGGTTCTTCACAAGCGCCATGATGCGCTTTAGTTCCTTGAACATCTCCGGTATGTCTTTGTCCGTCGTCGGCAGGAAGTCCGCGGCGTTAACTGACTCTATGCTTGCCGCCTCGACGCTGTCGAGCTTCATCTGCGGCGAGTTCTGATACAAGGTCACCGACCCGCGGACGTTCACATACTTGGCCTGCTCCAGAACCGTCATCGCCGCCTGCGGCACGTCCCAGAATATCGCCGGTATCGTCCCCGTCGCATCTCCCAGAACTATCTTCGCGAACGGCTGCCCCGCCTTCGTCACATTGAACTGCCGTTCCCTTACAATAAACACCTGCTCCGCAACATCCCCCGGACGCAGTTGATTCACAGGAATTCGCATGTCGAGCCTCTCCCACAAACAAGATTATGGAGATTCTATGGCAGCAGGGGTACAAGTCAAGGAGCGGTAGTGGTCCTAACAGCGTCTATGCGACAGTGCTCGTCAGAGACGACAGTTTGCGGAAAGGCCACCGGCTTGCTCGCCGCACGCCCCCATTCCTATCTCACTGCCCCCCGGGACCAACTTTGTCAGCCCGCGGCCAGTACCGCTCAAACGATCCGCTGGCCAACTGGACATCCGGTGGCATCAATTCGGTCGGCATGCCTGGGACGCTCGACCAGTTCCTCACGTACTCGGCCAATTCCTTCAACGCGTAGGAGTTCGCACAGGCCTCCAGAAGCCGCTGCCTAAGCTGCGTAACCATGTTTCCACCTGCCAGAACCGAGTGCTCCCCATTACTCTCGATCTCCTGCACCCATTTCACAAATGGGTGCGTGGCATTAAGAAGCGTAAGATGCGCGCTGGCACCTCTTCCCCCAAAAATCGAATAGCCGATCAGCCTTGCATCAGGCAGGTCGAATATCTGGACACAGTCCTCGGTATCTCGCTCTTGGCATCTGACCAGTTCAAATGCCAGAGTATTCGCATTCAGTCTCCGAACAGCTCTCACCTCTCGCGTTCTCATCATTTCGCTAGTGAAACTGACAGGCCACTCGGCCATATTCGCGTGCGAAATGACTGCACCAGGTGGATCAGACAGCTTGCTTGCATCAGGCTTTGGCGACACAAGAAAGAAAGAGGGCAATGACAGGAGTTCACTAAGCGAAACGCAGTCGGTCCCGGCGGGCGAGAGTATGGGGATAGTCCCAGACACGTCAGCCCACGAGCAGGCCCCTCCGTACGTATTAGCCAACTCGAGCTTGTAGCGCCATCCATCTGGTCCTGTTGCCAACGGTGATTGCTCGAGGTGCTCACGAAAGACTTGCTCCGAAGTGTGCCGAAGAGCCGCATCGAATACATCCATGTCTGACGCCCAGCCAATAGTGAAATACCACCGCCGCTCCAGAGTGCTTACGCGAGCGTCACCTCGGTAGTCCATTCTGCATCGTCCGAACGAATATAGTCCCTTTTCGATCGTTATGCCGTGAAGCGCGCACAGTCCGGAGGGCAGTGCAGGAACTATGGCGCCCGGCCGCGTCTGCTCGTATCCGCGTTCCAGTGAGTACCTGCAAGACCACGATTCAACGTTCCTGTCGACGTAAGCGAGTACATATATCTCTCCCACCACACCTTCGTGATCGATGGGAAATGCCTTTATTGCCAAGCGCGCGCCATCTCTCCCGACAACAGGCACCTCCCTCGTGAAGTCCGCTGGTCTCTCAGCCGTAATGGTCCTCTGCTCGCCAAGCTCATCAACACGAACTGGAAACTCCACACGCTTGCACCAGTAAGACACGAGTTTCGCCAAGCGTCCCTGCTCCAGCGGACTTCTGAGCCTGACAGCGACCGTTGTGCCATGAGCTGATCTGGTTCCGTTCTCCGTCAGAAGGTAGCTCGTAGGCCTCGTGAGGGTGAGACGGCACCTGTTGTGCCTGCTCATGGAACTGGGTTTGCACGTGTCGATCACTACATGGTCGCTCGCTGCGAAAACGGAAAGGAATCCCACGCCAAATCGGCTTGTGGGATTGAACCTAAAAGAGCGCCGGAATTCATCCGTCCGATAGTACGAGCGACCAATCTGAAGCAGGTACTTACTGATTATCTCGTCGTCCATGCCTATACCACAGTCTTCGACGACAACCACCTGTCTCTCCTCCTGCTGCCCGGAAAGCTCATTCCGCACCTGCTCAGTTCTGAGCGAGACATGAACGGGATATCTTCCACGCCACTCCTCGTCGACCGCCGTGGGGCGCTCCGGCGTTGGTAGGTTGGCCGCGACGAGGTCGGCATACATCTGGCACCGATTGGCGTCAAGCGCGTTTTGCATCAATTCCCGAATGAAGTCTATGGGATGACGGTATACATCGTTCACAAGTCGGTCGATCACAGCCTCATTATCAAGTTCAAACTTCCACTTCGTGAAGAAATACTTAGCAGATCTGGCCGGTTTTATGACAATGGTATCTTCACGACCGGGATGATTGGGATCTCCAGCAAACGAGATCCTTGGCGGGGCCCACCCTCTGTGCCGTTCCGCATGAGTCATAGCCACGCCGGTGTTACGGTTTTCGTCTACAAGCCAGCTACACCAGTCGTAGAGCAACCTGTGCTCTTCCTGTGTATCGCATGTCGCCTTGATTGAGACGCTATCCGGCGACACCAGAGGTCGCTTGAGATTCCTGTACTGGCCCCAATGAGCGATGCTCTCGGGAGGCAATGGACTAGCGGCGTTGAGCAGCAGCGGACACGCGCGATCATACGACAGATCAAGGAGGTCGCCAATCCGGAAGAGCATCGCCATGAATCGCGTATTCACATGCTCATGCTTGATGTCCTCATCCTCGGGGAATCGCTCTGAGTCCTGAAGCTCATGCTGCTTCAGTCCGTGCGCGACGCATACGACCTCGATCACCCGCAGTAGTTCTTTGTCTCCGAACGAGAAATTCGCAAGGAACGGCTCATACCTGTGGATCACGTGTGCTGCACGTGTGTGATGTGATCGCCTCACGAACTCAGCAATAAGCCATCTCTGCTGAAGGTCAGCAAGGAAATCCCTCTTCGCGCCATCCTCCGGCTTCGTGCCGTTGCGAAATCGCTCTATCTCCTGCCATCTCTCCGCGCCTGGCGCGCCCGCTGCCGTCCACGCCTTCCAAGCATCCGAACCAACTATCTCTGCCTTCTCTTTCTCGGATACCACCATTCCCGTGTCGTGGAGATACGCCGCGGCGCACAGGACATATGCCTCTACAGGCGAGAGATCGATCACGGGCTTCGGAGCCCTCTTGCCAGGCTTGAACAGAAGCTGCGACAATTGGTATACAATCTCGTCGCTGTGGTCTATCGAATGACTTGTGTAGTGCCCGAACGTCGCAGGTATGTAGCCAAGCCAGCCTCTGACTGCTTCCCTAAGCTCAATCACCTTCGCAAAGTACTCGTGATCGTTCTTCTTCTCAAGGAAGCGCATCAGCCCCGTCTGCTTGAGTTGAGCTTCTTTCATCCGTCCCCCTCGCTTTCCCGGATCGACAGGGCTACAGCACACCGCATGCGCAACGTGTCCGCATTATACCACAGTCCGCCACAGGCGAAAACGCTCTTCCGGGCTCATACGCGGACGGCATTCGGCAATGGCAACGAAGCGCCACCATCCCCACGCCGCACTTCATTTCTATGCTGGTCGAATTCGACCAGTTTCAAGCCGACTGCACCTCTCTCTTTTCTGCTCGCCTCTTCCCGCGCCACAGCCGCGCCAAACATTGCCCCCTCCGGTAGAATCCTTCGCGTTTTTCGCCTCTTCTTCAACTCGTTGCCAGCGCCAGAATCGATCCCAGCAGCCACTCTTCCCACTCGACGGTTCACCTGTTCCCGCGCCGCAGGCGCGTTTGCATATCACCCCAAACAGGAAAATCCGACTTCCCGCAACTATTTTCAAATTCCTTACCTCCATTCCCCCAACGACTTGCGTCGGCTCCCCTCTGAAAACCGGCCCGACAAAATGCGACCGGTCGGTCATTTTGCCTTATCCCCCTCAACCTACAGAGGGCATGCTTTCACGCTTGCTTCGGCCTTCAGCCTTCAGCCCTCAGCCTGGCCGTAAGGCCGCGCTCTCCTTACCCCTTGGAGCAAAAATCCGGTGTTTCCAAACTTTTTGAAAATCGCATTACCCCTTCACGCGCAACGCCTTGCGTCAAGGCATCTTCGCTCGCCACGCGGATTTCGCCTCCGTGCAACCCCGTTTTCTCCTTATCCCCCTCAACTACAGAGCGACCGTGTTTCTCTGGCGCCTTTGGTTCAGCTTTGTCTTTCATCTGCGTCCATCTGCGCCATCTGCGGATGATCTGTTTCGTTGGTTTCTTCGGACTTCGGACTTAGGACTTCGGACTGTCTCTTCAGACTTCGGACTTCGGACTTCGGACTGGTTATTGGAGCTTTCCCATGCGCCACTGTCGTGACTACCGTTCGATCTTCCCTCTCACCCCTGCCGAAATGCGCCGATTCTGGGCGTGCGTTAGAGAGGCTCCCGAGACTCCAGACGGCTGTTGGCTCTGGACGGGCCCTTTGAATGACGGCGGCTACGGACGCGTTCTTCTGAGAGGCTCCTGGTGGCAGGTTCACAAGATGGTGTACGAGCTCTTCGTCGGGCCTGTCCCGCCTGACTGCATCCTGCATCACGAGTGCCACAACACGGCATGCTGTAACCCGGCCCATCTGCGACCGGTGACTCACTCTGAACATACTAAGGAACAAATCGAGCGTGGCAGGCGCCCTCCCACGTTCCGCAAATTCGCAGACTACTGTACAAAGGGACACGAGCTTACAGAAGAGAATGTCGTCTGGCGGCTCGACCACGGCAGAAAGGTGCGCGTCTGCCGTACGTGCGAAGCCGCCGCATACGCCCGCAGAAACGAACGCCGCAGGCTCCGCCGCGCCGCCAAGCGCGCCTCGGATGCGGTGGACAGGGTTCAGTCCCCGGCAGGGTACGCTCACCCGGACCATGCTGCGGAAAACGCGCCGATTTCCGAGGGCATGACACAGGCGGATGTACCCAGGCCTCACCCCCGCCCCTCCCACCCGGAGGGTCATTCTGAGTCGTAGGAGTTCTGGTTTGATGTTTGGTGCTTTTGCCCAAGCCGCAAGCCCCAAGCCTCAAGCCCCGCGGCCTTTGGCCGCGTGTTCTTTGACAACTGAAGGCTTTGCGAAACCGACGCCCTCGCGCCGGCACGCCGAGTCCCCGCCCGCGAAAGGCCGCGTCGCTTTCGCGGGATTGCTTAACTCGGCCCGCTGAGTATACTATTGAAAATCCCAGTAACTCCCTATGTTATGAGGTAACCACACGTGGACCGGGAAGCTCATTGCGGATTCATTTCGAGAGATAGAAAGACCAAATTCATCGACATCTTTCGGACGACGCCGGCGCAGACGGTGTGCCCGAATTTCTATGTGATGGCGCATGCAAACGGGTGCGCGTTCCAGCCGAAGTGCGAGTATTGTTACTTGAAGTCGTCCTTCTGGTACCTCGACGACGATCTTGCGTTTTCGAATGTCGACAGGATGGTCGAGGAGACCCAGAAGTGGATCGCGAAGGACGGCCTGGAGTCGTACATCCTCAACACGGGAAACCTCTCCGACAGCCTCGCGTTCGAGAAGAATAGACCCCTTGTCCGCCGGCTCATCGAAGTGTTCCGTGAGAAGGCCGAGGCCAAGGGGCGGCCGCATACGCTGCTCTTACTCACAAAGGGAGGGGCGCGCGAGTGCGAGACGCTGTTCGCGACAAAGGCCTGCCGAAACGTCATCGTTTCGTTCTCAGTCAATAGCCCCGAGGTTGCGGCGCGATACGAGAAAGGCGCGGCGCCGGTTGAGGATCGCATGGAGGCGGCTAAGAGGCTCAAAGCGCTGGGCTGGCGGCTCAGGATGCGGATCGATCCGATGTTCGCGGGGTTCGATTACTTGGGGATTATCGAGGAGTTGCGACAGCTCGCGTGCGAGCGCGTCACGCTGGGCACACTTCGCGCGGAGCCGAGCCTCTTCAAGATGGTCAACCACGGCCTCTTTGACCTGCTCGAAGTGCCGGCGGAAGCCAAGGCCATGGCGCGCTACCCCAAGGAAGTCCGGATCGCCGTCTACCGACCGGCCGTCGAGGCGCTGCTGCCGGTTTCTTCCGTGGGCTTGTGCGAGGAGACGGAAGAGATATGGAAGGCGGTGGGGCTGGATTCGACGCTCAAGAGCTGCAACTGCGGGGAGTGACGCGCCAAGGGCGCTCAGGCTGAAGACTGAAGGCTGAAGGCCGAAGGAACCGCCAAAGGCATCGGCGCAAGAAACAGCGCCGTGAGGTGGATCCGCCAGAGGTCCGCCGTCGGCAGATCCTACTGATGGGCGACTCACCGAGTCGCCCCTATTACGCAATCATCTCCGACGGATTGTAGGGTGGGCTTCAGCCCACGCGGCTTGGGGATCCACGACGCGGCGAGAACTGCCGGCATTCCCAGACCCGCGTCTTGTGGGATTGCGCTGCCTTTCAGTCATTCATACGTCGTCCCGACCGCGTGGGCTCAAGCCCACCCTATCCATGAAAGGCTGCCGGGATGCAAGGGGATTTTGTGCCGCAATCTCATCCTTTTCTCGGGCCTCGAACTTGCATCTGACTCGGCTTTCGCCTTGCGCCTTCTCTTGGTTCTGGT
>Ga0315282_10003222_pt1 | contig 29377 bp, 32 predicted proteins | sample YL17G07_20_MG_FD_203693 | JGI IMG/M metagenome (GOLD analysis project Ga0315282, IMG submission 203693) | Sediment microbial communities from Yellowstone Lake, YNP, Wyoming, USA - YL17G07_20 | ecosystem: Environmental > Aquatic > Freshwater > Lake > Sediment | place: USA: Wyoming | collected... | reverse complement strand
TCTCTTCTCCCATTCTGTTTTGGACCGCTGTGAAAGCGGCGCGCATTCACCATAATATTCAGAATTGCTATTCCAATCTATCAACAACGGCAAATCCTCTCTTTCCACGATTCTCAGATTCACATTTTTACCTTCAAGCAACTCAACTCACCAATCCATACGGTTACTCTTGGTTCAGCTATATCTTTTCCGCAAAATCAATCCCGCTTTAACCTTAAGTATTCGGCTCCAGTTACTATATGACATGTTTTCGACCATAGGCGTCGCATTCGCATTATTCGGCGTATCCATCGGTGTCCTCGGAGTACCAATCTCAATACTTGGTCTTGCAATCGTTCAAGAAGGCTCCACGAACATCAATGCTTACCAGTTATGAGCGTTCTAATTGCTTTCATCAGTGTTCTAGTATCGCTTGTCTCCGCTATGGCAATAAAGAATGAACAACACTAAACTATTAAGATGCCAGAAGTGTGGAAAACCTTTGGGTTACGTGACGGGGCTTGCAAAGAGTATAACATCCTTGCCGCAATCGCTTCAAGACGTGAAGCTAGTTGCTATTTGCATGGAATGTTTCCAAAAGAGGTAATCCATGGATCAAACTCTCCTATTGTGCGCTATTCAACTTCTACAAACACACTATCTTTTGAAAATTCTTCATAATAACATTCTATATAAGAAAAACTGAAAAGATAGTTTAATCCTGAAATATCCTCTTCGAGTTCTCGAACAATAACCATGACTACCATTCAAGTATCGTGCATTTCGTGCACACGACGAGCCTACCGTTTTCCAACCTCTTGGTTCTCTATGTGCAAAACCTTATTCGTTGTTCTATCTATTCTTAAGTGGTGATTGCATTGAGCATGGGAAGCGCCAAGAAGAAACCAATGACTAAAAAAGAAAGAGAAGAGAGAAGAAAAAGGCACAAGGAAAAACGCTTGAAGAAGTAAGGAGGATGAATTGTGCCCAAAGGCAAGAAAGAGAGAGCTATGGATCATAAACACCACTTGAAATTGCAGAGAGATAAGGAACTGAAAAGGAAAGAGAGACGGAACGTTGAACTCCCTGCAGAATATGATAAACATAAGAAATAGCGCGCGAGAATAGCGCGATAGTCTACTCTCTTCAGCCTCTTAGTTCGCTCAAGCCTCTCTGCTACCGAATCACTTCTCAACTGCTACTATTGTTCACACTATCATCTGGCGAGTTTCATCATTTCAGGTAACAGATAAGTTTCTAATTTTCCAAGTTTCCAAGCTAGGATAAGAAACAGAGTTTCAAAGATTTTTTATTGATTAGAAAATAGAAATTAGAAAATCACGAGGACATGCGAGGGCACTTTCTATGTTATAAGTTTGGTGCCTCATCAATGGCACGCGATCAGAAAAGTGGAGATATCTCCCGAAAAAGTCCACTCTTAGTCTGGATTTCCTGCTTTCCCCAACAGGCAGTAATTAATCAGTTGCTTAAAAGGACTGATAGAAGTGTCTTCTATTCTGCATGATGCCATCCGTATTCTTCGTAAATCCTCTTACCTTCTTCGGACACGAGAAAGTCGATGAATTTCCTCGCTAACTCCTTGCTTTTAGAGAAGGTTATTACACCTATTGCTGTGCTCCTATGCACTTGAAGGGCTTGAGGCAGTTCTATGATATCCATGGTTTGCATGTTCAAGTTCTTGAAGGCATCCCATCCCAGAACTGCGTCCACTTTTTTCTTGTTGACAAAAGACATTAATTCACCGCATCCATCAGCATAAGCAACTGTATTGCTTCTGATTTGCTCGGCAAATCCCGCTTTGGTTGCTAAATCATCCCAGACTCCCGTCAAACAGCCACTAATGGAAACACCAACATGAATTCCTTCTTTAGCCAAGTCAGAAATTGACTTTATCTTTCTAGGATTCCCCTTTTGCACCAGAATTGCAGAGGTTCTCGAGCCGAGACTTCTTCTTGTTTCTTTAAGAACCAGTCCTTTCAACTGTGCATGGTCAAGTATAAACTCTGAACCACAAGTCAACAAGTCGCCCTTTTTGGTTTTTGCAATTTCCTCAATAAGGTTCTCGGCTTTTCCGACAGTAAACTCAAATTTTGTTCCGAATTTTGCTTTGAAACCTTCGGCGCATTTCTTTGTTGGTGGTGCTACTGCACCAGCAGAAAAAACATGGAGATGGTTTTGTTTCGACATATTCTTTCCCACATTTTTTACTGTATGGATACTTAACTTTGCATTTCTTTGATTTTCTCTTCGACTGCTTTGAGTTCCTTCTTCAATTCCTCTGCGTAATTCTTTAGTTTTTCAGTCTTCTCAGCCTTAGTAAGGAAGCGTCTTCTATAACCATGTTCATGCCCATGCATACCGCATCCACAATAGTCATCGTGTCGCCCATGATGCATACCACAACCACATTCATCGTTCATATTTGTTTCACCTCACCTTTCGCTTGACTATAGAAAGGAAAGTATTTAAACTATCAAGTTTATAGTGTAATAGTTGCTATCAACGGCGAAAGTGACACATATGCACGAGAATGAAGTAGTTTGTTATTGTCCGCTTGAGGGAATCATAGACGTGATAAGCAAGAAATGGGCACTTCTCATAATAAACGCCATAGGGAACTACGGTAGCCTCAGATTTAACAAACTGTCGGAAGAACTGCAAGGAATAAGTCCTAAGAGCCTTGCGGACACACTAAAACAACTTCAAAATGAGGGGTTGCTCAAGAGAGAATCATTTGCAGAAATCCCACCCCGTGTTGAATACTCATTGACAGAGGATGGGAGAGGATTGAGGGAAGCAGTTGTTCCTATTTTGAAATGGGCGGCTAAGAGGCAAGGCTCAAATAGAAAAAGGTGTTCCGTAGCCTGCAAAGAAATGCCCGCACATAGAATAAGAAACGGGAGTCGTTCAAGTTAGCAGAAATGGTTCAGCCATAGCTTTTCCGCAAAGTAAAACTGGCTCAGAAGCAATATGTCGAAAGCGTAGAACATGAAAAGCTAAAATCAAGAGGTCGGAAATGCTTGTATGCAAATCACTTCCTCAGGAGTGATGAGGAATCAAAATAATTAGGGTTTGAGCCTATTCATTGTCTCGTTTGCGAAGGTTCTTGCTCGCTCTAATCGTGTCTCATCGGGTTGACCTTGACTGCTGTCATCTCGCGTAGGATACCTAAGTCGCATGATAATCTTTAGTAGTCGAGAGTTAAGTTGTCCTTGGCAATCAAAAACGCCAAGAATATTGGCTCCCACAGCAGCGTCCCTGAATTTCTGAATCCATCCCTGCAAAGGCGGTGCATCTTCTGGCGCCATGTGAGTGATAAAGAGTGCTATTGCTCTATCCTTTACATGTGTTTCTAAGAAAGTTTTCACTGGCTTATCTGGACCAAATGCATGCATTGGAAACCCCAGAAACGCAAGGTCGTAGCCTTCAAGTGACGTGACGTCTTCAACCCGTTTAATCTCTTTTGGTTGAGGAATCACACCATAAATGGCTTCAGCAATTTTCTTGGTATTTCCAGTCCGAGACATGTAAGCAACCAAAACTTTCATGAATAACCACCGATACACTACTATACATTGGGCAGTTTTTATGGATTATGCAGGCTTTTCTGATGCCTACTGTATCAAAGAATTAGTTTCTGCAAAACCAAAAACTGGCTTAGAAGAGATAATAGAGTTCTATTCCATTCGATTCAAGCACTTGTTGCCAGACTCTTTTCGGGCTGTGCAATCAGATTGAGGATTTCTTGGATGTTCTTCTCATCAATTTCTTTCTTTTTTGCGATATGATATGAAGAATGTGTCATTTCGTTTGTGTGTGTTTTGAATCCTTCTGCAAGCTGGCAAATTCTTGCAACGAGGGCGTTGTCGGGTATGAAGTCGGCGACAGAACCTCTGAGGTCCATCGGTAGCTTATCGAAATCCAAGTTTCTCCGTTTGTCAAAGTCGAAGTATTTTTCCCTGTGTTCTTTCCGCGTGGCCGGATACTTTTTTTAATGCGTAATGAACGAGGAGATTCTCCAAGACCTTTCTGCACAGTATAAAAGTGCAAGTGTAGCATTTGTGCGTGTAAGCTCTGTTTATCTCTTAGCGCGCGCGCATTTCCGACTAAAAACCCGTACCTATTCAATGCGAACGGAAAAGGCGTTATTTCCGAAGAGACGGTCAACGGCAGACTTAGAGACTTAGCGCGAGACGCACAGATAGAGCTAGGAAACAGTAGTTTACGTTGGCATCGCTTCCGCAAGATGATTTTCAGCGTAGTGAAGAATCTGAGCATAGATGAAGACATCATAAAACTGCTAATCGGCAAAAGCGCAAGAAAAGATTACTTGACATACATGGGTTCAGTAGATGTCAAAACCGCGTTCCCAAAGATTCAATCTGTTACTGGTCTCAAGCTAGTCGGAGAGCCAACAGAAAAAGAAAAGAACGCATGGGTAAAAGACATGCAGGTTTTGGGCGCATAGTACGATATGCTAGCGCGCGCTAAGTTAATCGTTTTCAGTGCACGTGCTTCTTCAGCTATCCTCTATAACCTCAACGCTTTCAACATCGTCTGGAATGATGATGAATCTAGTCATTTCGTCCTTTTTGTCTCCTTTTGAAACCCACATTATAGCTCTGTGTACCTCTACGTTGTCTGGAAGTGTAAATTCGTGAGTTTTTCCGTTCTTGAGACGGAACTGAAACTTCAAGTTAGATGCACCATCAGCATATTTTCCAGAAGGTTTGGTTGAACATATAGCTTGTGAATCAACACTATGTAGCGGTAATATTACTTAGCGCGCGCTTCGAGTTGCTACGTTTGATGGAATCTTCATCATTCTTAAAATTGGCATTTCAATACTACTGTTACATTTTGCGTAGTCAAAAAAATTTGGACGCGAGCTGGAAAGGCACATCACTATCCATAGACGAGGTAAAGTCAGAGGCATAATATACTATGCAAACGAATTTGGGAACGGGCATACGCGCTATTGGAAACGATGTGTGACGAAGTTGTTTTGGCTGCGGCTTTTTCCAATGCAACGACGCCCGGAAGCTTTTTGCCCATCAGAAATTCTATTAGTGCTCCACCGGCTGTGCTGACGTATGAAATTTTCTTGGTTAACGCAAATTCTTCTATGGCTGATATCGTGTGTCCTCCTCCGGCCAGAGAAAAAGCCTTGGAATTCGCAATCTCTTGAAGAATTCTTTTCGTTCCAAAGCTGAACTCCTTGTTTTCATAGACTCCCATTGGTCCGCTGATGACGATTGATTTCGCTTTTCTTATGGTCTTGGCGTAGTCATCAACTGTTTTTGTTCCGATGTCATAGGTCGGGTATTCTGTAGGTAACTCCTTAACTAGCATCTCCTTTCTTTTGCTGCGCACTTCCACGGCCAGATCCTGCGGGGTCTTGATTTTGTCCGGGTATTTTTGTATTAGAGCCCTTATGCCGGGTAAGAGGCCCATGAGCTCTTTTTTCTCTAAGTAGTCCATGTTTGGCTTGCCAAGGTCTACGCCTTTTGCAGCCAGGAACACTTGGCCTACGACTCCTCCCGTGAGCACGTAGTTCGCTGTTTCCTTGTCCAGCACGTACTTGGAAATTTCAAGGGAGTCGTCTGCCTTGGCACCTCCGAGTATGAATATGCATGGTTTTTCCGGGTTTTCCAGCACCTTGCTGAGCGATCTCAGTTCTCTCTCCATTATCCGTCCTGCAACACTCGGCAACACGGCCGTGAAGCCTATTATCGACACGTGCGCTCTGTGCGCGGCTGCAAAAGCATCGTTCACGAAAAGATCTGCTAACGGAGAAAGGTTCTTGACAAGCTCCGTTTTCGCATGCTCTTCCGGAGTCCCGTCTTTGGTTTCACCGGCAAACGTCCTCACGTTCTCCAGAACGAGGATTTCGCCCCTCTTCAAGCCTTTAATCGCGTTTCTAGCCTTTTCTCCGAAAAGATCATCAACGTACTTGACTGGTTTCTTCAGTATTTTGCCGAGGATTTCAGCGTGCTGCTTCAAGGGGATAAAGTCTGGATCTCCTTTTCGTCCCTGATGCGCCAGGATTACGACTTTTGCGCCCTTCTCCGCAAGCTCTTTAATCGTCGTTTCGGCATGGGCGCGAATTCTCGCGTCTTCCAAGATCTTCTGGGTCTTCAGATCTACTGCCGAGTTGAAGTCAACTCTTACCAGCACGACTTTGTCCTTGACTTTCACGTCATCTAACGTAAGGAACTTCGGCATGTTTTTCGACTCCTGACAACATTAAAAAATGGCAGAGATGTTTTAGATCTAACTGCCCAGCGTTAGGCTTAGAGGCCTTCCTTCTTCGCGATCATCTCTATCTGTTCGACCATGCGGCATGAGAAGCCCCATTCGTTGTCGTACCATGCAAGCACTTTGACGAAGTTCTTGTCGATGACCATCGTTGATTGTGCGTCGAACACTGCTGAATACGTGCTGTGGAGCACATCTGATGAGACTATCGGGTCTTCCGTGTACTCCAAGATGCCTTTCAGAGAACCTTCAGCAGCCTTCTTGAACGCTGCGTTTACCGTTTCTTTGGTTACCTCTTTTTTCAGCGATGCTGTCAAGTCCACGATTGACACGTCTGGGACAGGCACTCGGAGGGCTATTCCGTCTATCTTCCCCTTGAGTTCGGGCATGATCTCGCCGATTGCACGGGCAGCTCCCGTCGTCGTGGGGATTATGTTCACTGCAGCGGCCCTCGCGCGTCTCAGATCCTTATGTACAAGGTCTTGCACTTTTTGGTCGTTCGTGTACGCATGAGCCGTCATCATGAAAGCTCTCTCAATCCCGAAGCTATCATGTAGCACTTTGGTGACGGGGCCGACACAGTTCGTTGTGCACGAGGCGTTTGAAATCAAGTTGTGTTTCTTGTGATCGTATGATTTGTCGTTCACTCCAATGACCATCGTAACATCAGGGTTAGTCGCTGGCGCCGAGATCAAAACTTTCTTAGCTCCTGCCGTAAGGTGTTTTGAGGCATCTATCCTGCCCGTGAAAAACCCCGTGGATTCCACAGCCAAGTAGATGTTCAAGTCTTTCCAAGGAAGCTTCTCCGGTTCTTTCTGCGCCAAGACCTTCAACAGTTTTCCGTTCACCACAAGGTCATTCCCTTTTACCTGTACGTCCCCGTTGAACCTGCCGTGAACCGAGTCGTATTTCAGCAAGTGCGCAAGCGTTTTTGCGTCGGTTATGTCGTTGACAGCCACGAAGTCGATGTCAGCTTTTCTTTCTAAAGCCGCTCTGTAAAGAAGACGGCCAATTCTTCCGAAACCGTTTATTGCTACTTTTGCTGTCATTTTTATCACCATAATTGCGTGTCTTTTTGTTTGGGCATGCTCCTAATTAAGTTTCCGACTTGGTTTTCTAGGAAGAAATGAGTGGTTGTTAGCGGAGTTTCATCAGGACCATTTCAGCCGCTAGCACCATCGGCTCCCAAGTCTCGCAGAGCGGAGGCGCATAAGCAGTGTCTGCCTTGGCTAATTCGCGGACGGTCATCTGTTTCTGTATGGCGAAGGATATGGCGTTTATTCTTTGGGTTACTTCTTCTCCGCCGATGATTTGGGCGCCGATTATTCGCTGCGATTCCTTTTCTACGGCGAGTTTCACTTTTATGGGCAGTGCGCCTGGGTAGTAGTCGGCTTTCGTTTTCGAGCTGATTGTGCCTGTTACGGTTTCGATTCCCGCTTTTTTGGCTGCGTTTTCTGTTAGGCCGGTTACGCCTACGTCGGTGTCGAACAGTCTTGACACGGCTGAGCCTAGTACGCCTGTGAACAGTGCGTAGCCGCCTGCGGCGTTGATTCCTGCCACTTTGCCTTGTCTTACGGCTACTGTTCCGAATTGGGCTACAGTTGGTTTTTGTGTGACGATGTGTGCTGACTCTGTGCAGTCGCCTACGGCGTAGACGTCTTTGATGTTTGTTTCCATTTTGGCGGTTGCCTTGATAAGTTTCGTTTCGCCTAGGGCTACGCCTGCTTTGGCGGCGAGTTCAGTGTTTCCTCTCACTCCAAAGGCGCTGATGAAAAGGTCTGCGTTAATTTCCTCTTGACATGCGACTATGCCCGTTATGTTTTCTTCTCCTAGGCATTCTTCGACGCCTTTCCCTGTCATTACGGTCATTCCCTTGTCTTGCAACATTTCTTGGACTATTTTTGCCATGTCGGGGTCGAGCATTTGTGGCAGGACTTGAGGCAGAAGTTCGACAACAGTTACTCTTAAGCCTCTTTCCTGTAAGGCTATGGCCAGTTCGAGGCCGATAAGTCCTGCTCCCATGACTACGGCGGTTTTTGCTCCGTTTTTGACGGCTTGGTCTATTCTTTCTCCGTCTTCGAGCGTTCTGAGCGAGAGTATGCCTTTCTTCTCTCTGCCTTTTATGGGTGGCATGAAGTTGCCTGCGCCCGTGGCTATGATTAGGCTGTCGTAGGGTATGGTTTCTGTCTTGCCTGTTTTGTCCCGTGTTTCCATTGTCTTGTTTTTAGTGTCTATGTTTGTGGCTTTGGTTTCGGTTTTGAGGTTGAGCTTCATCATTTGGAAGTAGGCTGGGGGGAAGACGATGAGGCTTTGGAAGCTTGGGATTTGTCCGCCTAAGACGAAGGGTAAGCCGCAGCGTGAGTAGCCAACGTGCTTTTCGTCGGATAATAGTGTGATTTCGGCTGTGCGGTCGGTTTTTCTTGCGGCTGAGGCTGCGTCTACTCCTGCCGCGTGTGCGCCTAAGATGACTATGCGTCTGGGCATTTGCGTTCCCTCGAGTCTATTTCCCTAGGGTTTTGTGCCATTCCGCTGCCTTGTTGAAGTCCATAAGACTCGGCAATTCTGCTTGGAGGTTTGATGGTTTTACCACGAGCAACCATGCTTTTCCATACGGGTCTTCGTTTAGCAGTTCGGGTTTTGACTGGACTTCAGCGTTTACTTCAAGGATTTCGCCGCTGATCGGTGCGACTAGGTCGGACACGGCTTTGACTGACTCCACTGTTCCGTAGGGAGTGTTCTGCGTTATTGATGTTCCTGGGCTTGGCAACTCTGCGTAGACTATTTCTCTTAGTTGTTTTTGTGCGTAGTCGGTTATGCCTATGCGGACTTTGTCGCCTTCGATTTTTGCCCACTCAAACTCTTTAGTGTAGTATAATCCTTCTTTGACTTCGGTTCCGTCAACTTTCACCATTTTTGATGCACCTCTAAACTGATGCTCATACAATCACACGACCAACCACTTAAAATTAACTGTCCACGTTTTTCTTCGTTTTTCGTTTTGCTTTCCTTGCACAACGGCATACACTACGAAAAACTCTCAAAAGAGGCCCATTTTTGGATAATAGTAGAGAATTTGAGGTCTTTGCGAGACATGAGGTTTGGACACGTCTCTGAGTGGAGAGGTCTCCCGCGGTCTCCTTTTTCTTGCGAGCGTTTAGAGATGGAATCGTTTTGACTTGGTCTCAGTCTTATGTGATCTCAAAAACGATAATGAAGAGATTGTAGGTTGATGTGTTTGGGACAAGAATTTCAAGATAAGCGTAAACATACGAGGTCCCATTGTTGGTTGCTGAAACTGTCATTGCAATATAGACTGTGCTCAAACTTATGAGGTCGTACCAGTCTCCAAATTGCTGACTATACGCTCCGTTGTAAATGTGGATTTGGCGAGAGACTCCGCCACCATTATGGAAATAAATAGTGCAGTTGGATAAGCGCTCAATGTTTGTTTGGTTGTAGGCTCTAAGCCTGATATTCCAATTATCTGAAGCTTGATTTGTGGCTTTTAGCACGTAGTCGAAGGCCTGGCCGCTTTCTTCGCTTCCCCAGCTTCCATGAGCAGGCTCAGGACTAACAAATTTTCTTACCGCAACCCAATCGTAATCGCTCCAGCTACCATAGTGATTTTGTAATGCTATTTCTCCGGCAGATGTGTACGTAGTATCAGTTGTAGTGGCTTTTGATACTCCATCTTTGAAAATCTTCATACTTGAACCAGAAACAGTAATAGTTCCTCTATGCCAAACTTCCGTCCCATCTCCAAATCTCGTAACTGAAGGACCAAATCCGCCCCAACCGCTATAAGGTGGTTTCATAAAACACTGTTCGGTGCCAGTTCTGGCGTCATATCTCCCCTTATAACCGGTGTTTGCAGAATAATTGCCACGATAAGCTATTTCTGCTAGAGCATTAGTTGTTTCTCGCCAACGAAACTCAATTGCGCCGTTAAGAAAATTATTGAAAGTTGGTGACGAACCGAGTGAAGTGTGCCCATATGGTGAAGTGGTGGAACCACCACCAGCTCTCATTATTCCTGGTGTTTCTATTGCCGGGTAAATACCAGATGTTTTTTCTTTGCTCCATCTTGAAAGGTCAACGCTAAAATCATCAAAAAACAGAAATGTGGCGTCGCCATGCGCCCTTTCGGTGGATAAATATGGATAAGTAGCGCTTGTGTTTCCATAATAAATATAAATCGTAGCGTTAACCGTGCTTAAGTCGTCTGCAACTTCAACCCAGAAAGTAGCGTTTATTCCAGAGTTTAAAGTTTCCATCCAATAGTCATACACACCGTTGTCTGTAGTGTTCACGAAGCGAATGTCACCAAAGTCGCTTCTCGTCTTGTTGTTTATGTAAACTGTGTCTCCGCCGTCTGTTCCCGTTCCGTTTATAACTGTAATTTTAATCTGATAGTTTGTTCCAGCACCAGTAGCGTTAAAGATTTCATGGCTCTTGCGATAGCTCCATCCACTGAGCCACGCGATTGTGTTGACGGCTACTTTTGCGCTTGTGTTATTTGTGTATATTGTGCTTGTGCCCGTTGTTCCCTGTTGCAGAATCACCTTTGGTGTTCCGGCAGAAATGGGCGACGCTTGACAATAATATTTGTTATATGTACCGCCGTAAACAGAGACCGAAAGACTAGTGACTAGGATAACGTTCAGGATTACAGTGATGAGACATTCTATTTTCATGTTTTCTCCTTCATTTCGCAATAAGAGCAGAAAAAAGTGAGGAGATTAATCAGGCTGGTTTACTCGCCTGTTCCTTCACCTGTCACCTTAAGTGCCAACGTTACAGTTATTGTGTCTGTTGAAAGTGCTGTAGCACTCCATTTGATACTCCATTCAACCCGCCAAACCTCGCTGAATGGGATTGTGAAAGCCGTGGTATTGCCCGCCTCAACGTCTAGTGTGCCTTGCAATGTTCCAGCAGCATTATATATTTTGACGTAGAGTTCGTCGATAGATGGAGTGCTGCCACTCCATGAATCACGACTCAGTTGACAAGCGAAGTCCACTGCAGTATCTACGTTTCTAATGACAGTTGCATTTTCGTAAACTCTAGTAGCATTAGGCCATCCAGACATGCTGGTGAACTGCACATAAGTTCCGTTGGTGCCAACACTTGTGCCAGCTACTGTTGCGTCTGTTCCGTCAGCAAACACAACTTTGGCTGTCTTGGCGCTTATTGGCGACGCTTGCAAGCTCACATAGTTGTAAACGGCTGCGCTGACTGTCATCACAAGCAAACCAGTCAGCAAGAAGCAAAGTAGTCTAAGCGTCTTTCCTCTGTTCTTTCTCTGGTCACTGTTTGTTCTCATTTCTTTTATCACCCCCTTTTCTTTTGTTCACGGAATAGAAGTCAGCGTGCTTCGTACTACTCATGGACAGGATCAAGCTGATTGCGATAACAATGGCGCACACAACCAAAATAGATCCTATGGCCTCAAATGGGATTAGAGGAAGCCATGGCAATGAAATTGGAACTTTGTTGACATAAAGCGACGTGGCAACAATGCCAATCAAAACGGACGGGATTGTTATGGAGCACAGAAAAGATGTCGTCCCAAGAATCCTCCTATCTCGCGCGGCAACGTACCAGTTCATGAAGACGACATTTGCAAGCCCTATTATCAAGTAGCCGAGACACACAAAGAATCGTGTCTCCTCGCTTAAGGCAAAGGCATAGTTAACCCAAAGTTGACCGAAACCTACCAAGGCAGAGATGTGGTAGGCATATTGAATAGAAACTGGGAAATCAAACAGGCAGGTCAATAAGCTCAAAAGTATAAATTCGTCAATACCCATGACTCCAAGAACTTCGGGCAGCAATGGGGAGGCCAAGTCATCCCACTTCAAGTCTAATTGTTGTTCCGTATCAGAATCGAAACTTCAGGTGAAATAGGTTATGAATCCAGAATATGAATCCAGAATATCTTAGAAACGCCAACCCACTGTTGGTTGAACTTGCCATTCTTGAATGTAGCTTTGGATGGCGGGGATGACATCTGACAGATTCATGAAATATTCTGGCGCGCGTTGGCTTGAACTTGTCGACGCCACTGTTCGGGTTTGAAGTCCAATCTATATTGAATAACAAGCTCTCACTCCTACTTGCAAGGCAACATTACCCAACCTCAACGCGCACCGCCATCCTAGAAACCAATTCTTCAGTCAAGACGGGTTCAGACCACGTAAACCCTATCCAAAAAACAACTCCAACATCTTGCTGGATCTACATATAGAGAGAGGTTCGTCTCTGCACAGAACCAGAGTCCGGTCTTCTAGATTTTGAGTTTCCGTGGGTCGATTCGTTTCAACCCTTTGACACATTCGTACTTCTTATCCGTTGAAATTATGGCGTGATCCGGCACGCTGTTGCTCAAGGCTGTTGCAGCGTATATCGCATCGAAGACAGAAGTCATCCCATAGGTGTCCATGATGCTCAAAGCCGCAAGATACAGGGCGTAATCTGGTGCAACATAAGTCAAGTTCTTAATCGTGGCTATCCTCGCCTCGTTTGCAGCGATCGTTTGAAGAGGCGCATAATCGGAAAAAACATAGTAAAGCTCATGAAAAACCTCTGTTGAAGCCTGAACAGGCCCTAATTGATCCTTCTCAACCGCATCAATAATTGCAGTGGCTGCCTTCTTCAGCCAATCCTCCTTCTTCATGTAGGCAATAAAAACATCAGACTCCAGAAGCAAAATCCTTCACCCTAACCCCGCGTGTGTCTTTCCACTCTCAACGCAACCTCTTCTCTGACCTTCTCCCCGGCCTTCCTCTTCAACTCATGCACCGAAGCCTTGACATCGATCTCAACAACCTTCTCTGGAACAGGAATCAGCAAAAACGACCCGCCGTAAGGCACAATAATAGCCTTTGCTGCCTTGAACGCTATCTCTTTAGGAATATATATTCTCCTTTGAGAATCAACTTTCACCAAAGACAAGACTCTTCACCACAAAATCAATAGTTTCGGAAAAATTTAAACTTTGTGGAAAAATGCTCCATAGCGCTCAAGGCCGCTGCAGCACACCAACCGATGTCGTGAATTGAAGCGCAGTCTAGTTTGGCAATGAATGACGAGGCAAGATGGTTTTGCGAGCAAACACTTTTACTTTCCAGCTTGAATACTATCTATGTTTAAGGTGATGTTTGAATTGGTTAAGTGGGAGTACAAGGTGGTCCTGATAAGGACGCAGATTCATTCAGACCATTTCCAAGCCGGCAAGAAACCAGTCATAGAAGACGTTCAAAACGACCTGAACGCCCTAGGCAACGAAGGATGGGAACTCGTCAGCGTCCAAGACATCCGCCTGCCAGACGGCAGAATGTTCACAGTCGCCTACCTCAAAAAACAGAAAACACTAACTCACAAACGCAGCCCCTAAAGCTCTTTCAGCAAGCTCAGGAGCTGGTCTTTCTTCTCGAAATTCTTGTTCTTTTCCGCTTCCAAAATCGCGTGCTGCACCCACCTTCGAAGCTCAGGATAAAAACCCGCTTCAACAGAGTGCTTCCGCTCCGCTCTGTTAGTCCACGAACGCGTGGACCTGTTCGAACGCTCTTTCATCATTTCCATGTTTTTCACCTCACCTCAATTCATACATGGTAGAACCTTTCAAGATCAAGATGACAAAACTTACGGTCTGAACCTTCGCTTTTGCCTCTATTCCTCTCTACCAGAACTCTACCTTGAAATAAAGTACACACCGTCCCATATTAACCTATGTGCAAACAAACAAACTCCCCTACAAAAAACAGCTTCGCGATTTAAATATGGAAAACACCTACACTGTAACGCAGGCGGAACAGGATGAAGCTTGAAAGTTATCTTTCGAAATATACTGAATTGAAAACCCTTTACGAGCTTGCTGAACACGATTACAGGACTGAAGGGCTTGTGCATCACAACTGGAACCACATACTCCGCGACCTAGCCAGAGGAGTCACAATCGGCGAAATAGAAGGCGCCAACATGAAAATCGTCTTAGCCGCCACATTACTCCACGACGTAGGCAGACTTCACCCAGAACGGTCAAAAGACCACTACGTTGCAGGTATGAAAACAGCACCCGAATATCTCAAAAGCGCCGGCTTCACAAGGGACGAGACTGACCAGATAGTCAGCTGCATAAAAGCCCACGGACCAAGAGGACTGGAAGAACCCAAAACCCTCGAAGCAAAAGTATGCTACGATGTGGACGTTCTTTCACATTCATGCGGGACAGTTGGCGTCGCCAGAGTCTTTCACTTCTTCGTAGCAGAAGCAAATTTCACAGTCAAACAGATGATGAAAATAGGCAGCGGCATAAGAGGACCAAGAAAAAGCTTCTACACTCAAACGGGAAGAAAACTCGGTCAGAAAGGCTATCTGAAAGCCAAGAGGTTCTGGAAAGAACTGAGCAAGGAACTGGGAGAAGAGGAGAAAGCGATCAAAAAGATCATTCCAGAATACGAGGGAGACTAGTAGAGAGGTGCTAACGCTCTCTTTTTCCCTGAATGAACTCCTCTACTGATTGCTTCGCCAGCGAGTCAGGCACCTGAATCGGCGGATGCTTAAACGCGTAAGAGCTCATACTTAGCAACTGCCCAGCAATCTTCCTGTCCAAAGCCAACTTAACCGCGCGAATAATGTCAATCACCACGCCCGCACTGTTCGGCGAATCCTCAACCTCCAACTTCACCTGAATCGTCAAAGGCCTGTCCCCAAACTTCCTGCCCTTAAGCCACAAGTAGCAAATCTTCCTGTTCCCCAAAAACGGCACATAATCCGAAGGCCCAATCCGCGTGGGCAAATCATAGGGCACAAGACTCGTAACTGCCTCCGTCTTGCTGATACGCTTAGTCTTCAACCGCTCCTCAACCGTCATATTCAAAAAATCAGTGTCCCCACCAAGATTCAGCTGATAAGTCTCATCAATAATCACACCCCTATCCACACAAAGCCTCGCCAAGTTGCGATGCAAAATAGTCGCCCCCACCTGACTCTTGATATCATCGCCAGCAATCGGTAATCCTCTCTCCTCAAACTTCTTGGCCCACCCTTGGTCAGAGGCAATGAACTCGGGCATGCAATTGATGAAAGCACAACCAGCATCCAAAGCCGCCTGAGCATAGAAACGACTCGCGTTCCTGCTTCCAACAGGCAGATAATTCAAAAGTATCTCTGCCTTCGCCTCCTTCAAAGTCTCCACAACATCAACAGGCTCAACCTCACCCTCATCGTAAACAGTGAAAGTTTCCCTCATGTGTGGTGCCACGCCGTCAAGAACAGGCGCAGCTGAAACCTTCACTGCCAGGTCGGGAACATCCGCAAACTTGGCGCAGCAGTTCGGCTCAGTGAAAATAGCCTCACTCAAATCCTTTCCGATCTTGTTTTTGTTCACTTCGAAAGCCGCCACAAACCTGACATCCCTGATGTGGTAGCCGCCGAAATTGACGTGCATAAGCCCTGGCACGCTCGAGTCTTCCTTTGCATCCTTATAGTACTGCACTCCTTGGATGAGCGCAGATGCGCTGTTCCCCACGCCTACGACGGCCACACGAATCTCAGGCAAACCAACAATCCCCCTCTAACTGTCAAGCTAACGCTTTAACGAACGCCTACTCTATAACTTTTTCTAGAAACATGACAAGATTAAAAGGCAACCTAGAACCACAAGAGACCACAGAACAGGTTGACCCTTCATGGACGAGAGCCAAGTAAACGTGAAATATGAATCCTTCCAAGAAATCGTGATCATGGAAAAAGACTTCTTCACAACCGCCGACGACATCGCCAGATTCGCCTCAATCATCGCCGGAGGCAAAACCGCAGGACTTTACTGGGCTGAAGGTGTCGTCTTCCTCTATTTCCCACTCCCCGCATCAACAGAAACGACGGCAAAAGCACTTGTGCAGGACAAGCGGGTCTACTGGACCTTTGTCGGCTACTCTTTCATGCCAAAATATCAGCCAGTGATCGAGACCCGAGAAAAAATAATCGTCCCAGTCATCGACATGTCCTCCAATGCATTGCTTAAGAAAGTCGCAGGATGGCTTAAAGACCAAAAATAGCCGTACCCGGAAAGCCCACCATTTCTGAGACCCGAAAAATCCACGCTGGAGTTTCAATTTATTGCCCACTCTATGCATCGAAGGGAAGGTTTTCAGTGGAATAGGCGAAGGAGCAAACTTCGTCAAACTTCCATGGGTAAGGAGACAGATAATTGAAAAGCTCGGCTTCACCCCATTCGCAGGAACGCTAAACATACGGGTGGCTGAAGACGGAACCAAACTCAAGAAACTACTTGGAAAGGCAAGAGCCACGGAGATTCTGCCAGTTGCAGGCTTCCACCGCGGAAAATGCTTCAAGGCGTATTTGGCAGGCAGTCTCGAATGCGCCATTGTTATACCAGAAGTTGCTAGGTATCCAGAAGGGATCATAGAAATCATCTCCTCTGCAAACCTTAGAGAGAAGTTGCGCCTCAAAGATAACGACGTGGTCGAAGTCAAAATTCCATTCTAACAGCTCAATGCTTTTGTTTCTCTTCCAGAAAACCTTTCATGTATTCCTTCAGGCAGCCGTTCTTCTCCAAGTAGAGACCGTATCTCAACAACGCGTTCATGGCCCTCGCAGCGTCCTCAGGCGAAGAATACGCCGGAATCTTCAACTTGTCAAACCTAGAACGCGTGTACAAAGCCATCTCTGTCTCTCCAATGTCGCACGCAACAATAGGCTTATCATATCCGCTCGCAACTTTCGCCACGCGATCAATGTAATCCTCCTGCAACGCAGGCGTTTGATGAAGGCCAAGCAGAATTATCCCGTTGATTTCAGGGTCTTGAAAAAGAATTTCGGATGCAAGCTCAAACATTTCTGACGTGCCGGAACCGGTAATATCCACAGGGTTGAAGTTCGTTGCAAACTTGGGCAGCTTCCCCTCGTTCTTGAGCTTCTCAAACCTTTGGATGGTCTTGTCAGAAAAACGCTTGACCACAAGCCCCTTCGATTCGCATTCGTCAACAGCCAAAATGCCAGGACCGCCTGCATCGGTGATTATTCCAACATTCTTTCCTGGCGCGGGTGGCTGCATGGCCAGCGCCTTTCCAGTGTCAAAGAATTCCTCCATGTCCTTGGCTCTCAAGATTCCTGTCTGCTCAAAAACCGCGTCATATATCCGGTCTGATCCAGCGATTGCACCCGTGTGCGAGGCCGCTGCCCTTGCGCCTGCTGCCGTTCTTCCAGCCTTGAGAGCCACGATGGGTTTCTTCTTTGTGACTCCACCGGCTACTTTGATAAATTCTCTGCCCTCTTTTATGTCCTCAACATAGAGCAGCACCACTTTAGTTTCTCTGTCATACAGCAGGTAATGTAGCATCTCCGTCTCGGTTACGTCGCACTTGTTGCCGAAACTCACAAACTTGCTGACTCCTATCTGCCGGCCCGTCAAATAGTCAAGCGCCGCTGCCCCGAAAGCACCGCTCTGCGTGACTATCGCAATGTTGCCAGGTATCGGGCGTGGCGTTGCAACAACCTCATCGCCCGTCGTCAAAATTTTCGTTTCAGGCAAGAATAGCATATCCACTCCGGTTCTCGTGTCGTAAACTCCCAAGCAGTTTGGTCCTAAAATCCGAATGCCTGCTTTCTTGCCTATGGTTGTGACTTGGTTTTCGAGCTCATGATTTCCGATTTCGCCGAACCCTGAGCTGATTATGACAACATCCTTTACCTTCTTCGCTACCGCATCCTTCATCACGTTAGGCACGACGTTTGCAGGAACCACAATTACGGCAAGTTCGATTTCGGCTGGGATGTCTCCAAGTGATGGGTAACTTTGAATTTCGAGAATCGAGTGCTCGTTTGGATTGACGGCGAAAATCTCTCCCTTGAAGACTTCCCTTCGCTTGTTCTCGACAAAATTCTTGAAAATAACGTGGCCTGACTTGTTTATTTTTTTTGAAGCTCCGACCACAGCAACTGAGCGAGGATTGAAGAACGCGTGGAGTTGCCTAGCTAAGGGATCCGTTCCCTTTTTCACCTTTTTCCTCTTACAATAACTATGGGTTTATGTCTTACGGTTTCCAGCATTTCCCAGCTCACACCATCTGCGCACACGTCAAATTTCTCAGCCATCTCCCAGACTGTCCTTCCTGCGCCGTAACCTCTGGCGCGGTTTGCCGTCTCTGCAACTTCCAAAGCCTCTTCAACAGACATGCTACAACCTGACACAGCGATCGGCGTCGCCCTTTTCCTAAGCCTAAACATTCTTCCAGTCACATAAACGATGAACCCTCCGAAGGAGTAAATGCCTTTCACGGGTCTTGGACGTGGCGTGAAATGAAAATTCCAGAACGAATACGTCTTGTCAGTGTCAACAATTAACACGAAAACCTTCTTTCGAAGCCTCAGCCATATCTTCCTTCGTATCTCTCCAGCAGGAACGTGTGCGTCCTTCAGCGGTAAGCTGACATATGAGTATGCCAAGTTGCTTCCGTCAATTCCTCCCTCAGAGCCAAACATCAACGCTTGCAGTAAGCCGAAATGCTGTAAAGCAACTTGCTTGTGACGGCTGCCGGTTTCTAGTGGATATTCACGAAGCCTCTGCAACAGTTTTCCTCGGAAATGGCACAATCGACCCAGAACACGGCCCCAGGCTACCCGCATCCAGTATCTGACAATCAACCTTGCATTTAGGCTCGCCTTGACAACACTCTCGTCAACGATGTTCACTGTTGCAGTTGCTATTGCTTTTTCAGATATGGCAATGAAGTCTCCGTCGCGTATTTTTCCTCTGACGCCTTCAACAATCTTTTCCGTGTAGTTTTCTCCAGGCTTCCAATATCCCGTGCTGACGGCTAATGCTTTGTATTTAGTCATTTTGTCATGCTTCTTAGAAAGGTTTCTAGAATCTCAAGGTTAGGCTATTCCTGCTGTCTCTTGGTCTTCGCATGCGTCAAGAATTCCGCGATTGCTGGATCTATAGTTCTTTGAATCGTTTCTTTATCTCTTCGATGTTGCATTCAGTCGGCTTCATTGTTCCTTCGCAGCAGTAGCCTAGCTCTACACATGATGGTCCAGCATTCTCAAACAGTGCTGGCGCAGCTTTCCGCACCTGTTTCAGCATTTCAGTCGCAACTTCTCTCATCTCCCACTGTGCGCGTGCGCAGCATCGAAGGTTAAAGAAGTGTCGGAGCTCGCGGGCGTTCATCGTGACAATTATGTTTGTTTTGGCGGCGTTTGGGAGAATAAACCGTGCGTCTTCCTTCGGAATTTTCAACTTCAACAAACCTTGATAGGTTTGGGAAATTCTCTCCAATGTCTGATCGAACATTTTCTTAGCATCGGCATTCTGTGCAATGCTCGGCGGTGTCACGTAGCTTTCCAGCGTGTTGTAGGTGACGTAGCGTTGGCTTTGCTGCGTGTACGAAGCGATGCGGTGTCTGACAAGCTGGTGTGTCATGACCCTTGAGACGCCTTCAATGCTGAAGGTGAAGGACGCGTGTTCGATTACTGAGCCATGCCCGTAACCTGTTACTCGGTTGATCAGCCGCTTTGCAGTCTCTGCATCCATCTTTTCAAGGATTTCTGATGGTCGACCGCTTTTGGTTGATGTTGATGCTGCTGCTCCGCACAGAAGCTCTGCGTCTTTGGTGAAGCGAAGAAGCCTAACTTTCAAATTCTGTCCTCTCTTCTCATTTTGGGGTGAAAGCAATAAAAGAATTTGCTTTGTCAGACGTGTGTGTAGACGCGGTCGCTTGTGTATCTTCCGCTTTCCATTTCTCCTTCTATCTCGTAAAGTAGTAGTATTCGTTTGAAGGTTGGCGGGTGTGTTGAGAACAACGAGTTCATTTTTGTCCATGTGGATTTGGCTTCTTTTTCCATGGCGAGTTCCAGTTCTTTCTCGTCTAGCACTCCGTCGTGGTCTAGGTCGTATTCCTGCTTCTTGTCCATTATCTGCTGTATTTCCTGTTTGGCTTGTGCTGGGTCGCCTATGTAGAAGGCTCTTGCTCCTGACGGTGCCTTCGGAGAGAGTGAGAGTCCATATGTGATTTTTGCAAGGGCGCTCTCTAAGCTTCTAGGTGAGCCCGTTACGTAGGCTGAGTACGCGTCTGCATAATGTTCGCGCAGTCTGCTCAGTCTCATCACGCACAACAGTGAGATGATGTAGACTACGTAGGAGATTATTCCGATTGCAAATAGTGCTGCTCTCATGTTGCCTTCGTCTTTTTCTCTTGACCTTCCCGATATCCACGCTGCTTGCCATGTCCCGCGTGCAACAAGATAGGCGAGCAGGGGAAGTGCCGACAGCACGGTCATGACTATGTAATCTTTGTGTTTTATGTGCCCCAGTTCATGTCCGATGACGCCTTTAACCTCGTCCTCGTTCAAATTTCGTAAAAGCCCTTCATGAAGTGCCAAGGTGGCGCCGCTTGCGGTTCTGCCGAAAACGAAGGCATTGGGCGTGTTGTCTGGGACTGTGGCCAGCCGTGGCATGGGTATTCCGCTTTTGTCTGCAAGTCCTTTGACGGTTGATTCAAGCCATGGGTTTTCTCCGGCTTTCAGGTACTGAAGCCGCGTTGTCATTCTGACGATGGCTGGTCCTATGAGGTACTGAAACAGAATGAAGAGAACGGTGAGGATTATCGAGTAAATGAGGTCTAGTTGGATGATGAACATTATTGCTGCCAAGAACGCGGCGAAAATGAAGCCTACTATGAATATGGATGATCCCATCGCGAATTTGAGTTGGGCAAGTCTTGCCATATTATCGCCGTATTATCCATAAGACGAAAAGTGCTTGGTTTAAAGTTTTCTAGTCACGTTTTGAGTAAAATTAACATAGACGATTCGTGCATAAGCTAAAAGAAGACGGTTAAGACTTGTTCGTATTCGGTGACGATTGCGATGTCCCAACAGTTGGTAGGGCTGACAGTGATATTGATGGAGTTTGCCAGCTCCCTCATAAGCTTCATCGTCGGCTACTACGCCATGAAGGGCTACAGACCTTCGGGTGCCAAAGGGCTTTTTCTGCTTTGGGCAAGAAGCAGGGATTCAAATGCTCAATTTCGCATGTCCAATCATTCTCGCCTTCTACGCTGCTAGAATGATTCTTTATTTGGATTGGGAGAGGAAACATGCAAGGCGTATCTTTTTTGAGATGCCTTATGGACTTGTGCTCACCAGGGTTTACGCGGTTCCAGGAACTGAAAGGAGATAGTTTACAATATGAAAACCGGTAAAGTCACGTGTTGTCTCGTTTGCAGAGAGCAAGTGTCTCCATTTGACAGAGCGCGCGCTAGAACATTGAGGTTTTGGATTTTGACATTAAGGCAAAGGACAATTAAGCGTTTTTATTATTAGGAATGCAAGGCTGTCGACGAAATACCTAAGGGTATGATAACCAGTAGATCATAACCCTAAATGTTATTAGGGACTCGCGCGAAACGTCTTGAGAACTAGGTGGCCTGTTTGGCGTCCCATTCGGTCTTGGACGTTTCGAACCTGACAAAGTATTACGGAAAATTCAAGGCATTGGACTCGGTTTCCTTCTCTGTAAATAAAGGCTGGGTGTACGGCTATCTCGGACCAAACGGGGCTGGCAAAACAACTACCATAAGAATTATGCTGGGTCTCCTTAAACCAAATCAAGGAGAAGTTCAGATAGGCGGTGCAAATCCATCCAAGGATCCTGTTCACGCGCTCCAATCTGTTGGGTACGCTTCGGAACTTCCAACGCTTCAAACTTTCTTCACTGCAGAGCAATTGCTTGATTTTACGGGCAAAATGTTTGGGTTGCCAGTGCAGACTAGGAAGGAAAAGACTGACCAGCTCCTCGATCTTGTTGGTTTGAAGGAGTGGGGCAAAAAGAAAATTGGAAAATACAGCAAGGGGATGGTTCAGAGGCTGTCTGTGGCGCTTGCCCTCATCAACGATCCAATGGTTCTGATTATGGACGAGCCTACCATAGGTATGGATCCAGAGGCCACAGCTCACTTCAGAAGCCTTTTCACAAATCTCTCAAAGGATGGCAAAACCATCTTTATTTCATCTCACCTCTTAGACGAGGTTCAGCGAATCTGCACGCACGTCGGAATGATAAATAAGGGAAAGATCGTTTTCAGTGGTCCAATTGAACAGATTTTGGAAGCTTTCACTCAGCAATGGGTGGTGGAAGCCGAGCTTGAAAAAGTAACCGAAAACATAGTCTCAAGTCTTAAAGCGCTTGAGTTTGTAAACGATGTAAGAGTAGAGGAAAACAAACTGATGATAGAGCTGAAGGAGAAGAAGGATGTGAGAGGCGAAATTTCTTCAGAAATCTTCAAACAAAAAGGCGTGTTACTAAGCCTAAACCTCCATAAAATTACGTTGGAAGACGCTTATCTCCAAGCTCTGAAAGGAGGTCGATAGCATGGACGCCCTTAGAAGAGTTGCTGTAATTGCTGGGTACGAGTGGAGGAGAGGTCTAGCTAAAAAGAAAATTCTCGCTCTTATAATTCTGGCCATAGCATTTCAAACATTGATAATGGTTGGCTTTTCTCAGCTTGTGGGTACTATGTTCTTGGCGAATGAAGCTAGGCCCTTCATGTGGATTTTCGGGGTGCTGCAAGGTCAAGGCTTGTTTGTTCCGTTGATAGCCATCATAGTTGCTGGTGGTTCAATGTCTGAAGAATATGAACATGGAACGGCTGACATATTGCTCTCAAAACCCATTACGCGAGTTGAGTACATGTTTGGCAAGTTTTTAGGCGGATTCTCCTTATTGGCCATGGTCGAAGCCTTGACGACCTTTGTAGGCGTTGTCTTATCGTTCTGGTTTTTTGGTGCACAGAGTGGTCTCCAATTTGCTCCGTTAATGTTTTTGGCGATTGTGTATTCTTCTCTCATATTCTTCTGTTTATCATTCATGTTCAGCGAAGTCTTTAGAGGAAGCACCATTGCGATGTTGTTTGCCTTCGGGATACTCATCGCTTCATCAATCATAGGCCCGATCTTAGCTGCTCTCTACAGCATGAGTAGTCAATATCTGTACGTTTACCTGAGTAGAGGCGTTCCAACATGGGCGGCAACGAACTTCCCCTCGCTTCTCATGAGCGAGCTGATAACCACGCCAAGTACTGTGCTTTCTGCAAGTAACCTCGAGGCTCTTTACCAGGCGGTTATGATTATAGCAGTTTACGCTATCATCTTCATTGCAATAGCAGCGTACAGGCTCCTCAAGTCGGATGTTACAAAGAAAACAGCCTAAACACAAGCGCCATATCTGAGCCTTGCGCAAGAACTCAAAACACAAAAACGCCATAGCGGCTCTCGAAGCCTTCAGCATTTTTGCCGCCTTGCTCATAAGCGCTCCAATTGTTTCGGTGTTTTCAGATCGATAGTGGGTTCCTACTTATCTGCTTGGAAACGGTGCCACAGGAAGTATTAAGGCTTAGGCATGTCTGTTTCTACGGGAACAGATAGTGTTGCCGCCAACCAGATCAACTATGTCCTTCATCCATCATCGAACGTGACTTTCTCTAAAATAGGCGATTTTCAACCCTGGCAACCTCCTTCGATGATTGAGCTTTACGTGGAGTCTCTCTCGCGTATTGCAGAGGTCAATAGCCGTAGCAGCAATCTACGTTCTTGTGTTCTCATTTATCTTATGGTACGCTCTCAAGCGGGCCCAAGTGCTTGAATAGCGGAGGTGCGAGTAGAATCCATACGTTTCAATCACGATTCAGCTAGTTTCTATTCGCAAGATGTGAGTTTTCAGAAATGCTTGAACGAGAGTTTGAAGCTATCCGAGTTTCCATCATTCTTAGTGTTTTTACCAGTAAAGATGTGCTCCGATTTTTGCCATGCCTTCGGAATCGCTAAGATGAGGGTTTTTCCGACTGGGATAGGCTAGAAACAAGCCTGATTTTTGTGGTGCTCCGGCCGGGATTTGGACCCGGGTCCGCGACTTTCCCTCACCACGGGTGCCGAGAGGCCGCTATACATGGTCCTTTACAAGGTTTGACCGGACTATACTACCGGAGCATCTAGATTTAGAATGTTGGTTCGGGCTTAAATTTTTGACGCATGAAAATAATGAAGTTCAAGAAAAACTGGGGTGGAGGCTTTTAGTCTTCGCCTTCGGGTCCGCCTGGTGGCGGTCCTTTTCCTGGGCCTTCTTTTGGTTTTGTTGAGGCTATTACGTCATCTATGCGGAGAATCATTGACGCGGATTCTGAGGCTGACTTGATTGCTTGTTCTTTCACTATGGCTGGTTCGACGACTCCTTTCTCTCGCATGTCCTCGGTTTTGCCTGTGAATACGTTTACTCCCATGTATTTTCCGTCAGCTTTTTCGTGTGCAGCTCTAAGGTCTACGACCACGTCTATGGCTTCTAAGCCTGCGTTTTCAGCCAAGGTTTTGGGCACAATTTCAATTGCATCAGCGAACGCTTCCACGGCGAGCTGTTCTCTTCCACCGACCTTTGTGGCGTAGTTTCGAAGGTCCTTGGCTACTTCGATTTCCACTGCGCCGCCGCCTGCGACTATCCTGTTGTTCTCTACCACATCCGAGACTACTGATAAAGCGTCGGTCATGGCTCTTTCTGCTTCATCTACCATTCTCTCAAGTCCGGCGTGTATGAGAATCGCCACTGAGCGGGGGTCTTTGCATTTCTCGACGAAGATCATCTTGTCTTCCCCAACCTTGCGTTCCTCGACGATGCCTGCGAAGCCCAGATCCTCTGAGCCTAAGTCACCCAAGTCTGTGATTATTCTTCCACCTGTTGCTCTTGCCAGTTTTTCCATGTCTGACTGTTTTACTCTTCGAGCTGCTGCTATGCCTTCTTTTGCTAGAAAGTGTTGTGCCATGTCGTCGATGCCCTTCTGACAGAAAACAACGTTTGCACCTGCACCTTTGACTTTGTCCACCATTTCCTTAAGCATCTTGTTTTCTTGGTCCAGAAAAGCCTTCATTTGCAGTGGGTCGCGTATTCTTATTTCAGCACTCATTTCTGTCTTCTCAATCTCTAGCGGGCAGTCTAGCAACGCTATTTTTGCGTTTTCAATTCTCTTGGGCATTCCAGTGTGAACTACTTCCTTGTCGATTATCACTCCGTTGACAAGTTGCGACTCAAACAGACTTTTTCCTGTCTTCTTTATCATCTGCACATTGTCTATGTCAGCGATTGTTCTGTCTCCGCGTTTTTCAACGATTTGTTTTACAGCGTCAATCGCAATTTCTGAAAAAAGCTCTTTTGCTGGACCCACTGCCTTGCTTCCCATGGATGTCAACGCCACTTTTTTCAGTGTTTCTCGGTCTTCAAGGTCCACGAGGATTGCGATTCTGTTAACGGTTTCGGTTGCTTTTTGCGTTGCTTTTCGGTAGCCGGCTACGATTATTGTTGGGTGAATGTTCTGGTCCAGCAGTTCCTCGGCTTTCTTCAACAGCTCACTTGAGAGAACTACGGCGGTTGTTGTTCCGTCGCCCACCATATCATCCTGTGTTTTCGCGATTTCCACCATCATTTTTGCTGCTGGATGTTCCACTTCTATCTCGTTGAGGATTGCTGCCCCGTCGTTGGTTATGGTTATGTCTCCTAGGCTGTCGACAAGCATTTTATCCATGCCCCTTGGTCCAAGCGTGGTTTTGAGCACTTCTCCGATCACTCGGGCTGCCATTATGTTGTTTCTCTGAGCCTCTTTCCCTCTGCTCCTTGATGTTCCTTCCTTAAGAATCAGAACTGGTTGTCCAGTGGCTGTGGTTGTTAGGTAAGCCATACAAACTCTCTCCATTCAAAGTTAACAACATTTCTGTTCGGAATAAGCAGAAAGCCTCGGAAATATAAACTTTTACCTCAGAACAACAATGAACCTCATGCTTCACGCATAACTCTTTAAATTTCAGCCCGACCACTTCCTGTATTGGTGAGCTAGTCCTTGCACGTTTCAGTCAGGTTCTTCACAACTCTGAGGGAGGTAGCTGGCAAAAAAGAGGAGACCTTGGAGTTTCCGAAGGGCGAAACTGTGACGGTGGACAGGGTCCTCAAGCGTTTAACTCAACGTTATGGCAGGAAGTTTGTTGAATACGCTTATGACGGCAAGACCGGCGAGGTTAAGGGTTTCATTCAGTTTTTGGTCAACGGCAGAAGCACATCATCACTTAAGGGACTGGCCACGAGGCTTGCAGACGGCGATGTTTTAGCGATTATACCGCCTGTCGGCGGCGGCTAACGCGGCTTTTCTTGAATGATAACTGTTTTATGTAAAGGCGGATACTGAGCATCGGTGACCTCTATGGGTAATTTATGGCTTGGGGCGTTCCTCGGTTTCGTGGTCATTGCGGTTCTCGAATGGTAGGTTCCAGTTTTCGCTCACTTGATAAGCAGGCTAATCGGCGACGCAATAGCAAGATGAGGCGGTTCCTTCAATAAGGTTTTATTCTCCAATACACGACGTTCACTGAAGTGTCTGTTATGAGTTCGATGGGCAATGTTCTATACCTTTCGAGGGCGGACATAGAAAAGCTGAGCATCTCGATGAAGGATGTTATTCAAGTCGTTGAAGAAGCCTTTCTTGAAAAAGCAGCGGGAAGAACAGAAGTGCCGCCTAAACCTGGAATTCACCCTAAAAAAGACGCCTTCATCCATGCTATGCCAGCTTACATACCGAAAATGGCGTCAGCGGGTGTCAAGTGGGTGAGCGGGTTCCCAGATAACCCGAAGCATGGTTTGCCCTACATATCCGGCCTACTCATTCTAAACGATTCAAAAACAGGTTTTCCCATCTGCATCATGGACTGCACCTGGATAACAGCCAAGCGCACAGGCGCAGCGACCGCCGTTGCAGCAAAACACTTAGCCAGAGAAGACTCGAAGGTTTTGGGCATTCTGGGCTGCGGCGCACAGGGCAGGAGCAACCTTGAAGCCTTGAGCATGACTTGCAAGGGTTTGGAAGAGGTAAAAGCCTATGATGTTGGTGAAGAAAACCTGCAAAAATACGTGGAAGAGATGACAGCAAGACATGGACTGAAGATTGTTCCAGCTAGCTCGCCAAGAAAGGCCGTCGAGAACTGCGACATGGTAGTCACTGCAGGCCCTATTCTCAAGCATCCGAAACCCGTCATTGAAGCATCATGGTTCAAGAAAGGCGGGTTCACGTGCCCACTGGATTTCGATTCGTACTGGAAACCAGAAGCCATGCATTCTATGGACAAGTTCTGCACTGACGATGTGGAGCAGCTTCGATATTATCAGCGGCAAGGCTATTTCTCCGACATACCCGAAGTGTACGCAGAATTGTGCGAGATTGTGAGCGGGAAGATGCGCGGTCGAGAAGGCTCCAAAGAACGTATCATGTCCATGCACTTAGGCTTAGCTATCGAAGACATGGCAACAGCCACACTGATCTGCGAAAAAGCCAAGAAATCGAAGGTTGGAACGAAGTTTCCCCTATAAATAGAGTGTCTCATGCCCCCCAGAACGGGGTTTTCTTTCTCATGATCTCCAGATACTCGCTGAGCGCTTCCTGCTCCTCCATCGTCAACCTGTCTATGAACGTTGAGACCAGCACTTTTGCATGTTGTTCTGGCACCTTAACGTACAGTATGTCTTTCTCGAAAATGTGCCTGCCAACTGTGGGCTTTTCCACTGAAATGGCCACTTGCATTCCCTTTTCTGCCTCTGGCAAAGCCTTGCCCTTGTCTTGAATCTGTGCTATTTCGCCCACTTCCTCGCCGTCCTCAGCTCTTATAAGCGCATGTTTGGGATTGATTTTTCCAGCCAAGATTTCCACGCCGAATATCGCTGGTTTTGCCCTTCTGAAAACGTAGCCTTCAAGTATTCTGACCTTGCCAGGTTTAACGAGCGCATCGAAGTTTTGTGCAAGCTCTTTCTCGCGTTGACCTTTGAACCAAGAGAGGTAGTTTTCTACTACGTGGTAGATTATGCTTTCGCGGAAAATCTGAACGCCCTTGGCCGTTGCTTCTTCTTCAGCGTCTGGCAAGGTTTTGACCTCAAAAGCCAAGATTGCACCGTACAATGGTTCGTGTTCCTTTACGACCGAGGCTTCCACGACATCCCTTTTCGAAATATCTCCAACGTCGGCCAACCGAATCGGCACGCCATTCTTCTTTAGAATATCTGCAATAGCTTCCAGTGAGCCAAGCGTGTTCGCTTTCAGAACAACACCGTCGGCGTCAGTGGCTATTCTAATCTTTTGGATTTCTTCAGAAACAAGCCCAGCGTACTTTTCGGGCTTTTCGCCCTGTGGAATAGCATACAACGGCGCACCAGCTAGAGCTCCTTCCAAGTCAGGCGCAACGATTTTAATGCCCGCCGCAGCAGCAACAGACTTGACAGAGGAGAATTTGTCTCTTGGGTCTCTGATCTCGTCCAACGGTTTAGGAACCAAGATCGCCCGTATTCGCGTCACGATGGGCTTCTCCTTGCCGCCTACCACGATCAAGTCGTCTTTCTGAAGAACCCCGTCGAAGATTATTGTGTTAAGCGTCAGCCCAAGCCCCGGCTCCTCCTTGACCTCTAGGACGGTGCCTTTCGCCGAGCCTCTGGTGGTCTGCAAGCGCTTCTTCAGATACTGCTGAGTCAGGCCTACAAGAACTGAGAGAAGCTCAGTTATTCCCTCGCCCGTTTTGGCGCTAGTAGGCACTATTGCCACGGTTTTCGTGAAGTCCTTTATGCAATCAAAACGATCCACGTTAAATCCTAGGCGGGAAAACACACCTATGATGTCGTAGATCTTGTTGTCCAAATCCTCTCTCACGTATGGGTCTTGAAGTTGATACGCCTTCAGGAACGGAGTGTCGGGGTAGCTGTTCCACCCTGACACGCGGTCTATCTTGTTTGCAGCCACAAGAAACGGCGTTTTTCGGCTTTTCAGAATGTCTATACACTCGTAGGTTTGGGCTTCAAAGCCTCTCAGAACGTCAATCACAAGAATGGCTATGTCTGCGACGCTTCCCCCCCTTCTACGGAGGTTGGTGAAGACTTCATGCCCAGGAGTGTCTACGATAAGCAGGCCAGGAATCTCAATCTCGCCTCTAACCATCGAAAGCATGGAGCCGCACAGCTGTCGAAGCGTGTCCACTGGGAAGAAGCTTGCGCCAATCTGTTGTGTGATGCCTCCAGCTTCACGAGTTT
>Ga0315282_10003221_pt1 | contig 29378 bp, 32 predicted proteins | sample YL17G07_20_MG_FD_203693 | JGI IMG/M metagenome (GOLD analysis project Ga0315282, IMG submission 203693) | Sediment microbial communities from Yellowstone Lake, YNP, Wyoming, USA - YL17G07_20 | ecosystem: Environmental > Aquatic > Freshwater > Lake > Sediment | place: USA: Wyoming | collected... | reverse complement strand
GAAGAGCGGCGAGGTTCGCTCGATCGAGATGCACCACGAGTCAATTCAGCTGGCCGAGCCAGGGGACAACATAGGTTTCAACGTCAGAGGGATAACCAAAACAGACGTAAAACGAGGGGATGTCGCAGGACACTTGGATAGACCACCCACCGTCACAAACGAGTTCACAGCAAAGATTATCGTCCTCACGACCCCGACCGACCTCAAGCCAGGGTTTATGCCGCTCTTTCACTGCCACGCCGCGAGTGTGCCAGGGAAGCTGGCGGAGATTCTACAGAAGATAGATCCACGCACGGGAACGGTTGTCGAGGAAAAGCCAAGTGTGTTGCGGAAGGGCGATGCGGGAGTAGTTCGTGTGGCGTTGAGTAAACCCATGGTGATTGAGCGCGCGAGCGAAATTCCGGAGCTGAGCCGTTTTGCAATTCGCCATGGTGGGCAGACCATAGCTGCAGGGATATGCGTGGATTTAGTCAAGTTGAAGTAACTAAAGCTCCGGTATTTCTGGTACTACCAACTTGTGGGCCGTTCTACGCCCTCGTTCGATGAAATGCTCCACCTTCTCGATATCTATGCCCACCGCATTTGCGATGACATTCAGCTTCAGTTTTAGATCTAATCCCGCGTAGATCATGTCAAGTTTTTCGTAAGATATGTCGAGTTCGCCCTCATCGGTCTGTCCACGCCAAAGCCCAGCTGTGGGGACCTTCTCGATTATGTGTCTAGGTAGTCCCAGGTGAGCAGCGAGTTTTTTCACCTGCGTTTTGTAAAGAGAGCCGAGCGGGAGCAAATCCACAGCACCATCCCCGTATTTGGTAAAGTAACCCGCGCGAATTTCACTTCGGTTGCCGCTCCCAACTACGAGCAGTTTGAACAAGTTTGCGTAGTAGTAGAGAATTGTCATTCGCACACGTGGCTTGATGTTCGCGTTTGAAATCTGGGCATCCATCTTGTAATCGGTTAGGTTCTGACGTATCCCGAGCAGCGCGGGTGTGATGTCTATGACCCTGAATCTAATATCAAACTTGTTCGCGAGATCGCGGGCGTCAGCAACATCGTGTGGGTCAGTCACCCCCGCTTCCGGCATGGAGATTCCCATAACCCTGCCTGCCCCCAAAGCTTTTGCGCAGAGAGATGCTGTCACTGAGGAGTCAAGTCCACCACTGAGCCCGACCACAACCCCGGTGACCCCCGCATTTTTCACCTTTTCTTTGATGAACGATACAAGTTTTCGTTCCACTGTGGGTGGATTTATCTTCAAGGCATTCGCGATACGCTTTGAGGGGTCCTGTTTTTTCATGTTTTTCACCTAGAACCGTTTGGGATAGGAGCCGAGAACCTTTAGCATGGCTGTTTTCTTCGCGACCTCGCTTAAGGCCTCCTTCACTTTCTTGTCCTCGCGATGCCCCTCTAAGTCGATGAAGAAGAGATAGTCCCCCAATGCCTTCTTTGAGGGGCGAGATTCTATCTTCGTGAGGTTTATCTTTCGAGAAGCGAACTCCCCCAATATCTCGTGGAGGATCCCTGGTCTGTCCGCCGCCGTGTAAAAAACTATCGAAGTCTTATCGTGCCCAGTCCTTTTGCTATCCTCATTGGCAAGACAGAGGAAGCGCGTGATGTTAGTTTCCCCCGTCTGAATCTCATCGTGGAGTATACTCAGCCCGTAAAGTTCGGCAAGCCCTTTCGGACCGATAGCAGCCATGTGGGGTTGCTTGAGCTTGCCCACCTGTTCAGCAGCCTTCGCGGTGCTGGTCATTTCAATGAGTTCAGCATTGGGCAGGTTCTTGCGCAGGAAATCTCTGCATTGGGCCAGCGCTTGCGGGTGGGAGAGTACTTGAGTGATCTTTTCAGGTTTTGCTCCTTTCACGCCGAGGAGGGAGTGCGAGATTGGGACGACTATTTCGGCCTGTACCTTCACATTCACCCACGCCAACGCGTCGAGGGTTTCCCCCACAGATCCTTCTCGTAAGCTTTCCACAGGGATGATACCCGCGTTTACCTCGCCGCGCGCGACAGCTTCCGCAACATCGGTGATCATCGGGTAGGTCACGATATCTGCTTTGTCTTTGAAGTGCGTTCGCGCAGCGAGTTCTGCGTAGGTGCCTTTAGGTCCGAGTATCCCGACCCTCATGTAATTCCTCCTTCGAACTTTTTGTACAGCTCTTGATAGGCCTGCTTCGTTTCTTCCGCCCCAAATGGTGCCAGCGCTTCCTTAAAGATGGTCTTGGCACTCTTCGCGTTGCCTGCGGAAAAGGCGGTATCAAGTGAGCGACAGGCCTCTAGCATGGAGCTTCGCACTATTTTCGCATATCGATTGTGGACTTGTAGTTCGCCGTAGAGTTCCGGGTTACCTGCGAGCACGGCCTTCGCCAAGCTCGTCAGCGCCGCAAACATAGGGGTGCGAATTTCCTTGGCAAGTTTCAGCCCTTTCATGGATTTTATCGCGGTTAGGTAAGCCAAAAGCACAAAGTGGGTCATGCATTGGATTATGGCCATTAACCGGTCATGTTGCTCAGCGTCCATCTCAGTAACGCGTGCGCCCAGCTCAACCAATCGTTTCTTTAGCTCCGAGTAGCGTTTTCCGGGCTTAACAGGAACGACTACTATGTCCTTTCCTGCGATACTCACCGCACCGGGCCCGAACAGGGGGTGAACTGAGACAAGTTCGATGTTGGTTTTTATCTTTCGCATGACATCTACAACATCGCTTTTTGCTGATGCCACATCGGCCAGCAGTGCATCCTTTGGTGCTATTTCGGCGAGCGACTTGATGGTTTCGGGAGTCTTGGAAATCGGCACAGCTATCAGTAGGAGTTCCGCCTGCGCAGCGGCTTCCTTGATGGGCTTAGCGCTCGCGCCGAGTTCCGACGCGACATCTTTGGCCTTCGCTGACTTTATGTCCGCCACCGTAACTTCCCCGAGGTTCCGCTTCGCGAAGTTGGCAAGCCATTTTCCCATCGCGCCTGCGCCTATAACCGCCACCCTCACTTGTTTTTCCCCCCGAGTTCTCGTCTGGCGGCAGCCTCCATAACTTTAATGGGTGCCCGCGTCCCCGTCCATATCTCAAATGACAGCGCCCCTTGGTGGACAAGCATTCCAAGCCCATCGACAGTCTTGGCTCCAGCCCGCTTCGCCTCTCGCAGTAGGCGGGTTTCAAGCGGCTTGTAAACTATATCATTTACGACCAACCCTCGGTGCATCATGTCTGCGGTCACGAGGGTCTGCCCCACATTTGGATGCATACCCACGGTGGTGGCGTTGATCAACACGTCCGCCCGCCTGATAACTTTGGTCAACTCAGAGTGAGACAATCCAAGCGATTTCACGCTAACCCCGAAACTCTTTTCGACGGCTGAGGCCAGAACTCGGGCTCGTGAGACAGTTCGGTTTGCTATTGAGATTTCAGCGCCAACCTTTGCGAGCGAGAAGGCTATTGCTCTGGCCGCTCCGCCCGCTCCCAACAGCACGACTTTTTTTCCGGTTAGTTTCCCGGTCTTCTGCTCAAGGGCCTGTAGCGCGCCCTCCCCATCCGTGTTGAACCCCACAAGTTTTCCCCTGACATTTTTGATCGTGTTCACCGCCCCAACCAGTTTCGCGGATTCTTCGATTTTGTCCAGCATGTTGATTATGGTGATCTTGTGGGGTACTGTTACGTTGAGGCCCGCGATGGCCATGGCCTTAACCCCGGTCATCACGCGGGCCAGCATCGGTTTTGGCACGCGTAGTGCGACGTATACAGAGTTTAGTCCCAGCGCTTTGAAAGCCGCGTTGTGCATAGCAGGGGAGAGACTTTGTTCAACAGGGTCACCAATCAGCAGGTATATCTTAGTTCTAGAACTCAACCCCTGACCTCCTTTGACATCAACTCGCGCGTCCACCGCTTCATTGTCGCCACATCAAGCTGTCCCCGACCTGTTTTCTTCAAAGCAGCTGCGTATATTATCGGCGAGCCGAATATGGGCGCCACGAACCGCGTTATTCTCCCAGCGTCCCCCATAGCGAAAGCTACGATGGGAACGGTCACCTTCCCTTGCACTTGGACTAAGAAGTCGAGTGTGCGGAGCGCGTCGCTTGGGCTCTCCGCAAAGGTCACAATCTTTGCGATGTCGCAGCCTGCTTCCTCCAAATCCTTGGTGACTTTCATAAGCGATTCAAGGGGCGGTGTTTTGGAGATATCGTGGTGGGACATCAGCACTGTGACGCCAGATTTTTTAGCCTTAGAAACCACCTGCTCGCGCAGTTTTTTCGACGTAGAGAGTTCGATATCTACGCACGACACGCCGCGCTCGATTCCCTCCAGAAGCAGTTTGACCCGGTCCTCCTCCCCGCCCCTGAAGTAACCCCCCTCGCGCTCTGGGTGGTTGGCCAGCAGGGTTGGAAGGTCCCTTTGAATGAGTCCCTCCCACGCGATTTTGCTCCGCAGGTCGTCAATCCTAAGCTCAACCAAATCCGCGCCCTGCTTTACAGCTCCGGATACTCCCTCCCGCATCTCATCCAAATTTTTACCGATGACACAACCGCACACGGCTGGGGTCCTGAGCCTGTGCCTCCCGAACTTGAGCTCTCCCAAAACTTGGCACCCCCGTCAGCTACCGCTCTACCATAGTTTCTTCGACCTTGACGCCGAAGTGTCGTCCCCCTCGCTCGATGTTCATCAGCACGTCATCGCCGGGTTTGAGCTTCGCCACCGAGATGGGCTTGCCATCCTTGTCGACGAGATTTATGGTTTCCGCGTTTTGAAGCAGTGTTTTGTAGATTTCGCCCTCGTGTTCGGTTTCGACAAGTAGGAGAGGGCGCCGCTCTATTTTCACTCGCCCAACCACGCCTACCCGCGCTTCTCCTTGGTCGTTGACGATCAGCACCTCATCGCCAGCCTTCAGTTCTGACATGTATTTGGTCTTGCCTCCGGGAAGACGTATGTAAGCGTGAACGGCTCCCGCATTGACACGAAACGGACGGGTTTCAACAAACTCGCTGGGGATGGTTTCCGAGTGTACTAGGAACAGGCCCCTAGCTTGGCTCCCAACCAGCATTCCTTCCCCAAAATTCATTAGTGAAGTCGTGTCAACACAGGCACGGTCTCCGCTCCCGACCGATCGAACCGTCTTAACTTTGGCAGGCACAAGCTCCAGCCGCTCAAGCGTGAGCTGCTCGAACGTCTCACATACTTTCTTGATTTCGCCAGTTCCACTTTCTCTAGGGTCGAGTAAAACTCCCGCCGTCCCAATTTCTAGGGTTTCAGCCGCGACCCTCGCTTCTGCAGCATCCCTTGCTCCCGCTAGCACCTTGACATCCGCGCGCTGTAGCTCTGCAATCATGTTTTCGAGAGGAATTATCTTCCAGTCTGGGGTTATCGCGATGAGAAAATCTGCTGACTTACCCGCTTTGATTGCCGCCCGTTCTAGCCCCTTGTTTGCGACCTCAACAAGCACAGCGACCTTGTTTCCCTCTTGGCGCAATTTTTCGAGTTGTTTTAGATTCTTCTCAATTTCATTTTCTTTTAGAATGCTGAGAACGACTATACCGACCCCCGGGGCCTGTTTCTCTGCCGCTACTAGGATAGATCCCAGCTTGAGGACCTCTTTGGCCTCTCCGGGCTTGACCAAAACCGCGTCAGCCCCGGCCTCGATTGCTGCCGAAACGAAGGATTTCCGACGTTCCCAAGGCTCATCCCAGTCGGCCCTGACCCACACCAGCCTACGCAAAAGCCTCACCTTTTTAGTTCACGCATCGCTTTGTCGACCGTGGCATCTTCGTGCACGATCTGAACAAGCGCCCGGGTCATTGCGGTCGGGTTTCGGTGCTGGAAGATATTGCGACCGATGGAAATACCTATCGCGCCCGCTTCCATCGCCTCAGATGCCATCTGGAGAACATCGCGGTCCGTTGCCATCTTCGGCCCACCAGCGATCACTATAGGCACTGGGCAGCCTCTGATGATTTTTCTGAATGATTTGATGTCTCCAGTGTATACGGTCTTGATTATATCCGCGCCCAGCTCTGCACCGACTCTGGCCGCGTGCGCTACTAGGGTCGGGTCGTGCTGGTTCTTTATCTTCGGGCCGCGGGGGTACATCATAGCGAACAGCGGCATCCCCCACGAGGCGCAGATTTCGGCCGTGTCGCCCAAGTTCTTCAGCTGCTCTGACTCGCTCGTCGCCCCCACGTTGACGTGTACGGAAACAGCGTCCGCGCCTAAGGATATCACTTCCTCCACGCTGGCCACGGGAACTTTGTTGTTTGGGTCGGGTCCCAGCGAGGTGCTCCCCGAAAGGTGAATTATCAACCCTATGTCCTTCCCGTAGCCCCGATGTCCTGCTCGCACGATGCCCTTATGAAGAACCACAGCGTTAGCGCCCCCATCGGCAACTTTGTTGATGATCGCTGCCATATCCTCAATGCCGGCGATCGGGCCCATTGAAAGCCCGTGGTCCATTGGTACAATCACTGTCCGTCTGGTCTTGCGGTCGATGATCCGCTCAAGCCTGATGCGCTTTCCGACTTCAGACAATCATACCCCTCCTTTTGTGATATGCTGTGCTCCCATTAAAAAGTGTGGTAAAAAGTTGAGTTGGGGTGGTGACCTAGTCGTGGCTACCCTGGCGATAAAGGCAATTCCAGCCATCGCAGCTTCTTTGGTTAGCCATGCTTTTCACTAAGTTAGTCTTCTTCGTGTCAAACTCTTTAAAAGCTTTCGATTTTTTACACATAGCTGAGATTTGGCAAAGTGTAGATCGACACAACATGGTTTAATCTGAAAAGTTTTTAGAAGGGTCACGAAATTTTCCAAAGTATATAGAGGACGGCCAATCACAACCTGTGTACCCATTGGGATCTGCTTTACAGTTTTTTCGCCCCCCCTCAGTTATTTAAGTATTTCACAAAGACTGTCAAGCGGGAGTACCATGGCGTTGCTGAAAGTCAAACCCTCAAAGCTCTCTGGAGAGATCACGGCACCTCCCTCCAAATCATACACACACCGAGCCTTCATGATAGCAGCGCTGGCCCGGGGTGAAAGCAAGATCGTCAACCCGCTGTTGGGCCTCGACACTCAGGCAACGATTGATGCAGTACGGGCTCTTGGCGCCGAGATCACACAGGAGGATGATGTCTGGCGAGTTGGTGGAACTGGAGGTAAGATTAAGTCTCGTGCAGACATGATCGACGCACGCAACTCGGGAACCACGATCCGCTTGATGAGCGCAATCGCTGCGATATCGCCCAAACCCGTGCGTCTAACTGGAGACGAATCCATCCTGAAGCGCCCAATGGGTCCGCTGGTCGAGGCGCTCGAGAAACTCGGGGCAAAAGCCCGCTGCGAGGGGAAACAGGGGAGGCCCCCGATAGTTGTGGGTGGCGGGTTAAGCGGCGGTGAGGTGGAGATAACAGGTGCGGTCAGCTCTCAGTTTATTTCTGCCCTGCTGATAGCTTCCCCATATGCACGTGACGACGTGGAGCTTACAATAACTAGGAACCTGCGCTCGAAGCCCTATATCGAGATAACACTCGAGCTGCTGGACGCTGTCGGTGCGAAGATAAGGCGAAACAGGGGCCTGACCGAGTTCAAGATTCTCGGTGGGCAAACTTTTAGACCAATTGACTTGACGATACCTGGAGATTTCTCGTCCGCGGCGTTTCCGCTGGGGGCGGCTGCGCTCACAGGTTCCACAGTTAGAGTGAACAACCTTGATGTTTGTGGAGCACAGGGCGACAGGCGCATAGTGAAGCTGTTGGGCGAATTAGGTGTAGATGTTAAGGTCCACGGAAAAGTAGTAGAGGTATCTGGTACTGGGGAGCTCTCCGGGATCGAAGCGGACTGCGGCGACAACCCTGACTTGGTTCCCGTGCTCGCGGTGCTCGGGTCGGTAGCTGATGGGCGGACAAGACTCATCAACATACCTCACCTGAGATTCAAGGAAACCGACCGCATTCGGGCGCTGGCCACAGAACTGCGAAAATTGGGGGCCGAAGTGGAGGAGCTTCCGGACGAACTCAGGCTGAAAGGCGTAAAACAATTGAAAGGGACGAGGCTGAGCTCATACGGCGATCACAGGATGGCTATGGCGTTCGCCGTGGCAGGATTGGTCGCACGCGGCGAGACCATCGTGGACGGGGCCGAGAGCATCCCGGTCTCCTACCCGAGTTTTGTCGATGACATGCGCAAGCTTGGGGCGAAGATGGAGTTGACCAAATAAGAACGAGTTATACAATGTGAGCGTGTCTGATACAAATCTCTGCATCAATTTGTGTCATTGCATGGTTATTTTTCGATTTAATTTAACAAATGGCGAAAAGCTCCTAAAAACATTATCGGAGAATATCTGCGAAATTAACATACTTTTAAATAATGTTATAAAAAGAACCTACATGGAAAGGGAATGCTCAAAAAGGTACTAATCGTAGATGATGCGCCTCATACATGTAAGGCTGTTAAGCTACTTTTGGAGAGCGAGGGGTTTGAAGTAGAGATCGCTAACAATGTGCAGGAATGCACGGCTAAGCTAAAAAAAGAAACCCCCGATCTAATTTTGCTCGACATCTTGATGCCCGGGGTGTCTGGCACTTCGGCACTTCGATCACTAATAAATTCACTTGCTGGGATCAAAATAATAATGTTCAGTGTCATAAGCACCGATTATTACAAAAAGTTATGTGAAGAATTGGGTGCTGCGGATTACATCACGAAACCATTCGATAATGAGGATTTGGTCAGGAGGGTGAAGAAGGCTTTAGGCGAGTAGCAACGGGAGGTTTGGAATACGGGAGAAATCAAAAAAGAAGAGCTAGACGAATTAATGAAAATTGAGGGCGAAGTGAGGGGAGTAGTTTTTCAGACCGATGCTAAATATGTTCTGGAAAAAGAGGGGGAGGAAGGCCTTAAAAAATTAGAAAAAAGGGTTAGGGAGCGGGGGTATCCGATAGATTACAGGACAGTGGAAGCCCTGAACTTTTACCCGCTTGGTTTGAGGGGTATCTCACTTCTTTTGATAAAAGACACCTTCGGCTGTGGGGATGAAGAAATAAGGGAGATGGGGTATGCGGCGCCTCAGACTTCATTTATCGTGAAGCTTTTGGTGAAGTTTTCTGCTGATTGGAAAAAATTTATCAGTGAAATTCCGGGAATTTGGATAAAGCACTGGACAAGGGGGAAGATCGAGGTGCCGAAGACGGATGAAAAAACAAAGGAGGTCGTCCTGCGCCTCAAAGACGTTAAAATTCATCCCATTTTATGTCTGTATCTTGAGGGGTATTTTAAAAGGATATACGAATTTGTGGTAGGAAAAGGCAAGGGAGAAGTTAAAGAGACCAAGTGCATGTTTAAGGGTGACCCTTATCATGAATATGTCGTCACCATCAAAGGATAATGAAAAAAAAGATACGACAAGAGAAGAACTGCGGGCGCTGGAAGCCTATATAAGAGATTTCCAGCGGTTCTTGCCGTTACTAGTATGTTACGTAAATCCGTTCTACACTATCTTAGAGGTAAACGAAAGTTTTGAACGTATCTCTGGTTATAAATCGACCGAGATTATCGGAGAGAATTTAGAAAAGTTTTTTGCCGACCCCCAAGAAATTGAGAAAATAGAAAAGGAAATTTCAGAAAAGGGGGAAATTTTTGGCCTGGAAATAGATTTTCTTACTAAAGAAAAAAATGAGATTCCAGTTATCCTCTCAGCTATGGCGAGAAAGGATGAAAAAGGCGATATTACTGGCTTTTTTTTGTCAATTGTGGACATCACCGAGCGCAAACGGGTGGAGGAGGCACTGAGGGAGAGCGAGCGGAGATATAGGGCCTTGTTTGAGAGCGCACTTGATGGTGTATTTGTTATTGATGCCGAGACGATGAAGGTAGTGCTCGCTAATGAAGCACTCGCCAAACTATTTGGATTTGATTCTGCCGAGGACGTGATTGGGATGAATCCAATTGACTTTGTCCCCCCGGACGATAGAGACCGAGCTATCCGGATCATTGCCGAAGACATGTTTACCAGAGACCTTCGTCAGGCAAACGAGTTCCGGGCGATAACCAGAGACAACAGGGAGATCTGGATAAGAGCCATCGGTGCGAGAATCAAATATAAGGGAAGATTAGCCGGCTTGGTTTCATTGTACGACATCACCAAGCGCAGGCAGGTGGAGGAGGCACTGAGGGAGAGTGAGGCGAGCTATAGGGAGCTTGCCAACAGCATCACCGACATCTTCTTTGCTTTTGATAAGGACTTGAGATATACCTATTGGAACAGAGCATCTGAAGACCTTACTGGGATTCCAGCGAAAGATGCTATCGGAAAATCTCTCTATGACATTTTCCCAAACACATCACAGACAAGAATAGCAGAAAAGGTATACCGAGATGTATTAAGAACGCAACAGTCCCAGAGTTTCGTGAACGAATACCAGTTTGGAGGTAAGGACTTCGTCTTCGAAATCATCGCCTATCCCTCTAAACGTGGCCTCTCTGTTTTCGTCAAAGACATAACTGAGCGCAAGCGGGCGGAGGAACGGTACAAAACAGTTCTCCAAACGTCCATGGATGGCTTTTGGGTTACGGACATACAAGGGCGCTTCCTAGAAGTTAACGATGCTTATTGCCGTCTGATAGGCTACAGCCGAGACGAACTCCTGAAGATGGGCATTCAGGATGTCGAGGCGATAGAAAAACCGGAGGTGACTGCCGCACGCATCCAAAAGATAATGAAAACCGGCAGCGATCGCTTCGAAACCCGCCACCGATGTAAGGATGGAAGGATTGTTGATGTTGAGGTCAGTGTAGATTATTTGGATGTTGAGGACGGACAATTATTTGTATTTCTTCGCGATATCACAGAACGTAAGCAAGCAGAGGAGGCACTGGCGCGGGAGCGGTATCTAATGCGTGCCTTTATGGATAACATCCCCGACTCCATCTACTTCAAGGACAAAGAACACAGGTTCATCGTGGTGAGCAAGGCCAAAGCTAAACATCACGGCGTTAATCCCAAGGATTTTGCGGGAAAGACCGATTTCGACTTCTACTCTGAGGAACAAGCGAGGAGGATGCGAGAGGACGATGATTATGTGGTGAAGACGAAGGAGCCAATCATAGGCAAGGAGGAAAAAGTTATCCGTCCGGACGGGGCAGCCCGTTGGCATTCCGTAACCAAAATTCCGTATCGCGATGAGGAGGGCAACATAATTGGAACTATGGGGATTTCCCGAGACATCACCGATCGCAAGCGGGCGGAGGATGCGCTGAAAGAGTCTGAGGAGAAATTCAGGGCCCTCGCAGAACAGTCACCTAGCATAATTTTCATCAACAAGGGGGGCAGAGTCGTGTACGCTAATAAAAAATGCGAAGAAGTTATGGGGCATACAAGAGACGAGTTTTATTCAGCAGATTTCGATTTCTTTAGCTTAATTGCGCCGGAATGCAGAAAATTGGTAAAAACCAGTTTTGGCATGCATACGGGGGGTGAAGAAGTCAAGCCATATGAATACACTCTTGTCACCAAAGAGGGTAGGAGGGTTGAGGCGATACTCATCACAAGGTTGATAGACTACGAGGGGGAAAAAGCCATCCTCGGGATAATAACTGACATCACCGAGTATAGGAAAGCTGAAAGGGAGCGGATAGCCGCAGAAAAAACTACCGCAAGACTGAAAGCACTAAATCGCATGAAAGATGAGTTTCTCAGCATGACCTCACACGAGTTAAGGACCCCATTGACTTCCATAAGTAGCTTTCTGCAGTTAATGGAGAGCGGAAAGCTTGGAAAAATTACAAGGAAACAGGAGGAGGGCCTAGCGGCAATTTCTGCCGGAGTAGAGCGCCTCAACAGTTCGATAGACAAGCTCCTAATGATATCCAAACTGGAATTGGGGGAAATGAAACTTGAGATGAAGAATTTGCGATTAGCTGATCTCATTCAAAATACCGTTAAAAAGATGGAACCGTTAGCCAAACAAAAACGGATTGCCCTCACCCAAAAAATAGTCGAGTTGCCGTTGGTCAAGGCCGACGGGGAGCAGCTGGCGGAGGTTCTCACTAATCTGATAGATAACGCAATCAAATTCACTCCGGAGGGTGGCGAGGTCACGGTTGAAGCCAAAAGGGAGAAAGACAATATTTTGGTCATGGTGAAGGACACAGGCATAGGGATAGCCAATAAGGACATGCCCCAGCTGTTTACAAAGTTCTTCCAAGTGGATCACTCGGTTCCAGGGACTGGTCTAGGGTTGAGTATATGTAAAAAGATCATACTGGGGCACGGTGGGAGGATATGGGCAAAAAGTACGCTGGGGAAAGGTTCGACATTCTTCTTCACGCTGCCGATAAAAAAATAACGTGATTTCGATTGTGCAGCGACTAGTTTTTTTGAAACCAAAAATCTCAAAAGCAACACAAAAGTATTCATATTCAACCAAAACATTGGTGTATGGATGACTCTAAGAAATTGCGTGAATAGTGGGTGATGGTGAGAGTAATGAGTGAAAATACCTTTGGGAAGATTTTTCGCGTGACGACATTTGGAGAATCACATAACGTCGCTGTAGGCGTCGTTATCGACGGAGTCCCCGCAGGCATGCCACTAAGTGAGGCAGATATCCAGCGTGAGCTAGACCGCCGACGTCCAGGGCAGTCAATTTTAACGACCACCCGCAGGGAACGTGACAAGGTCGAGATTTTATCCGGAGTTTTCCAAGGAAAGACCCTCGGCACCCCGATTTGTATGCTAGTACGTAACGTGGACGTTGACTCAGCACCGTACGAGACGATCAAGACAAAACCGCGTCCAGGCCATGCTGACTTGGCGTACTTGCTCAAGTTCGGGCATGTCGACTACCGCGGGGGAGGAAGGGCAGCAGCACGTGAGACCGTCGGGCGAGTTGCGGCTGGGGCCATCGCGAAGAAGCTGCTAGCGGCTCACGACGTTGAGATACTCGGTCACACAGTCGAGGCAGCGGGGATAGCGGTCGAGCGGGAGCTCTCGCCAGATGAGATCAGGAAAAACGTGGAGAAGAACCCAATGCGATGCGCCGACCTGAAAGTTGCTGAGCGAATGAAAGAGGCAGTCCTCGAGGCGGCGGCAGATGGCGACAGCACAGGAGGGATGGTCGAGGTTCGAGCGCTGGGCGTACCCGCAGGCATCGGAGATCCAGTATTTGACAAGCTCGACGCAGAAATCGCGCATGCTTTGATGTCGATCGGTTCGGTCAAGGCAGTCCAGATTGGGGCAGGTTGTGAGTTCGCTCGAATGCGTGGGTCCGAGGCAAACGACCCGATAGTGCTGCAGGGAGGAAAACTAACTACGGAGACAAACAAGGCTGGCGGGATTTTAGGCGGAATAAGCACAGGTATGGCGATCGTAGCTAAAATCACCGTCAAACCCACACCTTCGATTACCAAGCCACAGCGGACGGTCGACTTGGTCCAGATGGAGGAGACCGAGATCAAGCTTAAGGGACGATTTGACCCGAACATCTGCCCTAGGATAGTACCCGTCGCTGAGGCTATGCTCGCATTAGTTATAGTTGACCATATGCTCCGGTCAGGAAAAATCAATCCTGATAGGTTAAAGTAACCGGGTGCGAGGATGGCTGCGCTAAAGGGGATGGCCTCTGCTTGTGGTTCAGCCACCGTGGTCAACGCCATCGCCTCAGGCAAGGGCGCTGCGTTCGGGATTGAGCTTAGAGTTTTTGCCAAAGTCGAGCTGGTGAAAGGCTCCAGAGAAATAATTGGGAGGTTGATCGGTGAGAGTGGCGAGAGCCCGAATCTGATTGAGATCTGCGTGCGAAAGGTATTGGATCATCTCAATCTGGAGAAGGCCTACGGCGCGCGCGTGGAAACGAGATCTGAAGTTCCGATTGCCGTGGGGTTGTCGAGCAGCAGCGCAGCGGCTAATGCTGCGGTTCTTGCGACCTTCGCGGCGCTTGACAGGAAACCTCGGCCAGAACTCGTGCTGGATTTGGGGATAGACGCAGCATTCGAAGCAGGCGTTACCATAACCGGGGCCCTCGACGATGCAGCGGCATCGCTTTACGGCTGCGGCGTGATAACAGACAATCTCAAGCGTCGGATCCTAAAGAGATTTAAAATAGACCCGAAACTCAAAGTCCTGATTTACGTTCCTCCGACAAAATCTTATACCTCGAAAGTGAGGCGAGCGCAGGTCAAACCGATAAGGGAGGCGGTTGAGGTCGTGCATCGCATGGCCCTCCGGGGGAAAATATTAGAGGCGTTGACACTGAACGGGCTGCTTTATTCAAGTGCACTTGGCCAAGACCCGATGTCTGCCCTTGAAGCCCTGGCTAACGGCGCGCTGGCTGCTGGCATGACTGGGACTGGATCAGCGACCGTTGCCGTGGCCAAGCCAGCCTCGGCTGACGCGATCGAGCGAGCATGGCAAGCACGACCGGGAAAAGTAATAATCACCAAATCCACAGTAAAAGGTGCAAGGGTAGAGCATACATGAACAAGAGAAAGTTGCAGGAGCTTAGACGGGATATCGACCGAATCGACGAGCAGCTTATCTCCCTGCTCGCCCAACGCCTTAGACTAGCCGACGATTTTGTGGCGCTCAAACGAAAACTAAAGCTTGGGGTCAGGGATGAAGCTAGAGAAAGAGAAGTCATAGAGCGCGCGCGGATGCTGGCGCGCGAACATAAGATAGACCCCAGGTTCGCGGAAGGTGTGATGTGGCTTGTGATGGCACAGATGGCGGGGGAGGAGCGTGAGAGATTGGGCGCAGCCGGGATGTGGTCGAGGATCCAGAAGGCATTTGAGGATTATCCGGCCCGGCTGAGAGTCGTGCGGATTCTTTTCAAGTACGGGCTGCGGGTGAGTGATAACGGAGATATAGCGTGCGGCGGCATCAGAATTCCAGCTGTCCAGATAGCCAAGGAAGCAGAGGTGGACCGACGAGTGGTGGACTCAACCGCCAAGATAATCCTGAAGGACAAGAAGCTTAGTGGAATATTCAAGAACCTCGAGCCGCTCGCTTATCTAAAGGGTGTGGCACGTGAACTCGGGCTTGGTGTGATCGAGATTTTGCCTGAAAATGCGGCTAAGCCCGGCATCATAAAAGAAGTTACTGGTGTGGTTTCAAAGTTCGGCATCAGTATTCGTCAGGCGGTGGCTGATGACCCTAATTTCGTGCCTCAGCCCAAGCTCACCCTCATCACCGAGGAGCCCGTGAAGGGAGCAGTGATCGAGGAACTCAGGAGGCTCCCGAGTGTGAGGAGCATCGTCGTTTATTAGAGTGAGATCAAAGCCTGACAAGCTGCGCGTGTGGTACTTTTTTGAAATGGAGGACGTTTCCGGGCTCGATTATCCCAGCTTTCACCGCATGTTCCACGATCGACCCCACAAGGTTTCCTATCGTCGCGCTTCGCAGGGCGACAAGGCAATCATCCAAGCTCGCTTTTTCCCCCTTGTAAAAAGATTCTTTGACATCAAGCCTGAATTCCCCATTTTTAAATTTTTTCCCTAGGAGTTCTTCATCACAGACGATAACTAGGATTTCGCTTTGAGTTCGGATTGTTTTTAGGAGAGGCAGGTTCAAATCCCCCTCACCGAAGTACGGGCCCCACAAGCCTCGCACCGGAGCATGTAAATCCGTCCACGTCGCTCCAGCTTGGTGTCTGGTTTTTTGCACTCGCGGCAGAGCACGAATTCCTCGACATAGCGGCGGATGCGCTCGTCCACAATGGTACGCGAGAATTTACCTTGGAAAACCGCTTGCATGCCTTGGACCTCCCCCGCTGCTCCCAGCTCTCTGAGGAGATACTTCATAAGATGGTCGGGCTCTCGGTTGATGGCGGTGGCGATCCCCTTAAAGTTTCGGATGATGGTGCGGTTGCCAACTATTGCCACTTCGGCTTCGGGAATTTGGAAGCGGGCACTCTCGAAGACAGTCCTAGGGATTTGATCCAACGCGCGGTCCAGCAGCTGTTCGTAACCTTCGGGCATCTGCTTACCTCATCAACTTAAACCTTCCAGCCAAGGGCTCAAATATATCACCTTCGAGCAGAATCACGCGGAGTACATCCTCCACTTGAGTTTGAGGTAGGTTCAATTCAGCTGAAACCTCGGCTGGCGTGGCGCCGCTGCCCTTATCCAATTTTTCCAGCGCCAGGATAACTCGCTTTTTGATCTCGTCTGGAACTTCAGGCAACGGAGGCTCTTCCTCCTCGGAAGTAGACTCAATAGTCGGTGTGGGTTGGGGCAGCTCTATCTTCAACTGCGCTGGTTCGAGCTTGGTTGTGGGCATTCCCTTGGGCCGCACTCCTCTAGTCAAGGCTTCCCTCCGGGCTTCTATGATCTCAAGCTCCCTAACGAGTTCCCAGTTGGGGTCGTTTACTTGAATGATAAGTTCTGGAACTAAGTAGACTTCCCCCTCGAATTCCCTCACCCTGCCGATGATGTCGACCGTGGAGCCAACGTTGAAGCGGTTGAGCTCTGGAACACCCTCCCTCCAAGCACGAAGGCTTATCGTTTCGCTACCATCATCGAGGCGCAACGTCGCATAGCTCTGGTCCTCCCGCACAAACTTGTCGACCACGGTTCCCATCACGCGCGCTCGGGTCACGCGCTGCCCCCAGGGGGTGAGGAGATGGCTAGGTTCAGTTCCCTCAATCGAACGGATGTACTGTCCCCGGACGAGATCCTCTATCTTCAACTTATAAGCGGCTGGTTTCATGTTTCTCATGAGAATGTTTCGAGGCGAGACTTATGAGCTTTGCGAGGGGGACGACGATTGAACTCAGGGGACCATTCGGCAGGCGAGTTGTAGGTGCGGCCGGTGGCAGAGGAATGGTGACAAGTACTGACGAATTCCTTCAAAGGTTGGCAGCAGTCGACCAAGCGATGGGAACCACGAGCCAGATCTTTGACGCTTTGCAGATAGCCAGCACTGAACATCTCGTGCACGCCGCTCGCTCGGCTCTAATAGCTCATGCCACTAACAACAATTTCGCGAGTTCGCTTGGGATAGAATTGATGTGCTGGACAGCCGCTGAGCGACAGATCGGGCGCGCATTTGAGAAGGTCGGTGTGCGGCAGGGAGCGAGGGAGCTAGCATTTTTGGTGGTAGGGACTTCGCGGGTCCAAGTGAAAACAGCGATGGCAAAGATTTTCCACGAGTTCGCGGTGGAGCGGGACGACAAAGTGCTCGAGCTGAGGCAGGGTAAACTTTCCATTATGCGGTGGACCTTCTCAATATCCCCGGAGGAACTTAAGGTTGCTCCCTTCGAGAAACTCATCCTCGAGCGCGTCGCTCTGCTGGCCCTAGCCAAGTGATTGTTTCAGAAGTTCCTCGAACCCCTCGTCCTTGGCGACATTCACGACCTTCGCGCATGTGGGCATGATGGGTTTGTCTGAGGTCTTAATGTTCCCGTCATCGTCAATTGATACATATTTGGCCTTCAGAGGTTTCCCTGCTTCCACAGCGAGGCAGAGAAGTTCGGGCTCGGTACTAGCGTAGACATAGTAGTAATGTTTGCCATGGGCCTCGACGAAAAATAGCCAGCCTTGGGTCCGTGCGATGTTCACCACATCTTCTAGGTCCTTACACCATATGATTTTCATACAGACCTTCCTGCAGCTTTCTTCGCCGTCTCGACGCCCCGCTTGGTGCCACGGACGATCAGCGAGTCTCCTGCCCGGACCTTCGTACGTCGTTGTGGGTCGAATAGGTAACGTTTGTCGCGCCTAATCATCAGCACGTATGCTCCCATCCTCGTCCAAAGATTTAGTTCTTTTAAGGACTTGCCGACGAACTCCGAACGCTCCGAAACATCCACCCTCCCTATCTGCTCGTCTGCCTCCGCCAGCGCTTGAGCGAACACGGGGTGTAGCTCGAGTTCCCGGAGCACAACATCGATGATTGAGCTGGCCGCGTCGGAAATTCGTTCGATGGACTTAGCTACCTGGAGGAGGTTGTAAAGCACAACAATATCTCGCTCCCGTCGTGCCGCTTTCAGAGTTGCAAGCCAGAGCTTATGATTTAGTTTTTTGAATTCTTCGTTCATATCTTTGACCTCTTCCGCTATCTCACGAGATCCGAACAGGATTGAACAATATGCCATGTCCACAGCCAAACTGCTCAGGTCACGCATTTCTGCGAGGGTTACTCTTATGTCAGGTAGCCCCCATTCTGGAACCCAGGTCTCTTTGGATGCACTTGCCATCTCGCATAAAATTTTAATCCCATCTGGTGGTCCTTTGACGATTATTGCATCCTTAGAATAGACTTCAGTTTCTCGAGTCGGTGCAACTATCCAAGTCTCGCCACGTTTTATTGCCAAGACAGTAACACCAATGGTAGAAGTCAATTTTAGGTCACACAATCTTTTGCTGCAGAGCGTGGATCCCTCACCCAAATTAACCCAAGCGATTTTTTCGTCAGCAATTCTGAACGCATCGCGCACGACCGGATGAATTTTAGCCCCGCCCCGGACTAGATCAGCTATGTCGCCAGTGGCGTTCGAGATGGCTTCAGCAGCACTCGCAACGTGTAGGATACCGGTTATCTTCTTGGCTTCACGAACATCCCGCGTGACTACCGCAACCATAGTCCGGATGTTAAACATGAGATTGTCCATCTTTGTTTCAAGTTCGTGCACTCTGTCTGCCAGTTCACTACTATCAAACAACACCGCTGCATAGGCGAGGTCTATCATCAGATCTGAGACATTTTTCATCTCAGTCAGGAGTTCGCGTACACTTCTCGGCTCGTATTTAATTTTCTTCATGTTCTACAATCCTACAATAGTTATTGCTACAATAAGAAGGCTTATGGCCGCTGCTACATCGATGATTGAAGTGGCAATGGGAATGACAACATTGTCTGGGTCTAGGCCCTTTTGGAACGAGAGAAATGCTAGCGTGACTACACTTACAACAATTACGGGTGTCAAAAGCATTCCGGCTAAGATGAAGGCAAGCGCGTGTTTGGCTGCCATCACGAAGCCCATGCCCCACATACATGCGATCACGAAGAAAATCACGCTGATGAATAAAAATATTCCGATGCTCGTGAGCACAGATGCATGCACGTTTTTTCTCAGCACCCGTCCTTTCAGCCTCGGTTCCACAGTACCTAGGTGAAGCGCCGACCCCAGCCTAGCGCCCAAGATGCAGCCAAGGTTACCGCCTATCCCGTTCAGCAGCGGGACCATCATTATGACAAGTGTTCCTTTAATCCCAGTTAAGCTCTTTTCAAGTGTTCCTCCAGCAAATAGCCCGATGAGCACGCAGATGAAGAGTATCGGGTAGCTTTCGAGCATTATCCTGCGGATACTGTAGACAGACAAACTCTCACCCCACCAGCAATACCGCGAGATAAATACAGGTGACGGTCATGAGGTCGCCGATCGTTGACATCGCCGGGCTCGTGATGTTATCAGGGTCCCAGCCGCGTAGGTACGTAAAAACCGCGACCAAAACCGTCAAGAGTGCTAAAACGAGGCCTGAGATGAATCCCGCGATGACCGCTATCACCATCAGCTGTAGAATATTCACCGGCAGCCCCATCATAGAACCCATCAACCACGAGAGCACGCCTATCGTCGCAGAGGTGATCAAACTCAGGATGAGCGAGGCGGATAAATTTGCCGTCAACTCTGCGGTCAGCTTTAGCCTTGGTGAGATGACGCCGGTGTGAAGGGCCGTCCCCAGCCTCGAGGCTAGAGCGCCGTTGATGTTGCCCCTCAGGTCGAGCAGCGGAAGGGTCATTATAGCAAGCCCAGGGATGAGCATGAAGCGCTCCTCCATCCCCTTGAGCATGAACCCGGCACCAAGCTCGATGAATGTGCAGATAATCAAAATTGCTAGCCCCTGAATCACAACGCTGCGGACGTCCACAACTCTGCTCATAATCTTACCCGAGAGCCATTAGGTGAATTCCTATAAAAGGCAAATTTGGTTTCTCGATTATGTGGTTTGGTGGAAAGAATCAGAACCCTTGAACTCATTGGATACTTGTAGAAAAATTTAGAGCATCGATAAAACTAACTTGTGAATACGGAAGGATTCTGAGTTAGATGCTCTAGGTACGGGTAGCATCTTTGAGCCTCGTTGCAAAGTTGTGTATATCAAGGAGCATTTTCCCCTCATTTCCGATGTTTTTTTCTATTACATTCACGATTGCGCTGCCGACGATTGCCCCGTCTGCTCCGGCCGCAATTACCTCACGTACATGCTCCGGTGTGGAGATACCGAAGCCCACTGCCAGAGGAATATTCTTTTTTGCGCTTTTTTTAGCTAGGTTTATCATATCTCCAACTGTTCGAGAAAGTTCTTTTCTAGCCCCCGTGACTCCCAACAGGCTGACCAGATAAACGAAACCGCGGGTTGCGTCAAGAATTTTTTTCATTCTTTTTTCAGTTGTGGTTGGAGCCGCGAGAAAAATCACATTCACACTGTTATCGTCCGCTTTTTCTCTCACCTCTTTTGCCTCCTCGACTGGCAGGTCCGGAATTATCACGCCGTCTATCCCGCTTTCTCTGCAGTTTTTCATGAAGCGACCGACTCCGCGCTTGAGGACGAGGTTGAAATATGTGAGGCAAATGAGCGGCGCCTTTACCGTTTTCCTGACTTTTTTTGTCACTGTAAAGTAAACATCTGTATCCATGCCAAACTTGAGCGCCCTCTCCGCCGCTGCTTGGATGGTCGGACCATCTGCAATTGGATCAGAGAAAGGAAGTCCCAACTCTATCATATCTGTGCCGGCATCTTCCAAAGCTTTGGCTATCTTCGGTGTGGCGCTTATGGTGGGATCTCCCGCGGTTACAAAGGCTATAAGCGCACCCTCGCCCCTGCTGCGGAGTTCCTCAAACTTCTCGGCTATCCTACTCACATCTCGACCCCCGTCGCTTTCGCGGCCACCTCGACATCTTTGTCCCCCCGTCCCGAGAGGTTGGTCACGACGAGTCCGCCCCTGAATTTTCGAGGCATCTTTTTGAGATAAGCGATGGCGTGCGCTGACTCGAGTGCTGGGAGAATCCCCTCAGTCTCAGAAAGAAGTTGGAACGCTTCTATAGCCTCCTCGTCCGTCACGCTGTCGTAGTGGACACGGCCTCGCAGCTTCATCAGCGCATGCTCAGGGCCAACTCCCGGATAGTCGAGCCCGGCGGAGATGCTGTGGGTCGGCAATATCTGTCCGAACTTGTCCTGCATCACGTAGCTGTACGACCCGTGCAATACCCCTTCAGAGCCAGCGCAGAGTGGAGCAGCGTGTTTGCATGTTTTGAGCCCTCTCCCCTCAGCTTCGATGCCGAAGAGTTCCACAGGATCGTCAAGGAAATCGTAGAAAATTCCGATGGAGTTGCTGCCGCCGCCGACGCAAGCGAGAATGGCGTCGGGCAACCGCCCCTCCGCCTTTAGTATCTGCTCTTTGGTTTCCTTCCCGATTACCCGCTGGAAATCCCGCACTATCATCGGGTAAGGGTGAGGTCCGACCACCGAGCCCAACAAGTAGTGGGTTGTTTTGACGTTGGCCGTCCAGTCCCGAAGGGCCTCGTTTACCGCGTCTTTCAGGGTTCGGGTGCCGCTCTTTACCGGTATCACTCTGGCCCCGAGTAACCTCATCCGAAACACGTTGAGCTTTTGGCGTTCCATATCCACTGTGCCCATGTAAACTTCGCATTTCAACCCCAGCATCGCGGCGGCAGTGGCGGTGGCGACCCCGTGTTGCCCGGCGCCAGTTTCCGCGATTACTCGTGTTTTACCCATGTATCTCGCGAGGAGAGCTTGACCCAAAGTGTTATTGATTTTATGTGCGCCGGTCATCAACAAATCCTCGCGCTTGAGGTAAACCTTCATCCCAGCATGTTCGGACAACCTCTCGGCGAAATAAAGCGGAGTCGGACGCCCCGCGTACTCGCGCAAATAGTAGCCGAGTTTTTTTGTGAATTTTTCATCATTTTTGAGCTTTAGGTAGGCTTTCTCGAGCTCCTCAAGCGCCGGCATCAGGGTCTCAGGAACGAACTGCCCACCAAAACCATCAAACCTACCTTTCACCGGAAATTTGTCCATGTACATCATTTTGCCCTCCTTGCAGCTTCTATGAACTCGCGCATGAGCTTTGGGTCCTTTTTTCCCGGGCTGGACTCCACGCCGGTTGCCACATCAACCCCATATGGCCGCACGACTTTTATTGCATGTCCAACGTTGGACGGGTTGAGGCCGCCGGCGAGGAAAACTGGTTTGTCCACGACACCGCGGATTACGGCGCTCAGGTTCCAGTTGTGAGTCAGGCCAGTCCCGCCTCCCGTGGGCCCTTTCGTGTCGATCGAGACAAAGTCAGCCACCTCGGCCACCTCGATGGCTCGGTCGACGATATCTGTAGGCCGTTCAATTTTGCGGGGTATTGGAACGACTGCGATAATTTCAGCTTCGAGGTCTCCTCTAATTTCGAGAAGTTCATCTGCGGGGAAAGTGAGGTGAAACTGAAGGTAATCGGGTTCCAACTTTCGGTAGATATCTTCCACATCTTCTAGGCCCCTTGGTATGAACACGGCGACTTTGGCTACTCCTTCGCTGGCCGCTTTCAAAATCCGTCCCGCCCGCTCCACAGGCACATAGCGAGGCGATTTTGGAACAAGGATGACTCCAACCATGTCAACACCTAGACTGCACGCTGCTTTCACATCCTCGCCCCTCGTGAATCCACATATTTTGACTTTAACCACCAGATCACCTCGCGTTCACAAGCAATCTCACTTTTTGCTCGATGTCGTTCGCCCGCATCAGGGCCATGCCGACCAATACCGCGTCCGCGCCAGCGTCGAGCATTCTCCTCACATCCTCAGAAGTGTTTATACCGCTCTCGCTCACTAGTGTCACGTCATCTGGAATGGAAGGCGCAAGCTTAATAGTGCGGTTGAGATCCACCTTGAGCGTTTCCAGATCTCTGTTGTTAATACCAATCAGCTTGGCCCCAGCAGAAATTGCTAACTTTGCCTCTTCCTTGTCTGTCACTTCGACCAGACTTTCCATCCCCAAATTCTCCGCAAACTGCATGAACTTTCGGACTTTCCGCCCCAGAATCTTAACTATTAGCAATACCACATCCGCGCCCAGCTCAGCCGCCTCTAAGACTTGGTACTCGTCGACAATGAAATCTTTACGGATTAAAGGGACCTTCGCTACCTTTCTGACCTCACGCAAGAATTTTGGATCGCCCTTGAAGTACTTCGGCTCGGTGAGCACGGAAAGGGATATCGCTCCCCCGCGCAGCATCGCCCGTGCTACTTCAAGCACATCAGCGCTTGGCTTGATGTCCCCGGCTGAGGGCGAGGCGCGTTTTATCTCGGCAATCAATGGCACTCTCGGTGCTTTCTCAATCGCCTCAACCAAACTCAGTTTCTTGGCTCTGGGAACGTGCGCGTATTCGATTGGTCTGGCGCTGGCTCTCAGGCGCACTTCAGTTTGGACATCTTGGAGTATCTTAGCCAGAACACTCAAAGGCCGACCTCCCAAGCTTTTAACTTTTGGACATCGCCGCCAGTGGCCTCTACTAGCTGAACCACCTTCTCGTAAGCACGGCCCGAATCCAAGGAGTCGCTGGCGATGGATATCCCCTCGCAGAACCCATCTGCTTTACCACCCACCACAATTGCCGCAGCCGCGTTCAACAGCACGATGTTTCGTCTTGCCCCTCGCTCGCCATGTAGAACACTCAACATCATCCGCACGTTTTCCTCTAGTTCCTTGCCAGCTATGGCTTCAGGGTTCGCACGCTCAAGGCCAAAATCCTCTGGAAAAATCGTGTAGGTTCTCACCTCGCCGTTGTTCAGCTCGGAAATCTGCGTTCCCCCCAGCGTGGAGATTTCATCCAGCCCCTCCGTGCCGTGAACCACCATTGCACGCTCGCACCCAAGTTTCCCCAGCACGCGGGCGAGTTTTTCGGTGAGTTCGGCGTCGTAGACCCCCATCACCTGCGCTTGGGCACCCGCGGGGTTGGTCAGAGGGCCCAAGATGTTGAAGACGGTACATACGCCCATCTCCCTGCGTGGACCTACTGCGTGCTTCATCGCCGCGTGAAAGCGAGGAGCAAACATGAATCCTATACCCACACTCTCGATGCAGCGCTCGACTCCTTCAGGTGGCAGGTCTATCCGCGCACCTAACGCTTCGACTACATCCGCGCTCCCGGCCTTGCTCGTCACGGACCGGTTCCCGTGCTTTGCTATTCGCACCCCCGCCCCAGCAGCGACGAACATCGCAGCGGTGCTGATGTTGAAGGTTTTTATCTTGTCTCCACCAGTGCCACAGGTATCGACCAACACATCGTCGACCTTCGGGTTTATTCTCGTCGCAAACTCGCGCATCACTCTCGCGAAAGCGGTGATCTCTTCGACCGTTTCGCCCTTCATGCTGAGCGCCGTTAGGAAGGAGCCTATCTGCGCTTGGGTGGCTCCGCCCGACATGATGCACTTCATCGCTTCCTCCGCCTCGGCTTCGGTCAGGTTTCTGCGCTCAACCAGCTTTCCAATCGTATCCTGAAGCGGGTTCATTTGAGTGCCTCCATATCAAGAAAGTTTTTAACGATGAGTTTTCCGTGAGTGGTGAGAACGGATTCAGGGTGAAATTGAACACCGAATATTGGGTACTCCCTGTGCTGAAGTCCCATTATTTCCTGATCTGCGTCGGCTGTCACAGCCGTTACACGCAGACAGCTCGTCAAGCTAGCCCGGTCGACGGCGAGCGAATGATAACGAGTTGCTTCAAACGGGTTCGTGACACCCTTGAACAGCCTACTGCCATCGTGCTTAATCTTAGAAACTTTGCCGTGCATGAGTCGCTTCGCGGGCACTATCCGGCCGCCGAAAGCGTAGCCAACTGCTTGGTGCCCGAGACAGACTCCCAAGGTCGGGATTTTCTTCCCAAATTTTTTGATGACTTCAACCGAAACTCCTGCATGCTCAGGCGTCTTGGGGCCGGGGGAGATTACTATTCTGTCAGGTTTCGCGCGTTCGATTTCTTGAAGTGAAGCACTATTCGTAAATACTATAGGCTCCGCTCCTAGCTCCCCTATATACTGAACGAGATTGTAAACGAAGCTGTCGATGTTATCCACCACGATTACGCGCATCTAGACACCCGCCGCGCGGAGCAGCGCCCGCGCTTTGTTCTCGGTTTCATAGTGTTCCTTCCAAGGCACAGAGTCAGCTACCACTCCAGCCCCTACTTGGACATAACCCTTTCCCCTCTCAGCAACAAGCGTGCGGATGGTTATCGCAAGGTCGGCATCGCCGGTGTAGCTGAAAGAACCTATCGCCCCAGCGTAGATACCTCGCCGCGTGGGCTCGAGTTCGTCGATTATCTCCATCGCTCTGACCTTTGGCGCCCCGGTGACAGTGCCAGCTGGAAACGTCGCACGTAGAGCGTCGAAGGCATCCTTGTCCTCCCGCATCTCGCCCACAACATTTGTGACCAAGTGCTGAACATGGCTGTATTTTTCCACCTTCATGAAATCTGTGACCTTGACTGAACCGAATTTCGAAACCCGTCCCAAATCGTTTCGCCCCAAGTCGACCAGCATCACGTGCTCCGCCCGCTCCTTCTCGTCCGCCAGCAGCTCTCGCTCCATCGCGGCCTCGTCTGCCTTGTTTTTCCCCAGACGCCTCGTCCCAGCTATCGGCCGGGTCACGACTCTGCGCTTTTCAACTCTTACTAAGATCTCTGGGCTCGAACCGATGATACTCCGCTCGGGTAAGTCCAAGAAGAACATGTAGGGTGAAGGGTTGATCCGTCTGAGGTCGAGGTAAAACCGTCCGAGAGGTGGGGCTGGAGTGAGTTCAATCCTTTTTGAAAGCACGGTTTGGATTACATCTCCAGCTCGGATGTATTGCTTCACGCGTTCGACCTGATGCTCAAACCTGCTTTTTGCGATATTTGAACGTGCTTTGATTTTGGGTTCTCCCCCTGCTCGTAGGTTAACTTCTTTCAGACCTACCAACTCTTTCAAGTTTGACCTAGCGCGTTCGTACGCCTCCTGCACATCGTGGCCATCGAGGAGCAGCATCAGAGAGCAGTAATGGGTTCTGCGTCCAACATGGTCAAAGATTATCATTCGCTCTGGGAGCATGAACTCGATTTCCGGTTGGTTAAGGTCGTCCACAGAATGGTTACCCACATTCACGAGCGAGCGGACATAATCGTAGCCGATGTAGCCGACCACTCCTAGCATGTAGCGCGAGGCCACAGCTGGCACACTCATATCCTTCAGCAGCATGACATCCTTGAGTGTATCGAGCGCATCCTTCTTTCCGCTGACTTTGCCGCGGGTTGCATCTGTGAGGTTTCGCCTTCCCTCAACGCGGTACCCACCATCCTCAATTTTGACGTAGAGGAGCGGGTCGGTACCTATTACTGAGTACCGTGCCGCCTCGCCTGGTCCTTCTGCGGACTCCAGCAGGTAAGAGGGCTGGGCCGGGCGCCTAACGCTTAAGTAGAGCTCCGCAGGGTCTGTACAGCCCTCGATAGTTGACACTACAGGCAAGAGGCACGGTCTGCCGAGTTCGTCCGCCAATTTTTTGATTTTTTGCTGGCTCGATACTTTCAAGTTCCCACCTGGGTTCTTCTTATTTAGGGCTATGTATTATTTAAGCCTTTAGTGTATAATTTTGTACAACTTGCTCCTTTATAAAGAACCCCCTCACAAAGGCTTGGTGGAAAAGTCAGAACCAAAGTAGGAGGTGAAAAGGATGGTGAAGGAATTCGAGAAGGATGGAGATGTGTTAGGTGAAGTATCAACACTTCGAATCGTAGCGAAGCGGGAGGGACGGGAGCCATACACGGCCAAGATTCCAGTTAAGGGGGACACCTTTTCGCTCGTTCTCCCCAATGGGTACATCAACTGGCCAGAGGGCAAACCCTACCCAGACTCGATTCGGGTGGCGATCGACGAAACGCGTAGCTTGTGGGTGAACTTCGGCGTGTCAAAAGAACACGGCTTCTACACATCGCTGAGGATTGGCGAGTCTAGGGAATAGGGCGAGGCACTGCCATATAGAATCGTATCTTCTCGCAAAGCGAGTGGATATCTCGATTATTTCTTTATTTTAAGTGATTCTACTTTCTTCCTGCAAAGTACCGGTTTATCCCGTTGATCATGGCATCCACGCTGGCTATCACCACATCCTCGCGCACGCCTTTCGCTATGTAGATGTTGCCTTTCTCATCCTCGAGCTTCACGGTGACCTCAGCCAGCGCGTCGCTCCCGCCCGTGATGGCGTCGAGGTGGTACTCCCTGAGCCTGAGTTCTGAAATCTCACCCATCACGTTGCGGATCGCGGCTATCGCAGCATCGATCGGACCCACCCCAGTGGCAGAGCCTATGCGCTCCTCGCCCCGAATAGCCAGGCGCACGGAAGCGGTTGGGGTTATGGTGCTTCCAGTGGTTACGGTGACCTCCTTCAACTCTACGACCTTTTCCTCCTTGGGTAGTGCCCCGATCACGGTCTCGGCTATCGCCCGTAGGTCGACATCAGTCACGCGCTTGCCCTTGTCACCCAGCGTCTTGACCATATTTGTTATCTCCGTCAGCTGCGTCTTGGTTGGCTTCACTCCAATGCTGCTGAGCTGTCTTTCGACCGAGTGCCTGCCTGTGAGCTTGCCGAGGAACAGCATGCGATGTTGTCCTACCACCTCAGGTGAAATTGGCTCGTAGGTCCCCGGGAACTCAATTACCCCATGCGCATGGATGCCTGAAACATGTGCGAACGCGTTTTCACCCACTATCGCCTTGTTCGGTGACACAGGGATTCCGGTCAGGCGCTCTACCAATTCTGATGTCTCGACTAGCAACTTAGTTCGGATACGCAGTTTGGCCCCGTAAAGTGTCTGAAGTGCCATGACCACTTCCTCGAGCGATGCGTTGCCCGCGCGCTCGCCCAGCCCATTGACCGCTACTTGGACCTGCTCAGCCCCGGCCTCGACAGCTGCGAGTGAGTTCGCCACAGCCAGTCCTAGGTCGTTGTGGCAATGCACACTTATCGGGACCCTTATGACGGGTTTCAGCTGGCTGATCAGATAGTTCATGCCCCGCGGGGTAATAACGCCCACAGTATCAGGGACATTGATACGGTCTGCTCCTGCTTCCACAGTCGCTTTGCATATTTGCTTAAGATACTCCATATCCGTTCGCGTAGCGTCCATGGCCGAAAATTCAACAGTGACCCCGTGGTCTTTTGTATACTCGACAAACTCGATTGCTTGCTGAAGCACCTGCTCGCGCGTCTTTTTGAGGACGTGTTTGAGGTGCAGATCCGAGGTGCTGATAAATACGTGAACGCAATCGACCCCGCATGCGAGCGCCGCGTCCACATCCTCCTTGATTGGCCTCGCGAGGGCGCAGATTTCCGCGTTCAAGTCAGCTTTCGCTATGGCTGTTACAGCCTTCATCTCACCTTCAGATGATACAGGGGTGCCAGCCTCGATTGTGTCAACACCAAGTCTGTCCAGTTGCCGTGCTACAATCAATTTCTGGTCTGGAGTGAATGACACTCCTGGAGTCTGGTCGCCATCCCGAAGGGTGGTATCGAACACCCTGATTCGCCTTGGGAGCTTGACCTCCTTACTCACCTGTTGGATGAAGTCGCTCACTAAAACCTCTTTCGGCATCTTACTCCCTCAAAAACTAATGAGGGGCATTAAATATAATGTTGCCCAATATAACAGAGGTGGACCAAATGCCAAAGCACATGGTAAAAGTCCTGGACACCACTTTGCGCGACGGAGAACAAACTCCAGGCGTAGCCTTGGCTTCCGAGAAAAAGTTGGAGATAGCTAGGGCGCTCGATGATCTAGGAGTGGACATAATCGAAGCGGGAGCTGCTATAACATCAGAGGGCGAGCGCAAAGCGATAAAACTCATCTCAAAGGCGAGGCTGAATGCTGAGATCTGCAGTTTCGCAAGAGCTGTCCGCACCGACATTGACGCGGCGCTGAGCTGTGATGTTGACAGCGTTCACCTAGTCGTCCCCACTTCGGATATTCATCTCAAGCACAAACTCAAGAAGACGAGACAGGAAGTCCGAGAGATGGCGTTAGACACAACCCGTTATGCACTAGATCACGGGCTAATCGTTGAGTTCTCAGCGGAGGACGCCAGTCGTACCAATCCAACTTTCCTCGTGGAGTTTCTCTCAGAGGCCGTCAAGGAAGGAGCACAGCGCGTATGCGTGTGCGACACCGTGGGGGTACTGACTCCTGAGAGTTCGCGCAAGCTCTTCTCCAGCATCACGAAACGAATCAAGGTTCCAGTATCGGTACATTGTCACGATGATTTTGGAATGGCGACTGCAAACACCCTTGCGGCGGTTCAGGCTGGTGCCCGCGAGGTCCATGTTACTGTTAACGGCCTAGGCGAGCGGGGCGGGAACGCCGCGCTAGA
>Ga0315282_10003220_pt1 | contig 29381 bp, 19 predicted proteins | sample YL17G07_20_MG_FD_203693 | JGI IMG/M metagenome (GOLD analysis project Ga0315282, IMG submission 203693) | Sediment microbial communities from Yellowstone Lake, YNP, Wyoming, USA - YL17G07_20 | ecosystem: Environmental > Aquatic > Freshwater > Lake > Sediment | place: USA: Wyoming | collected... | reverse complement strand
GGAAGTGATGGATGCGAACAATTGTGCGCCTAATCGAATTCATCCGCTCAAGAGGGCTGATCCTTGTTGCAGCAGCGAATGCGGCGCTTTATGTATGTTCGTTCTATACCGCCTGGATAGTTTTTTACGATTGGCTGAGAGTTACAAGACTTATCCCTCTTATTTTACTGATCGGACTTGTGATTCCTCGTTCACTCAAGCTCTACAGAAAAGAGATTCGGTGGCCCGCCGCGATGGAGCTGGTTATTGCTTCGCTGGTCCTATTGAACTGCATCATCCAACTGACCGGACCCATAGGATTTCTCGTTGGGCCTTTAAACTATATCTTATCAGCGCTTGCCGCCACTTTTGTAGGAATCCCGTTGGGGTTGCTTGCAGCGCTTTTGTATCCGGCGCTCGAAACCGCCAAATATGCTTATAGCGACGAGTTGTTCCAGCACGTTCCGATTTTGGTAGCTCATATTCCGATCGGCATTATTTCAGTGTTTTCAGTTGGATGGATGCTCAACAGAGCCAAAAAAGAAGCCGACAGCGCTACCCTTGCCATGACCACTTTCAAATCCGATGTGAACAGGATGAAAATCGGATCGATTCAAAGACTGGACGATCCGGCAATGGATACCACGGCTGCATCCCTGCTCATCCGACAGAATGAGCCGCTGACAAAAGTCGCGGAACTGGGACGCATGGTCTTAGAAGCCAATACCTGCATTGTAATGATTACGACCGGCGGCCCCACTCACTTGCGCATTGCCGGCTTTTCCACCAAGGCGGGAGATTTTTATCTGCCTGAAGTAATAGAAACCGCCCAGCATTCTTTGTTGTCTACGCCGATTGAAAAGAAACAGCCTTTGCTGTTGGATGCGTTATCCTGGCGCAACCGCAAGTTGCCCTGGTATTCGAAAACGGAAAGCAAAAGCTTTATGGCAGTTCCCGTCTTGGATGGCCAGGAAGTGATAGGCCTTATATGCGCCGATTCTCCAAGCGTATTGATTTTCGACCGCGAAAGCGCCGTGCTCCTTCAAGAACTCACATATCATGTAAGATTGGCGATATCAAATGCGCGGGCTTTCCACGAAATCGACACTGAAAAAACCCAGTTCGCCCATTATTATGACATCATAAAAGGGCTTGCCTCGGTTTTGAAAGTGACTGAATTGGGCGAAACGATCTTGGACAAAGCGTCCGAACTGATTCCGTACGATAATGCATTTTTAGCTATTCCGAGCGGCGATGGCTGCAAAATCTTGGCCGCCAGAGGAATTGAGGCTCGAGATTACAAGTGGGCAGGGTTCGAATTCCATCACGCGGAAGGATTGACCGGCCTCGCGCTGTCTCAGATCTATAATATGTTCGACTGTAACTTTCCCATGAGGCCGAATCCTTATCAGCCGGTCGTCTCGCGAAAGATTAAGATGTCGGAACCGGGATCCATAATGCTGGTGTCACTCGCCGAGAATAAAAAGCCGATTGCGGCAGTGGCTTTTATGGCGAAGGCGACCAACGCCTTCCCAGAATACAGTTTTAAATTGATCGAAATGCTCTGTTTCCACGCCTCCACGGCCATGATAAAGGCCAGGCTGTATGAGCAAATGGAAGAGATGGCCACCACCGATGCCCTCACGGGTTGCTTCAACCGCAGGTCGTTCCAACATTTCATTGCCGATGAGTTGGCCCGGGCGAAACGAAAAAACACCTTGGTCAGCCTGATTCTTTCGGATATCGACCACTTCAAAAAGGTGAACGATACATATGGGCATCCCGTTGGAGATATTGTGCTGAAATACGTAGCCGCGGTCATGCAACGCACCGTACGCGAAGTGGACAAAGTGGCTCGCATCGGCGGAGAGGAATTCGCAATAATACTGCTCGATGCCGACCCCAAGGGAGCCAAAAAATTTGCCGAGAGGCTCAGGCGAGAGATCGAAAAAGCGGAGATACCGTTCCCTAACGGAAAGCTATCCATTACCATTTCTCTGGGCATTGCCTCATTTCCCGATGACGGCCAAAACAAAGAAGAACTGATTAATCTTGCGGATGCCGCACTATATTATTCAAAGGAAAACGGAAGAAATCGCGTGACCCTTATCGCTGAAACAAGAGAATGACATCCCATACTCGCTTCATTTGTGATATTCTTTTATTAAAACGTGCGGAGTGATATAGCAAAACGATGGCATTTTCCAAACGAACGAATCTGTTTTTGGCGCTGGCATACGTGGTCATTGTAGGGGCTTTGGTGCTTTTCATCCTGCAAATCACAAAAGAACCCTCAGACCGCGTCGGGCGTTTCGGCTCCAAGCAGGGTAAAAACACCAAAGGCCTGATTGAAGTTCCGAAAACGGAATTCGGGGTTCCGGATGAGACCGCACCGGACGAGGGCGCCGGCAAACCCAAATCAGGATTCTACCAACCGCATTATGATCCCAAGATTTTTGATGTCTATAAGCCGCCGCCTTTGAACCTTGGCGACAATCCGTTTGCTTCGGTGGATAAAAAATATTATGAGGAGTTGCAAAGAGCCAGGGACGGCGCAATGAATAGGCCGCCCGAGAGCGATCAAACGGAATCTTCGGCCGAAAAAGAACAGCGGAAAGAAGAAGGCAGATCGAGTTCCGGCCAAAAATCCGGCTCAACGGCCGCCGAAGACGGCAAAGGATGTCCGGGATGCAAGCCCAAAGAGGCCGAGGTGGTCAAATCACCGACTAATAAAGGCCAGATTTCGCAAACAGGCATACCGTTTCCCCAATCGAACACAAAAGTGGTTACTACGCCTAAATCCAATATCCCATTTCCTGTAGCGCCCACCACTCAAGGCGATCCATCTAAAACGAACCAGTGCCCGTAAAGATATTGAAAGCGTCTTTTATCGTTCTTGCCCCACCGTACCGGCATATGTGAAAATGGCGCGGATTTTCCGTCATGATTAACTGCGAAAAAAGAATTATTGTATACCTGAGCATAAGAAGGAGATTTTCGAATGTCGGTGAATTATGTTGAGAAGATCGACGATAGGGTAGAGGCGAGGCATGTTTTGATCAGCGTTTCGGATAAGGCCGGGCTGGAGGAATTAGTTCCAGGGCTTTTGGAAACAGTGCCGGATGTGAAGATATTCTCTACAGGCGGAACATTTTCTGCAATCAAAAACTTTTTAGGCGATAAGGCCGAAAAACATTTGATGCAGGTTTCTGATTATACCGGCCAGCCGGAGACACAGGGCGGTCTGGTGAAAACGCTGGATTTTAAAATCTACTTGGGGCTTTTAACCGAAACTTATAACGCGAGCCATCAAGACGATTTAAAGCGAGTAACCGGCTTTCCGATCGACATGGTTGTGGTGAATCTTTATCCGTTCAGGGCCACGATCGACAAACCCGGCGTGACGGGCGAAATGGCCAGAGCCAATATCGATATCGGAGGGCCCTGCATGATTCGCGCGGCAGCCAAAAATTATCTGCGCGTAGCATCGGTCACAGACCCGGCTGATTACGAAACGATTGTGGCGGAGCTCCGCAGTTGCAAAGGCGCACTTTCTCTGGCCACCAGATTCAAACTGGCGCAAAAGGCTTTTTCGCACACTGCGGAATACGACAAGGCCATCGCTGAATTTTTGGCAAGACGGGATCCCGCTTCCGTTGCAGGCGCCTATACAATCGTCAGGCAATAGGAGAATCAAGCATGACCCAGGATTTGAAAAAGGCTTATCATACGATTGTCGAGGATCATTTTCCTTCAACCATGACCATCACGTTCGGCTCAGGCCCGCAAGCCCAATCACTTCATTACGAAAAGGTCACATGGGTCGTCGAGGGCGAACAACGAGGGCTGAGGTACGGCGAAAACCCGGGCCAGGAGGCGGCGTTTTACAAGCTGATTGATGGGAATCTGAAAATCGGAGACGTGACGACCATTCAACCCGGCCGGTATCTGGTTTCCGATGCGGAACTTCTTCAGTTCGGCAAGCATCCGGGCAAGATCAATTTGACTGATGCGGATAATGCTTTGAATATCTTGAGATATTTCACAGATCGATGCGCGGCGGCCATCATTAAGCACAACAACCCGTGCGGTGTGGCGCTGTCCGATAATCTGCTCGACGCTTATGAAAAGGCCGACGCGGCGGATCGCGTGGCAGCCTTCGGCGGCTGTATTGCCGTGACAAGCCCGATCGACAAGGCAACGGCCGAGGCGATCAGCACCCGATATGCCGAGGTGGTCGCGGCTCCTGATTTTGAGGAAGGAGCACTCGAGATTTTGGGCAAACGTAAAAATCTGCGAATCATGAAAATCAACCGCATGGATCGATTGGCCTCTTTCATCGGAACGCAGTTTGTCGATTACAAGAGCCTCATGGACGGCTCCATTATCGCCCAACTCAGTTATGTGCCGCTTGCCCGAAAGCATGAGGATTTGTCGCCCGCAATGGTCGAGCACAAAGGCAAGATCTATGAAGTGTTGCGCAAGCCCACGGATGCGGAGGTCCGCGATATGCTCTTCGGTTGGCTCGTGGAATCCGGCGTCACGTCCAATTCGGTGATGTATGTGAAAGACGAGGTGACGGTGGGAATCGGAACAGGCGAGCAGGATCGCGTAGGCGTTGCGATCATTGCACGCGACAAGGCGTATCGCAAGCTGATGGACCGTTACAGCTTCGGGCTGTTCGGCAAGGCGTTCCACGATCTGAAAGAGACGGACGCCATAGAGGAGATCAGGAAAAAAGCGGAAGACGATCACGGCGGATTGATCGGTTCCACAATGGTTTCAGACGCATTTTTCCCATTTCCCGACGGCCTCGAGGTAGGGCTGTCAGAAGGCGTTCGCTCCGTGATACAGCCGGGCGGCTCCATCAACGATCATCTGGCCGTTGAAATCTGCAATCGATACGGCGCCACAATGGTCTTTACGGGGCAGAGGAGCTTTAAGCATTAAGAGGATAATCAGCTTGCATTAAATTCTGCGCTTCACCTTGTCATCTGCTTTCCGTATAAGGTACGATTGCCACGCTTTAAAACCCCTTATGAAGATCGGGTGGCTTTGGCATGATCCGTTTTTGTTCGATCGCATCCGGAAGCAAGGGAAACTGCTTTTTCGTAGAAGGAGGAGGCGTACGTCTGCTTGTGGATGCCGGTCTTTCCGCCAGAGAGATCACGCGCAGGCTTGCGACAATCGGCGTTGTTCCGGATTCGCTGGATTGTATTCTGATCACACACGAGCACATTGACCATATATCGGCAGTGCCCGTGCTTTCCAGAAGGCATCGGTTGGATGTGATCGGAACGCGCGGCACATTGGATGGCCCCAGCCGGATCGGCAAGCTTTCGAATCACGTCCATAGTTCCAGAGAATTGTCGGCCGGCGAAACGTTGAAGATCGGCCCCATGTCGATCACAAGTTTCCAGGTTTCACACGATGCGATGGATCCGGTGGGCTATCGAATCGAAGTATCCGGCGATGCATTGACGATCGCTTCTGATTTGGGAACCATCACACACCTGGTTCGATCTCGATTTAAAGAATCTACGGCCATGATCATCGAATCCAATCACGATATCGAGATGCTCAAAAAAGGACCGTATCCGTGGGAACTCAAGCAGCGCATTCTTTCCAAGCACGGGCATCTGTCCAACGACGATTGCGCGGATTTTTTGAGGGAAATCTTTCACTCCGCGCTTTCTCATATAGAGTTGGCTCATTTGTCGGAGGTCAACAACGAGCCGAAATTAGCGTACAATTCCGTAAAAAACACGCTCGCTGCGGCACATAAATCCAGTAATATCGGAGTGGCGCTGCAGCATAATGTCGGAACCATTGTAACCGTCAAATAGGGGTATAGAGAGTGATAACGCGGTATAGCCGAAAAGAAATGGAGAAAATCTGGTCGCCGGAGAACCGATACCGAATCTGGCTGGAAGTCGAGTTGACGGCTTGCGAGGCCATGGAGTCGTTGAATATCGTCCCAGCCGGCGTCAGCGCAAGGCTTCGCGAAAAAGCGAAGTTCGATGTGGCTCGGATTGAAGAGATTGAGCGAATCACAAAGCACGATGTCAATGCATTTTTGGATTGTGTGGCGGAATTCACAGGCGAGGACGCCAGATGGCTGCACATGGGAATGACCAGTTCAGATGTTTTGGATACCTCTTTTGCGGTCCAACTTTGCCAGGCTTGCGATCTAATTGACGCAGGGCTTGAGGAATTTGCAGAGGCCATTAAGGAAAGGGCATTTGAGCATCGTTATACATTGGTGATGGGGCGAACGCACGGCATTCATGCTGAGCCGATCAGCCTGGGTCACAAACTGGCGATCTTCTACGATGAAATCGGCAGGGGGCGCTCAAGGCTTGTCGAAGCGCGAAAAGGAGTGGCGGTCGGCATGGTTTCGGGCGCAGTGGGCACCTTTGCCCATGTCCCGCCGGAGGTCGAGGCGCACGTGTGCAAGGCTGTCGGACTTTTGCCTGCGCCGGTCACCAATCAGATAATCCAGCGCGATCGACACGCCTTTTTCTTTGCAACCCTAGCGGTGATCGGAGGAACACTCGAGAAGTTTGCTCTGGAGATTCGACATCTCCAGCGGACGGAAGTGCGCGAAGCGGAAGAGTTCTTTTCAAAGGGACAAAAGGGTTCTTCGGCCATGCCGCACAAACGCAATCCCGTTTTATCAGAAAACATCGCGGGCCTTTCGCGGCTTCTTCGGGCGTATGCATTGGCAGCCATGGAAGATCAGGCTCTATGGCACGAGCGCGACATCAGCCACAGCTCGGTGGAAAGGGTTATCGGCCCGGATGCCTCCATTGTGGCGGATTTCATGATTCATCGGGCGATCGGGATCGTCAGAAATCTCCAAATCTATCCCGAAAGAATAAAAGAAAACATGAGGCTCAGCCATGGGTTGTACGCGTCGCAGGCGCTGCTGCTGGCCATTACGCGAAAAGGGGTCAGCAGGCAAAAGGCTTATCAGATGGTTCAAGAACCCGCCATGCGCGCCTGGAACGAAAACAAGGAATACAATGATCTGGTATTGGCGGACCCGGCAATCGGCTCGGTGCTCACCCGCGACGAGATAGAAGCGGCCTTCGATCCCAAACTGCACCTTCGTCACGTAGACGATATTTTTACGAGGGTTTTTAAATGAAATCGCGTTTGTTGCAACTTGTCGCAATATTAACCGCATTTTTGATGATGGAGGCTTGCGCCGCGAGAGTCAGATCGAATGTGACTTACCAGCAGACATATGCCAGCTATAAACGAGTCTTTAAAAACTGGACAAGGAAAACGACGATTTACCAATTGTTCGACACCCATCTGATCGTAATCGCGCTCTATAAAAGCCATGAATTCCGAGAAGCCTATGCGCAGGAAAAATCAAGAGCATTTCAGCTAAGCGATGAAGACAGAAAAAGACTTATTGCAGATGAAAAACTACAGGAAGAGGCAGGTTATGAATTTCTCTTCTGCGCATACACGCCCAAGATGGGGTATAACGATTTGGATAGCCCTAATTCCAGCTTTAAAATGTGGCTGATAGATTATCAAGGGCACAGAATACAGCCGGGCAGAATTGAGCCGATCAGGCTCCCAAAAAGCGCAGATCTTATGTTTTACCCTTTTGTAAACGAATGGTCTTATTATTATCGGGTTTTGTTTCCAAAAACCAACGAAGCAGGCCAATCCGTCGATCTTTCAAAAGGAAAGATCAGGCTTGTTCTGACGGGTCCGGAGGGCAGGGGCGAACTGAATTGGGTGCTGCCGGATTAAAACAAAGAAGGTTTTGAGGTTTCATCTAAAATGTCGAGATGATTTACTTTAAGAGTAACCGCTTCACAGCGACGAAAACAGATACCCCTATTTTTTCTTGCAAAAAGCATTTGCATTCATTATCAAATCGTGTATTTTATTTGAATCGAAATCAAGTTGAGCTACACGGAGATTGAAAAATAAAGATTAATACTCCCAAATTCGTCGGGGAACGGGAGGAGAAGGAATGAGAAAAGTCGCTTTGGTTTTTGCGGTATTGGTGCTGGGGCTGGCTATTAATTCATTCGCCCAAGATGCCTCGGATTTTTCCGACAGCACGCTTAAATTTACAGCTCCCACGGAGCTGAAGGCGAGCACGGAATTCGAATTTGTTTTCGAAGTCACCAACAATGCCCAGATCACCGGGGAAAAGCAGAATTGGATCAGGCAGGTCGATGTGAGCATGCCGTCAACTTCCTACAAAGTAAATCCCGATGATATTCAAGTCCCCGACCCGATTCATAGCGGAACCTTTGAGGGGGAATACCAGATCGATCATTGGGAGAAAAGCTTTAATGACGTGAACGCTACCATTACATGGACAGCTTTTGGAGTAGTAACCTCTTTCGAATATGGCGATATCCGCGAAGGGGAAACGCTCCGCTTTGCATTTAAAGCCACGACCGATGCAGATGCAAAAGACGGCTTCAAGTGGGTGCTTTATGGCGATGAAGGAGACAAGGTAGAAGGCACCGCCTATGTTGAAACCGAAAATCCACCGTCCAATGAAGGGGGCGACGACGACGATAACGGCTGCGGCTGCTAGCTCAAGCCGATTCGAATCCGCATATATCGAGAAGAAAAACAAGAACGGGCTTCGTGAGAAAGCGAGCCCGTTTTTCATTGATGCAGACTGCACATGTCATCAGGGATGAACCACCTCGAAATTCGCCGTGAAGCAGAGGGTCTGGCCGCCTTGCTTATTGGCAGGCGGCTGCAACACGTTTGGATTGGCCAAGGCAGAGACCTGATCCTGGATTTTTCCCGCCACTTGCTTCTGATTTCATGCCATCCGGCTTATCCGAGGATCCATTTGATTGGAGAGCGTGAGGCAACGGGGCATGCTCCGCCCGCCTTCGTGATGCTGCTTCGCAAACACCTCATCGGCGAGCGTCTTGAAAAGATAGAGGCAATGAATGGCGAGCGCATTGTCCGTCTTCACTTTGAACCTAGCAGATTCATTCTTACGGCAGAAATTTTCGGTTCTAAAAGCAATATTATTTTTTTGGATGAGCAGTCCAAAATCTTGGGGGCGCTTTACAAGCGCGGATCGAGAATATCGGCGGGCGAAAACTATCAGCCGCCTGCTTTTCGATCTGCGCCGATAGTAAATCTTCGCGACTTCGGACCCGACGTTTTTGCAGCTCAACGGTTTTTTGATCCGCTGATTGCAATATACGATCGCGAGCAGACTCGGCAGGCATATTTGAAAGCCGCCGTAAAAGAGATGAATCGAATCAATAAATATCTGATCAAACTGAAGAGCGAGTCGGAGAAACTTCCCAATCCCGCGGCGCAGCGCAAACAAGCCGAAGCGCTGCTGATACATCGCAATATAGTGGCTAAAGGAAGCAAAGAAATTAACTTGCCGGATCCTTACGATCCGACCGTTTCCGTCTCGATAGTCTTAGATCCTGCAAAAGGAATTCAACAGAATATCGACCATCTGTTTGCCGGTGCGAGAAGATCTCAGAGAAAGGCCGAAGCGCTTTCGAAGCGGATAAGCGAAATGGGAGCGCGGGTCGAAAAATTATCAGAACTTGTTTTGGCATTGGACGCCGAAGATGGGCAGGAAAAAGTTTTCGAAAAGCTGAAGTTCCTCGGCATCGTCATTCAATCCAAGACGGAACTTTCTGCGACAAAACCCAAAATGAGCGGACAGCGGATTTCTGCAAAAGGGCCATATTTGCTGGAGGACGGCGCCAAGATATATGTGGGGGTGGATGCAGACGACAACGAGCGAATTACTTTCGGGTTGGGAAGAGCCGATGATTTTTGGCTTCATGTTTCCGGCGCTCCGGGAAGTCATGTCCTGGTAAAACTGCCGGCAGGAGCAGAACTTTCCCAGCAAAGACTGATTGATGCCGCCATGCTTGCCGTGCATCACAGCAGGTTTGCCCGTCAGGGACGGGGAGAAGTCATTTATACCCGAAGGCGTTTTGTCACAAAAATAAAAGGCGCTCCAAAAGGAGAGGTCAGGGTCGCGAAAATGAAGACCATTTTCGTGAAAGTGGATTCAAGCCGCATAGAGCGACTCAAACAATTGCGACAGGCCGAATAATAGGGGAGCAACCCAGATCTCTATCCGATAATGATGATTAAAAGGGCATATTTTAAAAACAGGTGGATTGACGCAGCCCATAATTGTCGAATACGTTAAAGAGCATGGTACAACTCGGGTCTCAAAGGATTTGCCCATATTGTAATAAGTTTGAGTCGGAATCCTTGTGTCCGGTATGCCATACGCCTACCGTGGATGCCTCTACCTGGAAGCTATTGCGAGAGGCTCGCCGAAAATCTGGGACCGAAGAGGCATTAAATAATAAAAAGGCACGCACAAAACCGGAACCCATGGATCCGAAGCAGCGTCTCGATTTTGCCGTCGGTTTGCTTTTAGGTTCGCTTGGGTTTCTGCTGATTTTTCTGGCGGCTTATATTTCAACCGGCGCTAAATTGGGATTTTGACGTTGATTCCGCATATCTTAGGCGTGTTTTGCTTTTCGGTCGGAACAGTGCTTCTGCTGTTTGCATGGTTTATCCAAGGCAAAGACTCCCATGTAGCAGCATGGATATCGTTCGCCGCTTTAGTGCTGTATTTCGTCGGCGGAATTTTCATTATGCTTGGGAGGTCGGGCCCCTCAGATCACAAGGTCAAAGTGTCAAAATTTCGGCGACAATAGGTAGTTTTTGCCCGAAAAAGAAAAAGTCCTGTCTAACACTCATCTTGAATTTATTGAATTATCAGTCGGTTAAGGCACCGGCATGGGCATTGCTCTTTGATCTATCGAAGAAGTTGAGCCGGAGGTCCGCATGAACATCTTTGAAACGTTTCTTTTTTCCGATCCGGTAAGCAAGCATTTAAAAAGAGTCATGGATTTTCAGCAGTTTCGCGCAGAGGTGATAGCATCCAATCTGGCCAACGAAGATACCCCCGGGTATAAAGCACGAAGGGTCATGCCGGATTTCGGAAAAATTCTTGAGGAGACCTGCGGCGTCAAATCCATACAAAACAATTTGCGGCTTGCAACCACTGATTCACGCCACATGCCCGCTGATGGCTCATATGTGGCTGAAGTCGCCGAGATTTCCGAAGTAAAAGGGGCTTCCATCCGTGTAGATCAGAATACGGTGAATTCGGATGAAGAGAATCGCTTGATGGCGGAAGCACAGATCTCGTATGAAACCGCCATTACTATCCACAAGCTTCGCGGCTCATTGATCAATATGGCGATCGAGCGCTAGCAAGGCATTCATCGGTTTTGTTCTCATCCGGCTGCTTTTTTAGATGTTTCAAGATAAAGGTTTGAATCGCCGCGAGGTATGCCCAAAGAATCGAGTTTTGCGCAAAGAGTTGCCAATCTTGCGGCCCGTATTTCATAGTTGTTTTGATCGTCCTCGGTGCGCCATAAACACCAGTGGTTTTTCTGCGGCAAAATGATTCTGTACCGTTCGGGATTGCGTTCAAGAGGGCTGTTTGCAGTAACAATACACGTAGATACCGCCGATACCTTGTCGATTAAATGTTTATTGCGCTCAATGAATTCCAAGGTTGTGCGGAAGTCTTCTTCCGTTTCGCCGGGAAATCCTACGACTAAATTAATTAACGTTTCTATTCCCGCTTGCTTGCATAGATCGAGAATTTTTTTTGCTTGTTCTGCGGAAAAACGTTTTTGCATGGCTTTCAAAACACGATCCGAAAAAGATTCGATGCCGAAGACCAGGCTGGAGCAGCCCGATTGAGCGAGCAGCTTAAAGTCTTCAATAGTCATACTCGGATCGATGGCGGCTTGGCCGGTGAAGGCCATGCGTACGCCGCGAGCGATCGCAAGCCGGCAGAAATCCCTGAGGGCCGGAAGGTCGGCGTTTAAAATAAGGTCGTTGAACACAAAGTCGTGGGCAAGATAAAGCTTTTTGAGCGAGGCGATTTCGGCTAATAATCGTTCAGGAGTACGGCGGCGATATCCGGGAATAAAGCGATGGTCGTTGCAGAACGCGCAAGCATTGATGCACCCGCGGCCGAAAAGTAACGGCATGGCAAAAGAAGTATATAAGTGAAGCGGCAACTTGGAATAATTCGGATCGGGCAAGCGATCCGGATCCTGTATTGACCTGCGTTCTGGACCCGCTATCCATGCGCCGTCACGCCATGCGAACGTCCCCGGAATTCCGGCAGGATCGCGTCCGGCTTTCAAGGCTGAGACAACCTCCGGGAACGCCTCTTCTCCTTCTCCTTCAACGATCAGATAACGCATAAAGTCCGGCAACCGTTGGCGATCCGCATCCCAACGCACGCCCGGTCCCCCAAGAATGATTATTGCTTCAGGCAAAGCTGCAAGGATTTTTTCTGCTAACCGAATGGCCATATAAAAATTTGCTTCGTTGATTGAAATACCGATGGCCAGGGGAGGATCTGAAGCCGCTTTCTCGGCAAATTGCTTGAATAGCGGATCCAAATAGGAGCAAAGCATTTCGAAAAACGGCCAGCCTTGCTCCCAGTTTTTCAAGTGGTCCAATTTCCACTTCTCGCGTAAAAACGGGCCGCAGGATTCGAAAGCTTCAATGTTCAAATCTACCGGTTCCGCTTCGATTCCCGGCAAAGAACTCAACAGGGCCAGGCCAAGCGGCGGGAACTCCACTCCCCATGGCGGCGGCAAGACAAGAAGAATACGCGACTGGCGAGAGTGTTTAATTACCTGCAATCTTTGAGGGGATGAAAATAAATTTTCTTTTGCCGATTTATGTTCCGGCGAGGCTTCATCATACAAATTGACTGTGTGAACCGGTTTATTAAGACCCTTGAGCAGCCGGACGGCTTCTTCAACTCGGCGTCGACGCTCCGACCATGTATTTCCGTCTTTTCCCTCCCACTTGATGGACGGTTCGGGACCCGTGAATCTCACGCCGTAACTTTCGTAGCGATCAAATAGATCGCTTCCCAGATTGATTAGGCAGGGAGAGATGCTGGCAACCTCATCATAAATTGCGGCATTTTCTTTTAGGGACCGCATCGTTTCATTGAAATGTCCTTCGGTCTCGCCGGGGAATCCGAAAAGCAGGTTGATGGTCGTCGTTATACCCGCACGCTTCGTATCCGCCAGAACTTTTTTTGCCAGCAAAGGAGAGTAAGGCTTTTTCATCGCATCAAGCACCGAACCGGAGAAGCTTTCCAAGCCGTAAACCAGGCTTTCGCAGCCGGCTTTTTTCATTTTTTTCAGAAGAGAGAGAGACATTTCTTCGCGTATGATGGCCTGAGCTCCCCACCGAATGCCTGGGGCTTTAGACGCGAGCAGTTCGCATAACTTTTCAAGGGTCGGCGGGTGCCCGTTGATCAGCACATCAAGAAAGGCAAATCGATCCTCATTCAATGAATGCTTATGCCATAAGATTTGCTCAAGAACTTTTTCAGGCGAGACGCGACGATAGCTTTGATAGATATGGTGATCGTTGCAGAATGAGCAACGACGTACGCAACCTCGGCTGCTTAATATGGGGATCGCGCTAGAACGATAAAAGGCCAGATCAGCTTTTTCGAATCTGGGCCAGGACAGAGAATTCAAATCGGCGATTACGGGACGTTGAATTGAATTCAGATCGAGCGGGTCGCCGACCTTGTGAACTCCTAAAATATTTTCAGGCTCACGATCGACGAGCAGCGCCATGAGCAACCGCGGAAAGGATTCTTCGGCCTCGCCGAAAACCAGGTAATCCGCCTCGCTTTTTCCGATAGAAGGGGGATCCAGCGAATTTGTGATGGCCGGGCCGCCAAGAACAATGTGCATGTCTGCTCGCTTTATTCTGATTCGTTTGGCGATGGCGCGAGCGAAAGCGATGTTTCCGGTATTGCATGAAATGCCGACCACTTTTACTTTGGATGCCCAAAGAGATGACAACTCGTCTTCTATAAGCGGATCGAGTTCCTTCTGTGTCTTATTAAAAATTTCCGGATCGGTCCACATCTTGTAGCTTTCCATTCGCCAGAGATCGGGCTTCAGGCTGCGGCGATATATGCGTATGTTCAAATCCATGGCAAATATGGGAATTCCGGCTTGTTCGCAAGCCGCTTTTAAATAGCTTATTCCAAGCGGAGCCAAATCAGCGCCCCATACCGGCGGCAACAGAAGTGCGACATTTTCTTCGGCTGATTTTAGCGGCTCCATCGGGGCAAATGTTCCCGAAGAAATTTGAGCGTGAACAGGTTGAGGAGTGATTTTGGATTGAATTTCTTTTTGCTTAGGGAGATCCGCACCGGTCTTGTATATAGGTTCATGTTTTGGAAACGTGTCAGGCTTCAACGAATCCAAATCGGCTTCGCGTTCTTTTTCACTGGACACCAACGGTGTCAATCCAAGTTCTTTTAGAAGCGACAACAGACGCAAGAGACGGCTTTGTCGTACCTGTAAAGTGTTTTCCAAGCCCGCCATCCATAGATGATCACGCAGCATGGGGTCCTCCGGCAGATGAACCCCAAAAGAGGATGGTTTCAAATCGATCGCGCTGTTTTCCAGAACAAGGCAGGTGTTGGCGGAGGTTATACCGCAAATCAAGTCTCGGTTACGGCGAGCGAACTCCAAGGTTTCTTCGAAATCGTTTTCCGTTTCGCCGGGAAAACCGACGATGAAATTGATCATCGTATTGATTCCTGCGGATCTAAGCACCCGGAGAGTGTGTTCGGCGTCTGGCGCCGTGAAGCCTTTATTCATCATGCGGAGCACGCGGGCAGATCCCGATTCAACGCCGAGATTCAGCGTAAAGCAGCCCGCCCTTGCCAGCTTGTGCGCCAGGAGGAAAGACATGTCGGCTGAAGGAGCGGCCAAGGCGATAAATTTTATTTTGAGGTTTTTTACCGCCATCAAATCGCAAAATTTTTCGAGCTTATCCGTATCGCCATTGATCAATTGATCGTTAAACCTGAAGCTTCCGGCGCCGTATCGTTCGGCATGCGAGCTAATCTCCGCCGCCACATGTTCGGGCGGCCTGACCCTATAGCCGGGCATTGCCGAATGATCGTTGCAGAATGTGCATGCTTTCACGCATCCGCGAGACATCAATAGAGGCAGATCCCGAGTTGTATATAGAGAAAGATCAAGACCCTCAAAAGTCGGGTAAGGAATCTCACCCAAATCGGTCATCAAGGGGCGAGGCGTCAACGGTGTCAATTGATTTCCGTTGTATCGCACAATGCCGGGAAGCTCAGCCGGATCGCGATGTTCGGCGATCGCCTCAAGAAGCGCGACGAGCGAGACCTCGCCTTCGCCGATGACAAAGGCATCCACGGAATCCGGAGGGAACATCAGCCGTCCCGATTCCGTATCGACGCCCCTTCCACCGACTATGACGAAGCGGCTCTTGTCTTGCTTTTTGATCATGGATGCGATGCGCGACGTGAATCGGCGATTAGGGCTGGTGACGGAAAAACCGATAACGCTGCGGCCTGAATCAAGAATTCGCCGGACAAGTTGCTCGGCGAACCCGACGAATGAGGACCATATCTTCTCGAAACCATCCGGCTCGGTCCAATGCCTGAAGTTGGATTCATAAAAAAGCGCTTGTTCTTTTTCGTTACAGCACGCAAAAAGTTCGATATTGGCGTCGATCAGCAACGGATCGAAACCCGCATGTCTGGCGAATTCGGACAAATAAGAAATGCCCAGCGGCGGCATCTCGACTCCCCAAACCGGACATTGAACCAGCAGCAATTCGCAAGCATCCGTCCGCTTGGTTTTCGGCCGGCCGGAGATCATGTCATCCTGCCTGGACACAAGTTGTAAAGCTCGTGTTTTGCTTCGAGAAAATATCGTTTTTAATCGATCGAGGCGGGCCGCCGGTTCATAAGTATCGTCAGTCAAATAAAAGAACTCGCGCTGAATTTGAAGCCGATCGATAGCTTTCATAATATGGAGCACCCTGCGGTCGCGTTCTTCGGGTGTGTTGTCGTGAGTTCTCCAATTTTGAGCAAAACCATAATGATTGTGGCCGGAAAGATCGATCTCGTAGTCGGCCGGATTGATGTCAAGATCGGATTCCGGAAGGGCCAGGCACGGATTTACGGAACGCACGAGATCGATGTTTGCGGCGTTTTTTTCCAAAAAATCAATGGTCAAATCCAAATCTTTTTCGGTTTCACCGGGAAACCCGACGATCAAATAGATAGCGGTTTGGATATCAAGCGCTTTGGCTTCCGCAAGAATTCGCCCGGCCACAGAGGATGTATGCAGGCGGTTCATGGCTTTAAGAATGCGATCCGATCCGGATTCGATTCCCACTTCGATTCTGTAACAGCCCGCATCCTTCATCGCAGCCAATAAATCGGGCGAACATGGATAGTTGGGGCTAATGCCGACCGACCAATTTAGATTGATTTTTTCTTTTGAAATCAGGCGGCAGGTTTCCAGCAGATTAGCCGGGAAATTGTTGGCAGCGGGATCCACGACGGAAACGATGCGAAAGCTATAATTTTCAGAAAGCCGCTTCATTTCATCGAGAATGCGTTCGGGCGATTTTTTTCTGGGTTTGGAAAACAGCTTAGGGACATTGCAAAACGCGCAACGGCCGGCGCAACCCCTGGAAAACTCGATAGGCAAGTAAGGATGTTTATATAAAGCAAGGTTGAAATCGTCGAAAACCGGCATCGGCAACTCGTCTAGATCGCTGGGAGCAGAGGCAATGTATGTTTCAGCCGGGCCATCGGCATTCATCAAAGCAAAGCCGGGCAACGTCGAATAATCCTGGCCTTGCAAAAGATGTCCGACTATTTCCGCAAAGACTTTTTCGCCTTCGCCGATGATGAATCCGACAACAGTCCCGGGGGCAAGGCTATGGATGCGCTGTCTGTCGCGAATATCGTGAACGCCGGGACCGCCCAGAAAGATAGGGATTTTAAATGATTGCTTCTTCAATCTATTCAAAATGGCCGCAACAAATGAAAGCTTGCAAGTGGAGGTGGAGATCCCAATGCAATAAGGGTTGATTTCTAAAATCCGCTTGACGACGAAGTCCAATTCAGGGGCAAATGTCTTTTCGACAAGATCGACCTGTTCCCAGAAAGCCCCGGCTTCCCACTCCCAAAGATGTTTTTGCTCAGGGGCCGCGTTGCTGTATATATCAATGTTTGCATCGTAAACAACGACCGAAAGACCGCGATGGCGCAAGTCCGCTGTCAGGCACGCCAGTCCCAAGGGCGGCGCATCGGGAAGCCAAGGCGGCGGATTCAATAAAAGCACGTCAGGCCGCTTTGAATCGGTCAATCGTATTGTAGTGTCAGAGCAGGCCGATTTTTCCGTTTCGGAGGTTTCCAAAGACGGAATGCAATCTTCACATCTGGAGCAGAGGTAATTATCGGGCAAAATACGGCCGTCAAAGTGTTCCAAAAATTTTAGGCGTGCTTCCGATCTCCAGACATCGACAAGAGATTGAGAGCCCACATTTCCGAACATGACTTCTCTTCGCCAATCCATGCAACAAGGAATCACGGAGCCGTCAAAAAGAATGTGGGCCATCTTATAAGCCCAGACGGTTTTGCAGCCCGAAGCGCGATTTACGTGTACCGGCTCGCGGCCCTGCACTGCGATATTGCCGGCTCTGGAGATATATCCCTGAACGGGGTCCAAGCGCCTTACTCCAAGCCTGCGAAAATAGTCTACGGTTTGCTCGAACTCTCCCGGGCTGACCTGGGGCGCCATTCTCGTGATGTTCACCTGAATAAAATTACTGTCGCGCTCGCGGATGGCGCTCTTAACAAAATTTGTAACCCTGTCGAGAATCAGGGAAAAATCTTTTCTGCTCGTGATGGTCCGATAAGTATCAGGCGTGATGGCATGAAAAGAAATACCGACCCAGTTCAAGCCGGACTCTATGAGCATCTTCGATATCTTTTCGTCGAGATCTATTCCATTGGTGAGAATATAGATCTCCGTTTCCGGCAAAGCCTGGCGGGCTATTGAAATTCGTTCGGGCAACCGCGGGTCCATCAACGGCTCGTTCATCAAATAGAGCAACAAGCGCGCGAGCCGCGGGTAAGCGGCAATCTCCGATATGATCCGGCCAAACAATTCAGGGCTCATATCGCCCTGTGCTTGCGCTTTGGCCGTTGCGGGCCACGGACACATGATGCACCCCGAATTGCATCTGCTGGTCGTTTGGATCATGACCTGTTCCGGATACGACAATGAGGCAGCTTCTTTCGGGTTCACTGCTTTTTCCTCGGCCCTGCCAATAGGTCATCCAAAACGAGATAGTCCAGCCCCGATGCAAGATAAGCTCGCACCGCATCGGCTGGCGAGGACACAATAGGCTCTTCGTGCATATTGAAACTGGTATTGAGAAGGGCACAGAGCCCAGTTCGTTTTTCATAAGCGGAAAGGATTTCCGATAAACCCGTGTCGTCGCCGGGCGTTACAAATTGCGGTCGGGCGGTCTTATCCACGTGAACGACGCCTCCGCAGCGCTCGGCCATGTATTCCGTAGCCGGAAGCGCAACATTCATAAATCTGCCCGTAAAAGACACTTTGGAAAAATTTTGGAATAGATCGGAAGTTTTTTCCGCCGACACGACCGGGGCAAATGGCATGAACCCCGAACGGTCAAGGGTGCGATTCAGCCAATCGATGACAGAAGGATCATCAGGGCGATATAAAATACTTCGATGCCCCAAAGCGCGCGGTCCATATTCCAAAGAGCCCGAAAACCTGCAAACAACATGGCCCATTGCCAGCAGATTGCCTATCTCATCCGCCGGATCGGTCATTTGACGAACCGGCAAGTCCGAGCCGGCAATCGCTTTTTCGATCTCAACTCGTGAATACGATGGGCCTAAAAACGGAGTGGCCAGAGGCTGCTTGATCCCGCGGCCTTCGATCAATGCAGCGCCGACAGCTATCCCGCCGTCGCTCATATTCGGAAAGATATATAGTCCCTGAACCTCAGGGAGCCGGGCCAATGTTCCGTTGACCTTGACGTTCTCGAATATTCCGCCTCCAAGGACCAGATAAGGAATTTTGGTTGCGGACAGGTGGTATCGGACGAACTTTGAGATTTCGTTTTCGAGATTCTGTTGGCAGGCGGCAGCCACGTTTTGTTTCGCTTGTTTTTTTAAGAAATGATATGTGCCTATCTTCAGACTGCTGGGTTTCAGCAGGCTCCATTTTGAAAATCCCGGGCCGACAAAGTGGCATATCCGGTTGAACAGCTCAATCAGGGGAAATGGGTCGCCATAAGCGGCAAGGCCGGTGACCTTTCCCTCGTGACGATTCGGAACAAATCCGAGCAGCTCGGTGATTCGGGTGTAATAGGGGTTTATGGAGGCATAACCGGATTGCGCGAAGATTCGCCTGATAGCTCCGTCCGGCTCGCCGATGCTCACGGTCAGGCTGATGGCGTCGCCCATGGCATCGGCAGTGATGATGGTGGCGCGGTCAAATGGCGATGTCAGATGCGACGCCGCTGCATGGCATTCGTGGTGCTCGACCAATTTTACAGAGCAGGAAAAGCCTCTTTCGGCAAAGCGCTTTTCCATCAATTTGCGGCAAGCCCAGGCATCCAGCGCATAAATCGGCCAAAGTTTACGCGCAACCACTTGGTAGAAAATGTATGAATTATAAATATAGGAAAACTGGCTGACGGCGGATCTGATCTTTCGATGAAAACGGCCAAGCAGCCTCAATGGAAAGCTAGGCGTGATCTCGCTGGCCACAGCGATCAGATTTATATCAGACGGCTTAAGACCTCTCATGGCAAGAACCGCATCCACGGCATCCCATGGAAACACGCCGGAATTCTTAATGCGGTCCAGGCGCTCTTGATTGACAGCGGCAGTCAGCTTGCCGTCTTCGACAAGAGCCGCGCCGGAACAGTGGTTGTCGGAGATCCCCAAAACCTTCACGCGAAATCAGCCTCCAATTACAGTTTGCAACAACGAGAGCACCCGGGCATCAACCCGTTTCTTAAAAGCCTTCTGAAACGACGATAGCGCTCGCCGTTCCAGATTTCCTCCATGGATTTTTCGCGTATGTTCCCCATTGGCGAATATAGAAATTGGCATGGATATACTGTTCCATCCGAATTGAGAAAAGCCGACCGCCAGATGAAAATACAACGACGGTCGGGCACGAATCTATCGGCATACCAAAGCCTTACTTCTTCGTCGTTTAAGATAGGCTTGGTCAAAATTCCTTTACCCTGAGTGTCCAATAGAGAATCGATCACATGACTCATGGTTTCAGGCAGAGGCGCCAGCACATATGAATGAATTTCGAGGGGGGCATCTCCCATGTGCAATTGCCAATATCGTTTCTGGGCTTCGACTTCCACCCGCGTAAGAAAATTCAGATGTGAAATCCGAAGAACGCAATTGCCGACCTGAGAAAGCCTTTGCCTGAAGGCAGGCAGATCCGAAATGCCTTTTGGCGTAACGATATAATTCACCATCGGGCCCGGAGGCTTCATAACCGTCGCCAGGATTTTAAGCCCCGCAAATCCTCGTTCAAAAGAGCCTTTGACGCTCACGATTTGATCATGATTTTCCGGCTCGCCGAAAAAACTGATCAGGATGTGATTGATGCCTGCGCGCACAAGATCGCGCGCAACGGATTCCGTAATCATGCAGCCGTTGGTTACAAGGCCGCATGCCAGATTGCGCGCCCTTGCGGCAGAGACCATCTCCACAATGTCGCCGCGAATCAGAGGTTCTCCGCCCGAGAAAAATATGCCGGTGCGATAAGGCGCCGCCTGATCGATCAGCGATTTGATTTCTTCCAAAGAGAGTTCTTTTTCTTTCGGCACGGAATTGTCAGCCGCAAAGCAGACCTCGCATTTCAGGTTACATCGTGTGGTTAGGTTGATATTTAATATCGAAGGCCATTTCCTTGAACTACCGGATGATTTGAAAATGTCCCAAGGCAGCAAAAAAATATCCCGCACCACTTGCGAGGCCGGAAAAAAAGAGCCGAACTGTTTTAAGTTGATCAGTTGCGAAGCGAATCGCGCTTTTATATTCATGTTCGACTCCGTCGAAGGCGCTGGCGTGCGGCCTCCAAAAGATCATTCTGTTCTTTTTTGCTCAACCCGCGCAACCTCGCCAGAGCTTCTTTGTTATGAATCAGGTTGTCGCATGTGCGCCGGCATCCGATCGGAGAAAAATATTTATGGCGCTTTGACACGCCGGAATGCTTACGGAATTCTGCGTATGATGACGAATGCCACACCTTTGCAAAACCTCCGTTCGCCAGATTGCCCATCGGCTTGGAAACGCCGCGACAACATGGGGCGACAGTGCCGTCCGCCATGATCCGCGCGAAAATCCATCCGGCCACGCAAGGAAATTTTTCGACCTCCTCTTCGTCATAATCTCCTTTAGAAGCCCCTTTTGCAGTTAGCCGCACTAACAGACCATCGAGATTTTGGATTTCAATGTCGTTTTTTTGCGAGGAGATTTCAAGAAGGTCATTCTGCAATCTGGCGAGCATGGGTGGAGTGAGCAATAGGCCGTCCGTGCGAATATGAACCGAATCCACCAATGCAAAATATACCGCATCGGCGCCGACCTCTTCGGCGAACCGAACCATGCGCGGCGCTTGATCGAAGGTCATGGAAAACATAACGTTGGCTAAAACCACTTTAGTTGATGGTGCTTTCAAATTACAGAGCAATCTGAGGTTTTTTTCGATGTGATAAAAAGCCGCTTCTGATTTATTCGGATGGCTTCGTGCATAGGTTTGTGGATCAGCGGCCCAAAGAGAAACCGCGATTTCGTCAATACCAATATCGACCAAGCGCCGTATCGTCGCCTCGTCGAACAATGTAAAATTTGTGGTAAGCCCGACCGCCATTCCCAAGGACTTGGCCTTTTCCATAACATTTATTGCATGAGGATGCATCAGAGGCTCGCCGCCGCCGGTCAATCGTATCCGTCGCGTGCCCATGTCCGCCAGTTCATCAATTAATAAGGAAAGCATCTTATCCGGCATTTCAGTGCTATGCCAGGAGGACGGCGGTCCGGCTTCGCCGAGCAGAGGCGAGTTGGTCCAGCACGGAATGCAGTTGTTGTTGCATCGATTGGTCGGATCGATCACGACCTGCTCAGGACCGCAAAAGGCGTTTTCACCATCCAGAATTCCCGCCAAGGCGGCATGATCGGCAACAAACTTGGCAAATTCAGGCGAAAGCGAAGCCAGGGGAATTTTTGCCCATGATGCGACATCGCAGATTTGAACCTTTGATTCGGGCTGATCTGCCTCAACGATAAATTCATACTGCGCCGTTTCACCCGGCGGCAGTTCGGCGGCGACATTGAAAGACAGTCCGTCCGGATCGCGCTGCATAGCGAGATCGATGAAATCCGATCCGCCCTCTTTACGCCATCGCAAAGTCACATTGCGAACCGAAGGCAGGCTTGCATAATAACGGATTGGAACCTTGCCGTTCGAAAGGGACGAAATCAGCTCGTCGATTTGAGCATTATTGTATGCGGGACCGAATCTCGCGTTTCCCATATCGAACCAGCGTCGATTCGGCAATCCCGACAGCACGTAATAACCGAAAAGGGCGTTTCCCAGCGCGATGCCGTCATCGGTTGCAGCGGGCTGAACGAAAAGACGCTTGAACGGAGTCCGTTCCAGAATTTTTCCATTGGCGACGGAATTGAGCCCGACTCCTCCCGCAAGGCAGAGATTAGGCATTTCCGTTATTTGATATAGATATGAAGCCATATGACAGATTGCGTCTTCCAGCCTTGTCTGAACTGCGTAGGCGAAATCGGCATGATGTTGATCAATCGATTCCGGCGCTTTTCTGGGGCGTCCGAATGATTGATAAAATTTTTCTTTTAATTTGTCAGGAGCGACCGGATTTTCAAGCACGCGATCTTGGGACCAAAAATGCATGTAATCCGGATCGATGGCGATTCGTCCGTCCGGCAGCAGTTGTAAAATTTTATTGAGAATATCAATATAGCGCGAAGGCTTGCCGTGACCTGCAAGACCCATCAAACTCCCTTCTTCCATATCCAGAAACATGGCGGACAGCGCATAAAAATATCCGAGCGATTCCGAAGCGAAGCGGTCTTCGAGCTCCAGAATCGGGCTTCCTCTGCGGCACAAACAAAACGAAGCGGATTCTGCGGGATAATTTCTGGCGTCTTTGGAGACTTGAGAATCGGCAAGCTCCCGAAAGTTCTGATGGCGATGCGCCGGCGTAAAACCGCTGAAGATAAAATCCAACTCGCGCTTCGAGATTCCCCAAGCATTTTTGTCTTCACGGATCGGAGCGATGCCGCCTGATGCATCAATGCTGAGCACTGCCGCCTCATCAAAAGGAGAAGGAAAAAAAGCCGACGCCACATGGCCGAGATGATGCGGAATCTGCACCACTCCTGATTTATCGGGCATGTCGGGAAATACATCTTGGGGAGGAGAATCCGGCGGATAGTACATATCCGCATCGCAAAAAACGGCGCGGATCGATGACATGGAGATTTTGGATAAGGAAAGCGCTGCGGATAAAGCGCGGCGTATTGAATTGCGCGGGTCTCCTCGTTTTACGCCGCATAGTCTTTCTTCCGCTAATATGAATGCCGGCCGGCCGTCGCTAAGCAAGCACACGGCGCTGTCGTGATCGGAGATAACGGTGCCCAGAATAAAATCAGCCACGGCAAGGCTCCGGCAATAGACGTTTCGACAAAAGGCGGTTTCCCAGCGCCAAATAAGGGAGATCGGTAGAAGCGAAACACGAAAAGGCGTCCAGAGGCGTTTCGACGATGGGGTCGCCATGGTCGTTAAAGGAGGTGAGGATAAGGATCGGAATGCCTGTGATTTGCTCAAAAGCAATCAAAAGATCGCATAAAAACGGGTCCTGATCTCGGGTCACGGTCTGAACCCTTGCCGATCCGTCAACATGGACGACTCCCGAAATTTTTTCTTTCCATTCTTTGCGGATCTTGACCACCAAAAGCATATAAGGGCTCTCGCATTCCAACTCAAAAAAATCTCCCGCCCTTTCCAGAGGCACTATCGGCGCATATGGGCGAAACCATTCGCGGTGTTTGATGCGGTCATTCAAATATGTCGTCATGTTTTTGGGCCTGGGATCCGCCAAAATGCAGCGACCCCCGAGCGCCCTTGGACCAAATTCGCTGCGGCCGGAGATTAGGCCTATGGGATATCCGAGAGAGAGAATTCGAGCCGATTCTGCGGCCGGATCGGTCATGATCTTTGCATCGAATGGCGCGTTTTCAATCGAGAATTTTCTGCCTGAGCGATCGTCGAAATAGATGACCGGATTCCGCATCAAGATCTCGCCTCCAGATTTTTTCCTCTGGCTGAGATATAGATTCCCGCTATGCGAAGAGCCGCTTTTTGTAGCGGCGACAAAGCTTCAATGCGTTTTGAAATATATTCGAGCCGGCCCAGATCGTCGCAACTTTTATAGCACCCGCATTCTGCATCGGGATCGTTGCCGATCATACGGAAGAAAGGATCACCTGTTTTTCGGCTAAGTGTGTGGTTTCGAAATTCCGCCTGTTTCGCGCCGTTCCAGATTTTTAAAAAAGAATTTTCATGCAAATTTCCGACCGGCATGCGGTGGGCTTTGAGGCAGGCATTCACGTTGCCGTCCGCCATAACCCTGGCAAAGCACCAGCCCACCGTACAAGGAATGGAGTCAATGATGTTTTTGTCATGCTCGCCCGATAGCGTTTGATCTCCGCTGATGCGGCGTAGAAACTGGTCGAACTTAAACAGATGAACGTGGCCGGCCCGTGAAGGATCCGAGACTAAGGCAAGCGCTTGCTCGTACAGCAAGGTTTGTTGCTCTTTTGTTAAAAGGAGTCTGTCGGTACGGTCAGGGATGGTATCCAATATTGTAAATTCTACGGCGTCGCTCTTAGTTTCCCGGGCGAAATCCACCATCTTGAGAAACTCATGCGCATTCAAGGTCGAAAGCACGTGATAAACCTTTGTCTTGGGTGCGCCCTGTTTGATTTGATTGAGCAAAGTCAGGTTGCGGCGAATCTGATGGAAAGTTTCCTCGGTTTTGTTCGGATGGAGCAACGCATAAGTTTCCGGTGCGCCGGCCCATATAGAGACGGTCATAAAATCGATTCCGGTTTCGACCAGGAACCGAACCATATCTTCGTTGATCAGAGTGAAATTGGTGTTCACGTTAGCGATCATTCCTCGGCGCTTGACGGCCCTCAGAATGTCTTTGATATCCGGATGACAGAACGGTTCGCCGCCGCCCGCGATATAAATTTCACGCACGCCGATTTCCGCAAGTTCATCCAGAAGCGAAACGATCAGCGAAAAGGACAAAGCCTGAGTTTTCTGCTCGCCGGATGGCGCTTTGTCCGTCAACAGAGGCGAATTGCACCAGCAGGCAATGCAATCATTGTTGCATCGGTTGGTAGGGTCGATCTGAACAGTGTGCGGTCCGATAAAGGTATGGCGGCCATCGAGAATTCCCACAAGATCCAAGTTGGATGAAATGAACGACCGTAGGCGCTTAACGGGATTTCTCCGAATCGAAACGGGCACTGCGGACGGGCGACCCTCGCCTTTCACTGCTATAGCGCGATCTTGGTTGGGTTTTTGTATTTGGGTCTTGGAGGCTGAACCGAAACTCGGCTGTATTTTATCTACATCAGAAGTTTTTTTTTTCGAGTTCCAGAAAAGCCAGCGCCTTTCCTCTAAATCGGTCTCGTAAGCGGTCAGGATGTTTCGCGCTGTTGCAGACCAATTAAATGTGGTTTCAGCCCTCACCCTTGCGCGGCGGGAAAGTTCGGCACGCAGTTGAGGGCTTGCCAATAAGCGTTCCACGGCTTCGGCAAGCGGTTCGGGCTTCCCAGGAGGAACCATCAGGCCTGCATCGCCCAACATATTGGGCACTTCGCCGACCTGGCTGGCTACAATCGAACAACCTGCCGCCATGTATTCGGCTATTTTTAGAGGGCTCTTGCAGCGGATCTGTGGCGTATCTTCAAAACATGCGACACATACGTCCGCTGCAGCAAGGTACTCGGGAATCCTTTGATGATCCACTGCGCCCGTGAAAACTACTTTGCTCGCAATGGACAGGCGTTCTGCCAATTGGAACAGTTCGCCGAATCGCTCGCCGCCCCCGACTATAAGAAAGTTCACATCTTTTTGTCCGCGATCCAGCAGGATTCTTGCTGATTTCAAAAACAGTTCCAGGTACTGAGCGCCGTGAAGTTGTCCCAAATACAACACCACCTGGCCTTCAAGGTGATGCTCGGCGCGCACACGCTTTCCGCTGGCATTGGGATGGAAACGAGCGAGATCCGCGCCGACAGGGGCCATAAAAATACGGTTTTCCGGAACGCCGCGAGCAATAGCCATGCGCCGAAGTTCCTCTGACGATACGGAGACCGAATCGCAAAGGGAAGGCAGAATCTTCTCATAGATGTCAATGGATTTTCCAACCAGATGATGGCCGGGAGCGAAGTTATAAATTCCGTATTCCCAGTCATCCCAGTCGTAGTGAACGGGACGCCCCAATCGATAGGCCGCCCAAATTGCCGGAACGCTCACATGCGGAAAACATTTTTGGAAGTGAATGATATCGGCCCATTTTGCAAACTCGGCCACAGAGCGGATTTTTGACAGCAGCGCAAACTGATGGCGGTAAGCCGGGATTGAGACAAAGGGAAAATCCTGGCGATTTGTCGCTTCTGCTAGAGTTACTCTCGGATCGAGCAGGTGATATATCAGACGCACTTGATGGCCCATTCTGACGAATTCTGTAGCCATATATGTGATGCGCACGGTCCACGGTTCGGAGTTGGAATAAATGTCGTGAGGATGGAGCATGAGGATATTCATGGCGCGCTCTCCGCCTTTTTGCCGGGCTTGCCCGTGCCGGGGAAGATTCGGCGGCCTGTACGCTTTTCATGAATCAGCATAATCGAGTTTGTGAACAGATTGACGATGAGCAGCCACGCCAGCTTGGGAAGCCGGATAAACAGCTTTTTTGCACGCATCTGAAGCCTGGCTTTGAATGCCGCCCCAGGGGCATTGCGAAATCCGTCGAGCGTGCGCTGCTGAACTTCGTGCTCGAATTGCAGACGGTGAATTTCCGCAGACAGGTCTCCGGCATGGCGCGAAATCTTGGACAACTCGGAACGCAGCGCGTCGGCGGCAAATGCGAGATCCCGCTTCTCACGCTCCGCTGACATGGCGCGGTCCTGAAGCCGCGCGATTTGGACCTCAAGATCCACAATTCGCAGCCTTCGCTGTTCGGCCGTTTGCTCCAAAGCGGCGAAGCGCTGCTCAGCCCTGGATAACAATTCCGTCTGCTCGGCGGCTTGCCGTTCGAGATCGCCTATCTTATCGCTGATCTCTTTTTGTATTTTCTCGGCCTTATCGCGCCAGGTTTCTATGAGCCGCTCTTTTTTTCGGAATTCCTGGGCGAACCAGATTTCACGCGTTTTGCGTTCCTGTTCGAATTTTTCCGCCTTTTTGCGCATCTCTTCGTGGAGTTCGCCGATTTTTTCCTTGCCTTCTCGAATCTTGGAGTCCGATTCTTTGCGGTAATAATCTCGGAAACCTGAGATCAGCGACGGCTCTTTGGCTCTTTTTGAAGGTTCTTGCACAAAGGCCAAAAGCGGCCCAGCGCCTTGGGTCCAGGTAAATCTGTCCGCCACCAATTTCTGCGCCGCGGTGCACATGCTCAAAATAGTATGCGGGTCGTCGAATAGCTTGGATACCGCCGCGGCGATGCCGGCTTCGTCGTCCGGGTCGAGCACGAATCCGCAACCGTATTCGCGGATATGGAAGGAAAGCTCACCATAATGGCCGTAGATTACCGGAAGACCGCACCATAGGTACTCCAAAGTGCGGGTGGTCACGGCCAGCTCGCGCTCCGGATTCGGCTTATATAAGTCAAAAGCGGCTGTGGCGGAAAGATATTTATCGATCAACTCCGCGTGTGGAATTCTGCCGCGCATGTTCACAGAGCTTATGTCCAAAAGGTCCTTCTCATACTGCCTTCCGATATTTCGATTGATGGAATAAAGCGGATGGTCCGAAATTACAGGAGGCGGGCCGGAGTATATATTCAATTCTCCGCCGCGTTTCGCCAGGATTTCCGCGGCGATTCGCAGGCCTGGAAACGGATCTATCCAAGGCCATGCAATGCCGCCAAACACCATTGTAACTTTCTCCGGCGTTTTTTTCTTAGGCATATCCGGCGGCATGCCCAACGGGATAAGAACAATGGGCGGGCATATCGGGCTCGCTCCCGCCATCAAAAACCATGAGAGAAAATATGCTTTTTGGATGCGGCCGGGGCAGAGCAGCAAATCCGCCTTGCCTAACGTCTCGATTTTCGTCAATGCATCCGATAGAAATCCCGAACCAATCTTGAATGAGTTTTCCAAAGACAGCGGTCCGTGAAGATCAATGACCAGCGGTATGGGCAGATCGGGGTCGAGATAGCTGGCTAAACCCCATTGTTCCACAAGCACCACCTGGGGCATGATCTCCAATACGAGATTGGTCAGGCGCTCCGGTTCGTGGGAATAGCGCTTATACTCGTCGGGAAGATTCTGATTGGCCTGCGCCACGGAAGCGGGCATTGACACGATAACCTCGTGACCGCCCCCTTTCAGGGCCTCTACCAATCCCTTAACCCGCAAGCCTCCCCCCGCAACAGGCTTACCCGGCAACGGGAGAAGCTCGGATGTAATGACAAGAACTTTGCGTTTCATCGTATTTTGTTCGTCAATTCGCTTGCATGCCCGTCAATCTGATGCAATCCAATACATAATTGGTAATTGAAATCGCCAAATATGTAAACCTTTTATGAGAATAGCAATATTCATTTTGATCTTTCGGCCACAACTTACATAGGTGGAGCAATTTCACTTTGCGCTTTTTGTCTTTGATTTATCCGAAATATCTTTTTCCGGCGCATCACCGTTAGTCAGGAATTTTGCATCCGGCGTCAGGGCCTCCCACGAAGTGTCTCTGTATTTCCGGCGGTCCCACACTCCGTCGTAATTGTCATCCACTAAAACCAACCAAGGCGTTTCTGACGAAGCATCGTAATATGAGACGCGATCATATTTTCCGTCTTTGTTTTTATCACGAACAAAGACGGAAAGCTTTCCGTCTTTGTAAAAGCCCGTAGCTTCGAAATAACCATCGTTGTCATAGTCGGCCCGAAGCAGATCAATTTTGCCGTTTTTATAGTATTCGTATATTTCCGGCTTGCCGTCATGGTTTTTATCGCGTTCAAAAAGCACGATTTGTCCCCAGATATTAAAATGGGTCCACTCGTCGATTTTTCCGTCGCCATTGGTGTCGCGAGTCACAGTGGTTAAGTCTGGGATGACTAAAATACCCAGGGCGATGAGCCCCGCCATA
>Ga0315282_10003219_pt1 | contig 29386 bp, 27 predicted proteins | sample YL17G07_20_MG_FD_203693 | JGI IMG/M metagenome (GOLD analysis project Ga0315282, IMG submission 203693) | Sediment microbial communities from Yellowstone Lake, YNP, Wyoming, USA - YL17G07_20 | ecosystem: Environmental > Aquatic > Freshwater > Lake > Sediment | place: USA: Wyoming | collected... | reverse complement strand
CAGGAAACTGCCGAAAGGCAGGAATCGGTCCTGTCATACTGCTTGCGGGCGCAGATTCGGAATCTCCTCTGTCGCGCCCGAACTTAATCTGAGAAAAGGCGAGTCGAAACAGAGAGAAAATCGCGGAGAGTTACAATTTCTTCCGCAAGGGGGCACTCACTGGAGGCATCGATGGAGCACTTATGGGAACGAATCTGCGTCAGCATCACAGGTCTCTCGACGATTGATATCCCACGCAAAGCTGGATTCTGGCGACCGCAGCAAATGCCGGCGGAAGGGCGGATACGAATATCAGCAGCTATCGCTGACTTCCTTGTCCATTTGAAAGCCATTGGCAGGGCGGAGACTACCATCGGTTGCTACCGACAGGACCTCCGCCGACTCGAGCGTGCTCTCAAGGACATGCCAGTTTGCAGGATCTCAGATACTATGATCGACAGGGCAGTAGTCCGCCTGGCGCATCCACATTGCTCTGGTACGCCTCTTTCAGCGGCGAGTGTCAACCGCATGAAGAGCGCTTGGAGATCATTTTTCTCCTGGTGCCTGTTGTCCGATAGGATACCCAATGACCCCAGCCGGGCGCTCGGGCTCGCCCAGGTGGACCCGAAGCGAACGGTTGCATTGCGTTTGCATGAAACCGAGGCCTTTCTCGGGACGATCCACAAATCTTCCGATCCCCTTGCTCTTCGAGATGAGGCATTGTTCGCCCTTTATGCCTTCACGGGAATGCGGAGAGGTGAAGCGTTGGCTTTACGAGTCGGCGACTACGATCGTTCAGGGCGCTGCCTTCGCGTAGAGCGCGCGAAAGGAGGGCGATCACGCATCTGCGTTGTTCCTGCGCGATTGGCAAGGGTACTGGATCGATATATCCGCTCCCTGGCGTTAAATCAGAGACAGTCGGCGAGCGCGCCCTTGTTCCCGGGCAGTCCAGGGGATCGTGGGCTATCGCCTAGGCGAGCGCAGGTTCGTTTCCACCACTGGCGACGGCTGGCTGGGATCCGGGGATCTGTTACCATTCGATCCTTTCGCGTCGGTTTCGGCACGATCCTGCATAATGCGGGCCTCGACTCCATGCTAATCGCCCGTGCGTTAGGCCATGCTGATTGCAGAGTCACGGAGCGGTACGTCGAGATGGACCAGTCTACCCTGTGCGCGATACTCGATCGCGCCATAGCTGGCCGGCCAGCCTGAAATATTGGGTCTTCAAGCCGACGCTTTGGAAATGAAAAGGCTGCGGCGGAGGACGTAGATTCCGCGTCCTTCATTCGTGCTGCCGGCCCAGCACGCAGGAGGAGATCACATTCTCGCAACCAAACGGCTAAATGCCCGGGATGCGCGGCTGCAGCGGACCGACATGCACCCGGTGGTAATCGAGGATGATCTCCACCGTACTCTTCATGTCCTGATGATCGTGGTGCGGGACTTTATCTTCCTGAAGCAGCTCCACCAGTTCCCTCTCAATGGCCTCCTGGAATTCCAGATCCGTGGACCGGACACCGTCGGGATTCAGGTACTTCCGCGTAAACGGCACCTTGAAAAGCAGGTCATAAGTTCTGATCCAGTACGATGCCAACCCGTGGAGTTGAGGGATGTGACCGAACTTGTGGCACAGGTACACGTAGTTGTCGAGCACAGAGCGGTCGCAGATGATGTTGGGGTAGATCTTGCTCAGCTCCAGCTCGCGCGCCATGGTTGTAGCAAGGATCCAGGTCTGGGCTTCCAGGCTCGTGGCTTCGTTGATCGGGAACGGGCATCTCCGGGCAATCTCGTCGATGAAGCCGACATCGAGGCTTAGCTTCTTGAGTTCGTTACAAAGCTCATAGGCCAGTGTTGTCTTCCCTACGCCGTGGGTTCCTATAAAGGCGATTTTCATCGTGGTGGCCGCCGGGAACTGAAAGACACAAGAAACCCGGGTCGATAGCAGCGCTCCCGTTCTGAGGCCAGAAGAATACCATCGATTGAGGCGGAATTGCTCCGGAATTATGTCAGCCGCCGGGCCACCCGCTCACGCGATTGGACAACGTCGTCCTCGCTCCTCACTCGGCAGGCATTGCTCCCGAGGTCGTCGAGGCGGGTCTCGAGCTCGCGGTTCGAAACATATGGTCCTTTCTTGCCGGCAAACCCGCCAATGTCGTGGCCGGCTCCGCTCCGCAAGCATGGGTCCAGGCAACGCGCCGCCGCAGCGCCGTGTGTCCGCTATGCTGAAATTCGCTTGCTCTTAAGACTCACTCGATATAGAAATGCTCCCACAATCTATGAGGTCTCCCATGAACAGCCATAAGATCACGAGACGATTACTTCTGGGTCTAGCCATTGTGGCAACCCAATTTCTGCTTTTCGCCCAGCAGCCCAACCAAGCGAAGCCCGACCAAGCCAAACAGACGAAGGCCGCGCAGGCCAAGCAAACGAAGCCCGGGAAGAAGCCCGTGCAGACCCCCGTCACCGAAGCCGATCTCGCGACCGCCAAGCCAGGCCGCGACCCTAATCAGCCGATCGATGAGGAGTACACCAAGAAGATCCTGGAGTACACCACCGAGAAGTTCTTCCTCTCGCCGGTCACTGATTACCTACCGGCATCGACGAGCGTCCCGACGCCCAAGGCCGTCCTCGGCGACATCGCCGGCGCTCCGGGTAAGCTGCCGTACAGCAAGGAGGTGTACGAGTACATGCGCCTCCTGGAGAAGTCGACGCCGCGCGTCAAAGTCTACTCGATCGGCACAACCGAAGAAGGCCGCGAAATGATCGCGGTCGCCGTGGCGTCGGAGGCGTTGATGGCGAAGCTCGACCAGAACAAGGCCGACCTCGCCAAGCTCGCGGACCCGCGGACCATCAAGATGGACGACACAGCCGCCGACGAGATCGCGAAGCGCGCCGCGCCGATCTACTACATCACCGGCACGATCCACTCGACGGAAGCCGGCGCGCCGACTGCTCTCATGGAACTAGCCTACCGCCTGGCCGTTGACGACAGCCTTTACATCCGCAACATCCGCGAGCACATGATCACGCTCATCACGCCGGTGACCGAACCCGACGGGCGCGATCGCGTCGTCGACGCCTACGAATGGAAAAAGAAACACCCCAACGACACGCCGATGACCGCGCTCTACTGGGGCCACTACGTCTACCACGACAACAACCGCGACGCCATGGGCTTGACGCTCAAGCTCACTCAAAACGTGCTGAACACGTTCGTTGATTGGAAGGCGCTCGTGCTGCACGACCTGCACGAGTCAGGCTCGTTCCTTTACGACAACACCGTAGGGAACGGTCCGTACAATGCGTGGCTCGATCCCATCCTCACCAACGAGTGGCATCTGATCGGATGGAACAACGTCAACGAAATGACGCGCATGGGGATGCCCGGCGTCTTCGCCTGGGGCTCGATGGACACCTGGTCGCCCGGCTATCTCTTTTTCATCGCGGCGACGCACAACGGCATCAGCCGGTTGTATGAGACGTTCGGCAACGGCGGCAATGCCGACACCGAGGAGCGCACGCTATCGGGAAACGAGACGGCGCGCACGTGGTTTCGGCAAAATCCGCCAGTCGGGCGGGTCAAGTGGTCGCTGCGGAACAACAATAACTATGAGCAGACCGGCATCATCGTCTCGCTGAACTACATCGCCAACAACCGGATCTACTTTCTGCGCAACTTCTATGACAAGGCCAAGCGGTCGATCTGGAAACCGAAGGTCGAAGGGCCGGCTGCGTATGTGTTGCCGGCGAATGATGCGCGACTCGGCGCGCAGGCCGAGCTGCTGCGTGTTTTGCAGAAGCAGAGAGTCGAGATTTCGCGCGCGCCCGCAGCCTTCACGGTGAAACTGCCGGTGCGCCAGCCAGCGGCGGGCGCTCGCGGGGGCAGAGCCGGTGGTGGCGGCCGCGGCGGAGCAGCCGCTGCGGCAGGTGAGACGCCGCCTGACCAACAACCTGCCCAACAGGCTCAACCTGCTCAACCCCCACAGCCCGTCACTCGGGAGTTTCCCGCGGGCAGCTACATCGTGCGCATGGACCAGCCGTACTCGCGCATCGCCGATGCGCTCCTTGATTACCAGTACTGGGCGCCGAACGACGCGCAGACGCGCCCGTATGACGACACCGGCTGGACTTTCCCCGAAGGCTTCGGCGTGCAGGCGGTGCGCATCACTGACACGGCCATCCTCGATGTCCCGATGGAGATCGTGAAGGGCGAGGTCAAGGCGCCGTGCGGCGTCACCGGCCAGGGCACGGTGTTCGCGATCAATCACAACGCGGACAACGCGCTCGTCACCCTACGCTACCGGCTCAAGGACGCGGACATTCAATTGGCCGAGGAGCCCTTTGAGTCGGACGGCACAAAGTTCAATCGCGGGTCGTTCGTCATCCGGGGCGTTGCGCAGGCGGATCTTGACAGGATCACCACCGAACTCGGCCTCAAGGCCTACGCACTGGCGTCCGCCCCGTCGGTAAAGATGCACCCTGCGCGCGCCGCGCGCGTGGCCGTCCTGCACCAGTGGAGCAGCACGCAAACGGAAGGCTGGTGGCGCCAGGCGCTCGACATCTACGGCGTTCCGTACGATTACATCGATCCGGAGACGATCAAGAAGACTGAGAATCTGCGCGGCAAGTACGACGTCATCCTCTTCGGGCCCGGCGGCAGCCAGAACGCGGTCGACGGAACCCCAATGTGGCGCAACCCGATCCCGTACAAGAACACACCCGAGACGCCGAACATCGGCACCTGGGCCCAAACGGATGATACGCGGATCGGCATGGGCCTCGAAGGGCTCATGCATCTCCGCGATTTTATCGACAAGGGCGGTGTTTTCATTGGCTCCAACAGCAGCGCGAACTTTGCCATCACGAACAACTTCGGCTATGGCGTCAGCATGGGTTCGGCCGGCAGCACGACGCGCGTGGCCGGCTCGCTCCTGCGCACGAAGATCGTCGACGGCGCCAGCCCGATCGTGTACGGCGTGCCGGATAACCTGGCGATGTACAGCAACAACGGCCAGTACTTCACCGTCAGTTCCACCGTTGGAGGCGGCGGACGCGGCTTCGGCGGCGCGCCACCGGCTGCGGCAACGGCTGCCGGCGGACGCGCCGGCGCGGCAGGCGGCGGGCGGCCGACCGGCCGTGGCACGCCGGATGATCCCGACGTGGTGCAGGGCAGACCGGCATATGAGGCCACGAATCTTCCGCCCGCGCCCGTACGCCCGCCAGTGCAACCCTGGCAGTACTCGCTGCCGACGGACGAGCAGTTGAAGAACAATCCGGCGAATCTGATTCCGCCCCAGTTCCGCCCGCGCGTGGCGCTGCGCTTCGACGCGCAGAACACGCTGCTGGTATCGGGGTTGCTAGACGGCGGCACGGATATTGCGCAGCGGCCCGTGGTGGTGGACGTGCCGGCAGGCCAGGGCCATGTGGTGCTCTTCGCCAACAACCCGATCTACCGCGGCGAGACCATCGGCAGCTACTTCCTGGTGTTCAACACCATTCTGAATTTCGACAACCTCAATGCGGGCCGGAAACTGGACGAGAAATAGCGGCCAGCTCCGATCCCCTAGCGGATCAAACTCCAACCCCATCTCGCGCGCCACCAGGCAGCGCGAGATGGGGCGCCTCGTCCATCCAAGGGCAAGGCATGCCGTTGTAATCTAAGCCGCAACTACCCTGCCGATCTCTGCTGCCGGTTTCCAGGTCGCCGGCTTCAAGGTCAACAGATGCTTTACCACGAGCAGCGCGCCCGCGACCACCATCAAGCCGTGTGCTGCCACGATCGCCATCCAGAAGCGGATCGGCTCCTGCGCCACCATGTACGGCTGCCCCTGGATTCGTTCCAGATAGGTTTGCAGAACGCCCGCCACTCCGAACGCTAGGCCCATGCCGAGCACTCCCAGAGTAGTGAGCCAGAAAGCGAATTGGCCGGTTTTCTGGTTGTAATCGCCGTTGGGAAATCCCTTGATGCGCGGAATGGCAAAATAGAAGAAGGTCAGGTTGAGAAGCACATACGCACCATAGAACGACAGGTGCCCATGCGAAACGGTTACCTGGCTTCCGTGCGTGTAATAGTTGATCATAGGAAGAGTGTGGGCAAATCCGAACATGCCCGCGCCGACAAAATGCAACACGACCATGCCAACCAAGTAAACCCAGGTGAGCCGCGGATGAATGGCAGTTTTCCGGTCCCGCACGTCTCTGAAGGCATCTACGACCATGAGCAGGATGGGCACGGGCTCCAACGCCGAGAAGATACCTCCAACCCACAGCCAATACTTGGGGGCGCCAAGCCAGTAATAGTGATGCCCCGTTCCCGAAATGCCGGTGAAGAGGAAGAGACCAAGCTCCACGTACAGCCACTTTTCCACGACCTTGCGATCGACGCCGGTCAGCTTGATGAGAATGAAGGCGGTCAGAGCTGCGGCGATCAACTCCCAGGCGCCCTCTACCCAAAGGTGAATAACCCACCACCAGTAGTACCAGTCCTCCGCGAGATTGCGGTAGAACGGAATCCCGAACAGGTACATAACCGCCAGAAAAACCAAGCCGCCAAGCAGCGAGCCTTGTACGGCCGTCCAGCGCTTGGCGCGGATCATCGTGACGCCGATATTGGCAAGGAACATCAAAGCCCCGATCACCACCAGGAAATCGAGGGTGGTTGGGATTTCGAGCAGCGGTCTGCCCTGGGTCCAACCGAGAACGAATCCGACCAGGGCTGCCACGCCGGTCAGCGAAAGCAGCACAAGCTGCGCGACTGCCATCTTGGGCCATGCGATATCAGTCCCGGTCTCTTCAGGAACGAGATAGTAAGTGCATCCCATGAAGCCAAGGAGCAGCCATAGCACCAGCAGATTGGTGTGCATCGCTCGAGCCGTCGAGAATGGGAAGACGTTGACGAACGCCTGAGGCACGGTCACGAAATATTGCACCGCCAGCCAGAGACCCACAATCACCTGAAGCACAAACAGGAGAAGCGCAACCACAAAATACGGATAGGCAATGCTCTGTGTCTTATGCGTCATGGCTCACCTCCCTCGGCCTGCGGCCGCGGCAGTTATGAATTCGCCGATCATCTGGCGCTGGCCGGGTGTCAGATGCGCGAAATCCGGCATTGGGCTGCCGGGCGCGAGCTTTTGGGGATCTGCCAGATAGCCGGCAATCCAAGAGGCGTTGCGCCGGCCGCCAATCCATTCCAGCCGAGGTCCCCGGCTCTCTCCCTGGCTGCCAAGCGTATGGCAGACCAGGCAGTTCTCCTGCTGGATCAGCGCGGCGCCAGGCGACAAGGCCGCAGCGGCCAGCAGCCGGTCCGTGGAGCTCTTCCAGCGCGTTTGCGAGTCCTGGGGAGGCCAATCGTGATTCTCTATATTGGAGACCCATCGCAGATAGGCGACGACATCTGAGATCTCCTGTTGGGAAAGATGCTGCTGAGGCATCTTGCGAAAATCATCGGCGAAGGCAACCTCGGGCTGTTGCAGGCGCCGGATGATCGCATCCTCGCCGATCCGCGAGTATGTGCGCGTCAGGTCTGGCGCATAGTAGCTCCCGAATCCGAGGATTGTGTGGCAGTCGTTGCAATTACGGTGTTCAAAGGCATGCTTGCCGGCGACCACTTGATCATCCAGCTTGTCGGCATGAGTGAGCGCCGCAAACTGGCGCGACGTGTCGACGGTCAGCGCGAGAAACAATACCAGGGACACCAATGTGCCAATCCAGAAGATCAGCTTGGCAGTCTTGTTGCTCATTTCCTCTCCTTTCTAACCGGGATCGGACAACGTTGCTGCGCTGCCGCATCAGACCCGGTAGATCTCTTTCAGACGATGCAACATGTCATGATACGCCTCGTGCTTGCCCGCGCCGACCCGGTCGCGCTCGATCTCTTCGAACCGCTCGACTATCTTTGCCGCATCGTCGTCAAGCAGCAGCCGATCGGCCATTGGGAAAAGCACGTTGTTTTCCTTGTGAATGTGCGCCCGAAGCAAGTCGGTGTATCCGGCTGCGTTCTCCCGGACGCCCCCCACAGCATCGCGGCCGCCACGCCGCAGACGCGCCAGGCCGTTCGACATCTCCCGAACGTACCGGCGCCCTGCCTCGTGCTCGGCGAGCATCACTCCGATCGGCCCGCCTTCTCGCGGCACCCCCCGCTTTTCGAGTTCGGGGAAAAGGACGTCCTCCTCCTTCCCGTGGTGGCACCGGTCAACAAACCCTGCGAAGAAGTCGATGAGCTGATCAAGGTGCTCTGGCGCATCGGCTGTTCCTGTCTCAAGCGAGCGCGCGACCTTTTCGAGAATCTGCAGTGCCAGCAGCACAGCGTTGTGCTCGGTGATTAAGACTTCTGTTGGTTTCATTTCACTCTCCTTTCCGTAACTGCATTCTTCGCGCGGCGCTGAGCAAAACGGCGCGACCTGTGAAGACGAACGGCAGTGCCGCGCCGGCCCCGGAGCGTGGACTCGATAACGGCCCAGACCTTGCCCGAGAGTCTTCCGACCTCCCTCTTGTCGGGAACCCTGGTTCCCGAGTGGGCGAGCGCGAGGATGCTGCCCAAAACCAGGATCGTTCCCTCCTCGGGACCGGTCTCTCCAAGGAGCATCCCGGACCGCCGGGCCTCCTGCAGGCACTCGAAAACGAAGGCGCGCGAGCGCCGCTTGAACTCCACGATTCGCTTTGTCTGATCCCTGCCGCCGGCCTGTGCCAGGTGGTCGGATAGGAGCATGCGCGAGATGTGCGGGTTCGCGACGATTGCCTGCACTCGGCGCTGGAAGAAAATGCCGAGGCGTTCAATCGGATCCGCCGCCTTTGGAGGGAAATCCTCGAAAAGGATGGCTTCCATCCGATCGACGGCGGCGTCCACGATCACCTCCATGCTCTTGAAATGCCGAAAGATGGCCCCACTGGTGACGCCCACCTCTCTACCCAGGAGCTCGGCTGTAAACTTGCGCGCGCCTTTGGAGGCGATAATGCGCATCGCCGCATCAACGATCTGCACCTGCCGGACGTCCGTAGACCTGCGCTGCTGCTTAGGTGTTTTCCGATGGTGCACGGCGTCATTGTATGTAAGTATGTGCTTACTTACAAGACCTTTTCGGAGTATCATGATGGCGTCGCTGTTACTGCGGCATCCGCCGGCTCACAACCTCGCCGCGGAGACATCGGGGGACAGCGCATTGCCGCTTGCGAACGCAAATCCTTACCTTTCGAGGATGGAGTTTTTCCGAAACCGACGAGCGGTACTCTTGGAAACATCAACGGTGCAAACAGGGAGTAGAAGAAAAAGACCGGACCCATCCAGAGTACTTATAACAGGCTAGCCCCCCACCGCACCGTGGTACTGCCAGCATTTCGAGCGCTCCGGAAGCGGCGCAGTGCGATCCGGTGAGCCCATGCGTGAGACGTTCGGCTGGCCTGATGGTGATTCTAATCTTCCTCGTCCCGTCTTGCTTGAATGTTGGTGCAGGGGCGGCGGGCGTCTTCAGGATCCGCCGCCCTCTGGCCGCCTCCTGGAAGTGGCGGTCTTGGAGTGAGTTACTTCTTGAGGACCTTAAATTTGGTGACGTTGACGATTTCGCCCTTTTCATCCTGGCGACAAGTCAGAGCAGCCTTGACGCCCGGCTTCAGATTCCTGATGTACATGGCAGCGCTTTCCACAGCGGTTATCGTCTTAGTTTGTCCGTTGTCGTCTTTAACGGTTATCGTCTTGGCCATGGGATCGACAGAAACGACTTCAGCCGTGAGCTTTTGGGTCTTAATGGAAGGTTTTTCAGCAGCCAAGAGTGCGCCGCTGGTTGTCAGGGTGATTGACAGGACGAGAAACAGCCAAAATACATGCTTGTTCATCGAACACCTCCCTTAGCTTAGGTAGAAGTGATCTCCTCTGGAATCGGTCTGATACATAATATTCAGGCCAGCAAATGTCAAATCCCTATATACTGCACGATGAACTAAGTGGTTTCCAATCCGTCCCCCAGCCTCCGGCAAGAATCGGCCAAAAACCGTAATACCCGCATGCAGGATGGTGTCACCGCCCGAACGCGGCGGCTGATTGATATAAGGATGGGACAAAGATCATTGTTCTTCACATATGCAACTCCATTATACCGAATCATGGGTGTTCACTAAGTTTCCCTTCTTCCGAATAGGAAGATCCTCTCGCCGGCAACAGATCCGGTTGATTCAGTCAGAGTGACGATATTGGTGCTGGGTGATGCCAAATCCCGACCTGCTGTACAAATGCTGGATGCGCTCATCGGCGTTTCCCTCAGTCTTATACACGGCGTCATAAGTACTTGCGCCGTTGGTGGCGGCGATTCCCGAAACCCATACGTCCTGCGTTTGACACGCCCAACTTCGGATATTAAACTTTTTGCCGAACAGTGGAGGGAGCGGTGTGTCGGCCTTGTCGGGGGTTCCTTCAGGGTCAGATACAGCGAAGGGTTCGCATCCCTTATTTTGATTCAAAACTCCCTGGCATAGGAGAATGGCAGCAATGAGTAACAAGCTTCGAGTCGCTGTTTTGCTTGCTGCGCTGCTGCTGCCCGTCTCCCTTCCAGCAGAGGAGACGCACAGAGCGCAGTTTTCTGGCGGATATACCTATATGCGGGCTGATGTTTCGAAGAGCTTCAGCCCAAGTCCGGGTCAGCTATTCCCGCCGGACAATCTGAACATGAACGGCTGGAACGCCTCCTTCGCCTGGAACTTCAGTAACCTGCTCGGTGTAGTAGCGGATGTTAGCGGTGCCTATAACAATCGCTGGTTCTCACCTGAGGGCCCTTCCCGAAACCGGTTGCACAACTTCATCTTCGGTCCACGCCTGACGCACAGGGTATCGGAAAAGTTTCAGCCGTTCGTTCATGGGTTGTTTGGAGTTAGTCACGCGGCTTTCCGGCCGGGTCGATCGTCATCCGTCGAAGCGAGTGAAAACGCATTTGCAATGGCACTGGGTGGTGGACTGGACTGCAAGATATCCGAGCGGCTTTCAGTGCGCTTGGCTCAAGCGGACTACTTCCTGACTCGTTTCGGGAACAATCAAAACCAGAACAATTTCCGGGTCTCTACAGGGATCGTGATCGGTCTCCGCAAGGGAGAGAAGTAATCCAAGAGTGACCCCTTCGGAGCCAGGCGCCAAGCCTGAGGGCCTCCCGGATACGGTGAGCGGGGAGGGGCCCACCGCAAAGGGCTCCTCTCCCGCCAGGCATCCCGAGCGCGGTCTTTGAGAGATGCATCGAAGCCTTCCGGCCGAAATCCGCTGGTTCAGAGGATTTCAGGTAGTGATGCGCAAGGTGAGGATCATGAGAAACAAGCAAGAACTCGAGAGTATCCCGGTCCTCCCTCTTAAGAATAGCGTCCTCTTTCCTGGTCTGGTCATGCCGCTCAACGTTGGAAGGCCAGGTTCTATCGCTGCCGTGGACGCAGCTTCACTGACTGAGGGCGTAAACAATCCCGTCCTTATGCTGGACGAGATCGACAAGCTGGGGCGGGATTTCCGGGGCGACCCGGCGGCCGCGCTCTTGGAAGTCCTCGATCCCGAGCAGAACAACAGTTTCAGGGACAATTACCTGGATCTTGCCTTCGACCTGTCGAGGGTCTTCTTCATCACGACTGCGAACGGTCTCGAATCGATACCCAAACCGCTGCTTGACCGCATGGAGGTTCTGCGGCTGGCCGGCTACAGTACCGAAGAAAAAGAAGCCATCGCGTTTCGCTACCTTATTCCGCGGCAAGTCAAGGAAGCCGGGCTCACACAGGACCAGTGCGTGCTGTCGAATGAAGCGGTCCGACAGATTATCTCAGGTTATACGCGCGAAGCTGGCCTCAGGCAGCTCGAACACACCATCGCCAGGGTTGCCAGGAAGGCAGCCCTCCGGCACGCCGAGGGGAGCATAACCCCCATAGTTGTCGGTTCCGAAAACCTGGAGGAGCTGCTGGGGCCCAAATCATTTTCCCCCGAGCAGGTGCGCACTGAGTTACAGCCTGGAGTCGCTGCGGGACTGGCCTGGACCGAAGGCGGCGGCGACGTCCTTTACGTAGAGGCAACCCTGCTGCCGGACGGGAGGGGCATGACATTGACGGGTCAACTGGGGGAAGTGATGAAGGAGTCGGCAATGGCAGCGCAAAGCTATGTATGGTCCCATGCCTCGGATTTCGGCATCAAACGCGCTGTTTTCCGTAAGTCCGGTCTTCATATCCACGTTCCCGCAGGAGCGATTCCCAAAGATGGTCCTTCGGCAGGCATAACTATGGCAACTGCCCTGGCCTCGCTCTACACAGGGTTGCCCGTGCGGAGCGACACGGCCATGACAGGAGAAATAACACTGACCGGCCTTGTCCTGCCCGTCGGTGGAATCAAAGAAAAGGTTCTCGCTGCCGCCCGGGCGGGAATTCGCAGGGTCGTTCTGCCGTCGGCGAACAAAAAGGACTTAGGCGAACTTCCGGATTCCGCCCGACAGCAGCTCGAATTCGTCTTCGCGGACCGGATCGAGGAAGTCCTTGCAGCAACGATTCCTCAAATGTCAGAACGTGGGGCTGGTGGGCGAGCCTCTTCCTGCGGCTCCTTCGTCGATTCCCCAGCGGCAGCGGCCCCTTGCTCGTAGCGAAGTTGACAAGAAGTCGCGCAGATTTTAATAAAAAACCGCGTGACTGCTGATCGCCAATAAACGCTCGAACAGCTCAGCAGTCACGATCAGGATATCCATTTAGATTTCGGCACGGTTCCTCGGGGGGCCATGTCGCAGGAGATACAAGCTGCGAATCTATAGAGAAAGGAGAAAACATCATGAACAGTGTCGTAAAGTGGGATCCTACCCGATGGGATCCGTTCAAGGAAATGGAAGAAATCAGTGAGCGCTTCAACCGTCTATTCGGACGGTTTCTTCCGGTGCGTCGGGAGAGCGGACGTGAGGCCTTGACAGTTGCCGACTGGGTTCCCACGGTCGACATCAGCGAAGATGACAAGGAGTACGTGATCAAGGCCGAAATCCCTGAAGTAGACAAGAAGGACGTCAAGGTAACTCTGCAAGATGGCGTCCTGACCGTTCAGGGAGAGAGAAAGCAGGAGAAAGAAGAGAAGGGCAAGAAGTTCCACCGCATCGAGCGCTCGTATGGCAAGTTCGTCCGGTCCTTCACTCTGCCAGAGGAAATTGCCGAAGAGAAGTTAAAGGCAGAATTCAAAGATGGCATGCTTTTCGTCCATCTACCCAAGAGCGAACGAGCCAAATCCAGAGCCATCGAGGTAAAAGTTGAATGACCGGGCGAGCCGGCGCAGGGCAGGTGACGGGTTGCGTGTTGATGGTTGTGGACGGCACTAGATCTTCGGACAAGATGGAAACACGGGTGTACAGCGAAACGCGGAAGAGCTTTCGGGAGGCGACAAACTTCTCATCCGTGGGCCGTTTAGCCTCACGATGGGTCGGCAGCGTTACCATGCCCGCCAGGGCACGAACAGCCGGCAGGTGATCTGCCATCCCGATGGTATTTCGAGATTTGGCCGAGCCCTTGCTCTCCCGAGCCTGCATTTGCGCGAAACAGCCCTCTCGCGGATATGTCCTTACAGGGGCAGCCGGATCAACTACCTGGCAAGAATTCGTTCCCTCGGACCTCGCCAGGATCCGCTTGATAACTCGCGGCTCCTGTATGGAAGGTTTTGCGAGTGTCACACTCAAAGGAAGGAGGGGTGGCCCGAGTGACGCTGACGAGTGGCTTTCCCGCACAACGCCGCCGGTTGCTGCGGCGCAGGCGTTCAGTTGCAAAACGCATCGCACTGATCGGCAATTATGTTCCGCGCCAGTGCGGCATTGCCACGTTCACCACAGATCTGAGTGAAGCAATTGCCGGCGAATTCCCTGAAGTAGCGTGTTTCGCTCTGCCGATCAACGATACGCAGGATGGATACGCCTATCCGCCTCGCGTCCGCTTCGAGATCGCTCAAAACAATCTATCATCTTATAAAAGCGCCGCCGACTTCCTGAACATTAACAACATTGACCTTGTCTGCCTGCAGCACGAGTATGGCATCTTCGGGGGCGCGGCGGGGAGCCATGTCCTCGCTCTCCTGCGCGAACTGCGCATGCCTCTGGTCACCACCTTTCATACTATCCTGAATCAGCCGGATCCAAACCAGCGCCGTGTGCTTGAAGAGGTGGCCGAGCTGTCCGACCGCATCATTGTCATGAGCGGGCGCGCCGTTCAATTCGCGCGAGAGGTCTACGGTATCTCCGAAAGCAAGATCGACTTAATCCCGCATGGCATTCCCGATGTCCCTTTTGTTGACCCCAACTTCTATAAAGATCAGTTTGGCCTGCAGGGCAAAGTGGTTTTACTCACGTTCGGGCTGCTGTCGCCAAACAAAGGCATCGAGCACATGATTGCAGCACTGCCTGCCGTGCTTGAGCGCTTCCCGAAGATCGTTTACGTTGTTCTGGGTGCGACACACCCGCATGTCAGGCTTCGAGACGGCGAATCTTACCGCCTGTCTCTGCAACGGCTGGCACGGAAACTTTCCGTGGATCAGAACGTCGTTTTTCACAATAGGTTTGTCAGTCTACAGGAACTGGTTGAATTCATTGGCGCCGCCGACATCTACATCACGCCCTATTTGAATCGGGCGCAGATCGTGTCGGGGACTCTAGCCTATGCAGCAGGGGCCGGGAAGGCGGTGATCTCAACCCCATACTGGTATGCCGAAGAGTTGCTGGCTGAGGGACGTGGTGTACTGGTGCCCTTCGCAGATCCGGATGAGATCGGGCGACAAGTCGTAGATCTGCTTGAAAACGAAACCGAACGTCATGCGATCCGGAAGCGCGCTTATATGATGGGACGGCAGATGGTATGGCCGAAGGTCGCGCGATCCTACATGCGCAGCTTCGATCGCGCCTACGAAGAACGGCGCCAACGTCCGCGAGCAGTATTTGTCGCGAAACCGCTAAAGAAGCGGTCAGCCGAGTTTCCCGTTTTGAAGCTGGATCACCTGGAACACATGACAGATGACACAGGAATGATCCAGCACGCGATTTTTGCACACCCCAACTATGATGAAGGATACTCAACGGACGACAACGCGCGCGCTCTGGCACTGGCAGCACTGCTTGAGCAAGGTGGCAAGGGCCTTCCAAATGCCCATCGCTACCAGGCATTCCTCTGGCATGCGTTTCATCGAGAGCGAGGCAGGTTCCACAATAGTCTCTCCTATGATCGCCGGTGGCTCGATGATGTGGGTTCCGAAGATTGCCACGGCCGGGCGCTTTGGGCGCTGGGAATCGTCCTGGGCCGCTCAAAAGACACGGGGATGCGCGGTTCCGCCGGCAGACTCTTCGATCTCGCTTTTCCAGCAGTGTGGAATTTTACCAGTATTCGCGCCTGGGCATATTCGCTGCTCGGTCTGAGCGAATACCTCAAATGCTTCTCCGGCGACCGAGCCGCTCAGAGTCTCCGGGAAGAACTGGTACAGAGGCTGGTCGCAAGCTATCAGCGTTCAAGCAGCCAGGATTGGTCCTGGTTCGAGGACATCCTGGCATATTGCAACGCAAGGCTGCCTCACGCGCTTCTGGTCTGCGGCAGAGCCATGTCGCGCCAGGATCTGCTCGATATCGGCCTCGAAACACTTCGGTGGCTGGCCAAGGTCCAAAGCCCCGACGATAGCCATTTTGTGCCGATCGGCTCGAACGGCTTCTATCGCCGAGGCGGAGAGCGGGCACGCTTTGATCAGCAGCCGGTCGAGGCGCACGCGATGGTGTCCGCATGTCTTGAGGCCTGGCGCACAACCCAAGACCAGTGCTGGTGCAAGGAAGCTCAACGGGCATTCGAGTGGTTCCTCGGGCGAAACGATCTCGGGCTGCCCCTGTATGATGCTGCTACAGGCGGGTGCCGCGACGGCCTCCATCCTGACCGCGTCAATCAGAACCAGGGTGCAGAGTCCACCCTCAGCTTCATGATAGCCCTGGAAGAAATGTGCCAATCCAGCAATCTCATCCAATCCTGATGCCATGAGTCCGTCAAGAAGCCAGCACGAAATCCTTATTCATCGCCACGAACGGAATCCAATTCTTACGGCGGCAGATTGGCCGTACCCGATCAACACGGTCTTCAATGCCGGGGCCACCCTGTTGCCGGATGGTCGGACTCTCCTGCTTTGCCGCGTGGAGGAACGAAATGGAATCTCGCATCTCTGCGCGGCGCGCTCAGAGGATGGTGTGTCTGGTTGGGCGATCGATCCTGTGCCCACGCTCAGGCCTGATCCGAAAAACCATCCGGAGGAGTTGTGGGGGATCGAAGATCCACGGATCACCTATGTCGACGAGCTGGACAAATACGTCATCACCTACACTGCTTATTCACGCGGCGGTCCTGGCGTATCGCTGGCCGTCACGGACGATTTTCGGACGTTTGAACGCTACGGAGTGGTCATGCCCCCCGAAGACAAGGACGCCGCGTTGCTCCCGCGCCGCATCGGTGAGCATTGGGCGCTGATCCACCGCCCAGTCACCAGCTGGCAGGGAGCGCACATCTGGATTTCCTACTCTCCCGATCTGCGCCACTGGGGAAGTCACAGGTTGATACTGCGGGCGCGCGAAGGCGCATGGTGGGATGCAAACAGGATCGGCCTCTCACCGCCACCAATCGAGACACAGGAAGGATGGCTGGTAATCTACCATGGAGTTCGTCAGTCGTGTGCTGGCTGCCTCTATCGGTTGGGGCTGGCGCTGTTCGACCTGAATGTCCCCGAACGCTGCCTGCTGCGGGGCGACAGCTGGATTTTTGCTCCCGAGGAAAGCTATGAACGCCAGGGCGATGTCGCAAATGTCATCTTCCCCTGTGGCTACACAAGGGCACCCGACGAAGACGTACTCAACCTCTACTATGGTTGCGCCGACAGCAGCATTGCGCTGGCCACGGCGAGCGTTCGATCTCTGCTCGATTGGCTGAAGAAACATGGCAAACCGGATTATCTGGACCTCACATGATGGTCGGCCGAAGTCCGCCTGAGGACCGGGCAGCAAGACTGAAATGCGGGCCGCTGAGCTGGCGTCAAACGAGACCTCGTACTGAGCATCGGATCCGGATCACCCCCGGTCTTGTCCTAACCGTGCCAACGCTCACGCAGGCTGGAGACGTCGGCAGTTTGATTTGGGAGTAGAAGACAATGCCAGGGCCGATTTATCAACTGCTTGCCGAGGATCACAGGCGGATGGAAGCTTTGCTCGCGCTTGCCGCCCCAGATCCTGAAGCCTCTGGCCTTGACGCATACGGGGAGTTCCAGGCGGCGTTGCTGCGGCACATCCGCATGGAGGAAAAGATACTGATCCCGGCGGCGCTCCGGGCTCGCGGTAGGGATTCCCTCCCGATAGCAGACGAGATTCGCCTGGATCACGGCGCGCTGGCCGCGCTGCTTGTCCCCCCCGCCGACTCCTGAGATCATGGCCGCCATCCGAGCCATTTTGTCTGGCTACAATCCGCTCGAGGAAGGAGAGGGCGGCCCTTATGAAACCTGTGAGCGGCTCGCGGGAGATGAAGTCGAGAAGCTCCTCGACAAGCTCCGCAATTCCCCTTACCCTCGTTTGAAGCCGCATGTTTCCGGTCCGGGCATGTTGGATACGACCCGCCGCGCGCTTGCCCGGGCAGGGTACGATTGGTATGACCTTGTGAGGCGCACGATCGTCTAAATCATGAAGACCGAAAGGAGGCGTCAGAAGACTTTCTGCTGTTTCCCATGACGAACAAGGTGTTGTCTCCGGAAGATCAGGAGGGCCTGCGCATGGAGTTTATGAAGGTGGAGGAGAATCTCGGGAAGGATAGGCGCCGTCAGTTCGAGCGCTTCGCAGAAGAGCTGGCTCAGAACTTGCAAAGCATCTCGGAGAAAAACGGCAGAGTATGATACGGAGGAACATTCCGATTTTCTGCACGCCACTCTTCCGGCCACCCACGTTCAGCTAGTCGGAAGATCGCAATGTCCCTTCTCTTGCAGCGCCGGGCCCTGTCCCACTTCGTCATTTCACCGGGTGCAGTTCGATTTCATCCTCGCTACGGAACGTCGGCTGTGAGCCGATCCTGACCCTGGCGGTTTTCCATTCTTCCATATGAAATGCCTTCGTTCGCGTCTCAAAGTGAGTAATGTGGTAGCATTTCCCGGTCGAGCGCCCTTAAGCGCGGCATGGAACATTCAACCAAGGAGGAGATTCCGGTTATGAAGAGGTTTTTATTGTTGCTGGTATCCATCAGCTTGTTCGTGGGCATAGGATTCGCACAGGAGAAGTTTGTGACGACAAAGTCGGGACTGAAATATCTCGACACCAAGGTCGGCACGGGGGAGGAAGCGAAAAAGGGAATGAACGTCACCGTCCACTACACAGGATGGCTCTATGAAAAAGGCCAGCGCGGAGCCAAGTTCGACAGTTCCGTGGACCGCGGGCAACCGTTCACGTTCGCCCTTGGCGGCAGCCAAGTGATCAAGGGATGGGATGAGGGCGTTGCCGGCATGAAAGTCGGCGGCAAGAGAGAACTCATTATCCCCCCCGACCTCGCGTACGGAGCCAGCGGCGCAGGCGGAGTGATCCCTCCGAACGCCACCCTGGATTTTGAAGTCGAATTGTTGAAGGTAGCAAAATAGATTGCAGGAGAGCGGCTCCCAGCGGACGCGGCAGCGACCGGCCAACCGGCAAGGTTTGAGCGTCCCTAGCCGATTCCGGGGCGGAAGTCTGCCGCGTCCGTTGCCCGCTCCGCGGAATGATTCGCATCTTGCCGTGCGCTGTCCAGCCGAAGTCCACCTCCGCGTCGACGAAATCCCCTGCGGCAGGGGCAGAACCGGAAGTTTCTTACTTGCCTTCCCTGCTGCCCTTGTTCTCCCGGATAGAAATGCTTAATGGCGATCCAGGTGAAATTGGCCTGTTGCCAAAAACGGTGCAGAGCGACTAATCTGGATGCCGTATGCCTACAGAAAAGCGAAGCTCGCGGCAGGGCGGGAAGCTGCGCATCGGGGACGACTGGAACGCGATCACCATCATTGCGCTCTCGCAGCAAAGCCCCCTCAAGGCGGTAGCGGAGCTGGTCGAGAACTGCATCGACGCAGAGGCCAGAAACGTCGCGATCACGCGCGGCAGGGAAAAAGGCAGGAACTATCTTCGCATTGTCGACGACGGCGCGGGGATCCCGCGCGACTCCTCGGGCGTGCCCGATTTCCAGTTCGTCGCCACGCACATATGCGATTCGATCAAGCGTCATCTGCACCGGGACGAGCGCAGGGAGATCCAGGGGGAGTACGGCATCGGCCTGCTCAGCTTCTGGACGCTGGGCGAGGAGCTCACGCTGATATCGGCAGGCGCAGACGGACGCACCTATGAAATGAGGATGCGCAAAGGCGATCCGCGTTACGCGATTACAGAGCGGCGCCGGCTATTTGCCACCGGGGGCACAGAGGTGCTTGTACGGCCGCTGCTGCCCGGCATCCGCCACCTGAGCGGCGAGAAGATTCAGTGGTATCTCGCCTCTGAATTGCGCGACCGGATCAAGCGCTCCGGCGTACATATCCAGGTGGTCGATCGCCAGGCGCGCAAACACTACCAGGTGGCCCCGCGCGAATTCACCGGACGGTTGCTCCATCCGGTTCCCGCAGCAGAAACCCGCTTTGGAGAAATCTACACTGAAGTCTACCTCGATAATCCTCAGCCCGAGAATCGCATCGGCCTGTACCGGCGCGGCACAAGGGTGCTCGAGGACATTTCGATGCTCGATGCCTTCCAGCGTGCCCCCTGGACATCGGGCTATCTTCAAGGGATCGTCGATGCGCCGTTCCTGACGCTCACGCCCGGCACGCGCACGGGAATCCTCCAGGATGAGCGATTTGCTGCCTTCTGTGCCGCTCTCGAACCGGTGGAGAAGGTCCTGGAAAATGCGATCGAGGAACAGCGGCGCGCAGCCGAGGAGCAGGCAAGCCGCGAAATCCTGCGCTCGATCCACCGCGCGTTTCGCGAAGCCCTCCTGGCTCTGCCGCCCGAAGAGTACGATTGGTTCGAGGTTCCTGATGGCAAGGAAGCGGCGAGGTCCGTGTCCCGGAAACCCGCGCCCGGCCCGGGCATTTCCGAGCCGGAGACGGCCCCGGAGCCTCGACGCGGGGGTGCCTATCAAAAGGAATTTTTCGAGTTCTGCGGGCCCCTGTACAGCGTCGTGATCTCTCCAGCCTCATGCACCCTTGCCGTCGGCCGAACAAGAAACCTTCGCGCCATCGCGCGCGACCGCGAACGGCGCACGGTGGAGGAAGACCTCACCTATCAGTGGGAAATGCTCGAAGGCGACGGCGCGCTGGCCAATGCCGGCGCCGAGATCGTCACATTCCAGGCGCCCGGGGAACCGGGCCTGGTGCGCCTGCAAGTCCGCGTCAGACAAGGGGAAATCGAGTGCGCAGCCGAAGCAGTGGTCACCGTAACCGATGCGCTCGTCCCAGAACAGGCCAAGCCTTCGCCTGGCCGCCAGGGGCTGCCGGCTTACACTTTTCAGCGCTCCCCGGGTGAGCTATGGCGCTCGCGCTACGACAGAGAGCGCAACCTGATCATCATCAACAACGCCCACCGCGACTTTATCTACGCTGCCCGGAACCGGGCGCTCAAGCTGCGCTACATCTGCAGGCTGTACGTCAAGGAAATGGTGCATGCAAACTTTCCAGGTCTCTCTTCCGAGAGGCTGCTCGAACGCATGGTCGAGCTGTCGCTGTACACGGAAGAACATCTGCGCTGATTCCTCCCTGGCGTTATCCCGCCTGGAAAAGCCCAAATTCGGTGACAGGCGCCGAATTGCCGGAAGAAGGTTGCGTGGGCGCAAAACCATCGGGCAATTCCGCGCCTGTCACCGAATTTCTGGCTTGATGTTGATGGATGATGTTGATAAGGTATAAACATGAAACCTATACAGGTCATGTTTGACGACGAGTTGCTGCAGCGGCTCGACTCAGATGAGGAAGTGAAGAAGTTAGGGCGCTCGGCAGTGCTGCGCCGGGCCACGGCCGATTATCTGCGGCGTGCACGGACTCGCCGGATCGCGGAAAAGTACCGGCGCGCCTACGGCGGTGGCGAGGGTCTGGGATCGGAATTCGATGGTTGGGCCGCGGAGGGTGCATGGCCCGAAAAGTGAACCGCGGTGAGATATGGGGTTATCGGTTCAGCGCTCCCGATAAATGGCGGCCGGTGCTGGTTCTATCGCGTCCGGAAGTCATCGAGTTGCTTCATACCGTGACCGTGGCGCCCATCACATCGGCCGTCCGAGGCGCCCCGAGTGAAGTGGTCGTTGGAATTGAAGAAGGCCTCAAGGGTGAATCGGCAGTCAACCTCGATCACGTGCAAACCGTGGAAAAGGCCCGGCTATTCCGCTTCATCGGACATGTTGCGCCGCGTAAGATGCGCCTCGTCTGCCAAGCCCTTGCTATAGCTGTCGCCTGCGACGAGTAAACATCCATACTGAGGGGCCAACCACCGCCCTTCGGGCATGAGTTCGGGCGCGCAGGCTCTCCGATGACTCATGTACCGAGAACCAGGTTTTCCAACATCCTGGCGTTCTCGATGGCGTAGCCGTGGAAGTCGTTGTTGAAGTAGACGTGGACCGATTTCATCTCAGCGAGCCATTCTCTTATCCGCGCAGCCCAATCCGCGAGCTGATCCCGCGAGTATGAAGAAGCAAAGAGCCCACCCGGCCCGTGCAGCCGAATGTAAAGGAAGGGGGCGCTCCGAACGTATGGCGCCTGAGGGTAGCGCTCCGACTGGGCGATGACCAGGGCGCATCCATGCCTTTTTAGAATCCCGTACGTCTTGTCGTCGTACCAGCTCGCGTGCCTGAATTCCATGGCCAAGCGAATCCGCCGGAACGCTTTCAACTTCGCGCTCTCCTCCAGGAAACCGCCCAGCAGGTCTGTGCTGCGCTTGAAGGAGGGAGGAAACTGAAGAAGGATAGGTCCGAGTTTTTTCCCGAGCATGGAGGCATTCTCGAGGAACTTCTGCCACATGTCTGTGACATCCCGGAGTCGGCGAATGTGCGTGATCGAACGGCTGGCCTTGATCGCAAAGACGAAGTCCTCCGGCACCTGTGTCGCCCAGTTCTTGTACGTCGTCGGCTTGGGCAGGTGATAGAAGGAGTAGTTGACCTCCGTTGTCCGGAAGTGACGGGCGTAATGCGCGAGGTAGTCTCTCGCCTTCAGGGTTTCCGGATAGAAGAGCCCCTTCCAGTCGTAATAATTCCAACCGGATGTGCCAATGAAAAACTTCCCGACCATTGATACATTATCCCATAACCCGGACTCCCCAGGTCTTCGGAGAGCTGCGACATTCTTCCCGCAGCAAGGCGAAGCGAATTATTCCTGTAGAGAAGTGGTTTGGATTGCCAACCGCGCACATCTCGTTCGGCAAAACCCCTCGCTGACCCGCAGAGCCGGCACTGACGAGGCAGACTGTTTATGAGACGAGTGAAACAGTTGCCTGCCACCGATTTTCTGATATATCCTTGCAGACGGCTGCATCAGTGCAATTCCTAAAATGCTGAGGAGATATCACGCAAAAACCAAACAGGTGAAATAAGAGAGAAAATTGGGACTGCTGCTCCTTTGCTGGAGCGGCGAATCTTTTTTGCCGTCGCCATCAGAACGGAGCAGGCAGCGAGGAGGGGCGAGTAAACCATGCCGATTTACGAGTATCTCTGCAAGAAGTGCCGTAAAAGGTTCACGCTGGTCATGTCGGTCAGCGAATACGAAAAGAAGAAGATCAAGTGCCCGAAATGCCAGAGCACCAGGGTGGAGCAAGAGGTGCACACTTTCTTCGCGGTGACTTCCAAGAAGAGTTGACCGGCTGATCGGGCAAGAAGGTGGACCGGTACAACTTTCCTAGCGCTTGACCGCCGTGATCGTGAGCTGCGACGGGTACTGCTTCGAGTGGTGCACCGCGTTGTGCGCGACGATTCCCTGCACTTCGTCGTAGTTGTTGCCGCCCGTGTTCAGGTTCCGGTCGAAGCGCGGGAAGTTGCTGCTTGACACTTCGATGCGAATCCGGTGGCCGGCCCCAAAGTAGTTGCTCGTCGTCATCGGCTGAAACGCCACCTTGTAAACCTTGCCCGGTTCCATCCACACCAAAGGCTTGTCGTACCCGTCACGATAGCGCAGCCGCTGAATGGTCTCGTCCAGGTTGTAGGCGGGTCCGTCGGGACACACGTCGATCAGCTTCACCGTGAAGTCGGTGTCCTTCGCATCCGACGACACGTAGAGCGTGACGTCGACCGGACCGCTCACTTCGATCCCCTCTTTGAGGGGTTCGCTCGTGTAGACCAGGATGTCGGGGCGCGATGTTTCCAGCTTGCGCTGGTCGAAGGCGCCGCCGACGACGGCGTTGCCCGTGCAACAGACGTTGCCGCCGTAAGAGGGCACAGGATTCATTGGATCATACGTGTAGCCGTCCGGGCTGTCCGTCGCCGGCGCCGCAGCGCCCAGCACGCCGTCACCCTCGAGCGTGTTCGCCTTCCCGCCGCTCGACAGGAAGAAGCTCATCGGCTCAGCGCCCTTCGGCGGCCACGTGTCCGACGTCTGCCACTTGTTGATCCCCATCGTGTAATAACGGACCTTGGGCGTGGTCTCGAGTATGCGGTTGTTCTCCCCCTTGAGAAAATAGTCGAACCAGCCCCAGGTGAGGGCGTCGTAGTCAAGCCGGGCATCTCCTACGTTGCGCTCGCCGACCACCGTGTTCTCGCTGGCGCGTTTGTAGCCGCAATGGAGCGTCGGCGCAATCACCGCGTACTGCTGGTTGGCAATCTCAGGCTTTGCCGTCCTGCGCACGAAGTTGTACGCCGCCAGGTTCGGGCCCACCGACACGTCATACCACGACATGAACCAGAATCCCGGCACATTGACCGCCATGTTGTCGTGCCAGAGCCCGCCCCGATACCACGCCGGATCATTCGGAGTGCGTTTGATCATTGCGCCGCCTGTATCGACGGGCATTGGGTCGGCGAAGATCCCGTGCGGACCGTCCACCGCCTTGATGATGTCCATCACGGGAAGATGCCGCAAGGCCTGCGACCAGTCGACCGGCGGGAGCTGCTGCGCAAGGTCGAACGACTTCGACACGCGGATCAGATCCTCCTGCGACGTGTTCGGAGGAAACATCGGCCGCACCTGGTTCTGCTCGCCGTAGAGCCACGTGATGAACAGCATCTGGACGGCGCCGCCGCGGTACCAGTTTCCCTGCTCATAGTACGGGCCGACGCGTCCCACGCCGGCCCCGAATCCCTGCGGGATCATTGCCGCATACGCCGGATTGCCAAGCGCGGCGACGCCCAACTGCCATTCCGCGGTCGAAGAGCACCCAATCGTTCCCACCTTGCCGTTGGACCAAGGTTGTTTGGCGATCCAAGAGATCGCGTCGTACCCGTCGGTGCGCGGGGGGCCAAGGATGTCGTAGTTTCCCTCGGAGAAGAAGTGGCCGCGCTCGTTCATCTCGACGTAAGCGTATCCGCGCTTCACCGCGTCCAGCTCAGCCGTCATGGCGCGCGGCACGCCGTTGCGCACGTCCCAGTAATTAAAATTGTAGGGCGTGCGGACAAAAACCGCAGGGTACTTCCTGGACGTGTCCTTGGGGCGGTAGACATCGGTCGCCATGCGCTTGCCATCGCGCATCGGCACCATGAGCTTGCGCTCGATGACGGCGATCGACTCCAGTGCCTTCTCGGTCGCATTCCGCTGCGCGACCAGATCCGGGCTCGCACCACCCCGCCCCTGCGGAGGAGCGCTCGGACCGACAAAAACGATTCCCGCTGCCGCGAGAATCAGGAGACGGATGACATTGATTCGCATGCGTGTGCTCCGTGATCAAGGACGCCAGATGCTCGCCGACTGTGCGGCGGCGATCCGCGTCCGGCTGAACTGATGAATGACTTATGGCTGTTTTCTATCCCCGAGCGCGTTGCAGATGCAAGCGAATTTGTGCACCCAGGAGTCAGCCGGGAAGTCGGACTTGGCGGTCTTCGGATTGGGATGATCGGCTCCATCCGACTGGCAAAGGATCGCCCTCTGCCCGTGGCAGATGATTTCGCCGCTTGGCGATTGGCACCGAGACGGTCCCGAGCGACCCGGTGTGCGAGTCTCGGACTACCACCCTCAGCAAAAGAGCATGGCTGTCGATTTCCACCTGGTGGTCAAGTATGAGCCCATTCGCTTGCAGTTGAGCATATTCCTCGGGCGAGAACTTGAGGTCGAAGGTCTGGGCCAGACGGGCTACTCCTGCTCCCTCCGCAGTGCGCTGCAAAAGCATCAGGTTGATCCCTCCGACCCAATATCCTCTTTCGGAAAACAAGGTGACGTCACGCGGATCGATGTCGATGCTGAGCCTCAACTCTCTTGTACCCCCGGTGTCAACCGCTTCGGCACGCACGGCAAGCCCCACGCCCGACAAATCGAATGGGCTGTCGGCAGCTTCCTGCAACATGCCGATGAGCTCCGATTCCTTCAGTTTTGATAGATCGGCGGCAAAATAGCCGTTTCGTGCGCGGATCTCCATGCCTGGCCGATTGACTTTGACCTTGATCGCACGGAACTTCCCGTCCCACTTGCCGTGCATTGGATAGTATCCCAGCGTGTAGCTCACGTGCGAATCTTCGACAGCGTCGCGAATGGCCCGATCGACGTCGTTGCGATTGAAAAAGGCTCGTCCGCCTGTATTTTGCGCAAGGACGTTCAAGCTGTTGGTTCCAGAGGTCGAATCGGCGTAAGGTTGAGTCCGGCTGGTCCTCGAGCGCTCAAGACCAGGGCTGCTCGCCGATCGCTGCTCTCCGGCGCGCGGAAGAGCTCCGATCAGCCCGCGGGCGTCAACCGAGTAGACCGTTATGTTCGCGTTCCCCAAGACCCGGGTCACTTCATCCGTCTGCCTGGTGAAATTCCCACCTGCCGTGATCGCGCCCAGGGTTGGCCCAACGGTCTCACCTCCCCAGAGAAGCGGAAAGCCTGCTGAAACCCAAATCAGGTTTTTCCGGCCCTGAAAGCGGGCGAGACTGTTGGCGATTGCTTCCAGCACAGATATCGTCTTCATGACACGGTTTGCCACCATGGGGCCTTCAATCGCCTGCTTTGCATCCTTGATGAATTCTTCCAACTTCAGAACCTTGTCGTTGAGCTCATCATCCGAAGCAGCGATTACCGGCGTCAACGTCTCTACTCCCAGCACGGGCGGTTCGGCCTCGATGCTGAATTTCTCGCGATAAAGCCGCAGCGCCGCAAGCAGTGACGAGGCATCATTGGAGAAGTCATGAATGATCCTCACGCCGGCACTGCTCAGGCTGTATATGGCAATGCGGTCCTGCGACTGGATCTGCTCCAGGAACTTGACAAGTCTTTGTCGGGCATAAGCCTGGTCTTGGATATTCGTATTCAGGCTGTCCAGCAGGATCAGGCTGACATTTCGCATCGCGGCACTGCTTCCTGCAAGCCGGTTTGTGTAGGTGTTGGGCGGCAGGCTTAGGTTCGATTGAACCTCAGGGATGCGGGATTCAACGGAGAAGGCGTCGATTTTCTGCGGCTTGGATTCCTCCAGCAGGACAAAATCATCCTTTGTCAGGTCAGTTACCGGTCTGCCCTGTTTGTCATGGACAACTACATTCACAAGGACCAGCCGCGTCGTAGTCCTTACGACAAGCTCTTGCCCCGACTTCGAAGCATTTTTCGTCTCCTGCGCGGTTGTGGAAAGCGAAGGAAAAGAAATGGTGATCAACACCGCCAAGGTGCGCCACACACGGATCGAAGCTGAAACAGAAAGCCATCGAATCATGGCTGCCTCCTCTTCAGAGGACTGCGAAGCTTGGGGTGATGCTTTTACTAACACCGCGGTCTGAAATGTACACGGTTTTGCAGAAGCCCATTCAATCGAATTGCATTTTGCTGGCAGGCTTCGACACAACTCCCCTCGTACCAGCAATCACCAGGAAAAGCAACCAGCGGCGGTCTACCCGGTTTAGGACTCGGCAAGAAAAGATCAGCCGGACAAGCTTCGAGACAGAGGTTGCATCCCGTGCAACGTCTGCGATCAATGGTTACAGGCCCTTGTGCAATGCAAGATACCGGTTGTTTCTTGCTTTTCATAATCCCTGATTCACGCCTCTGACTCCCGATCCCTCTGTTTCCAATCACCGCTCAGTCCCCAAATGCCGCTTTCGCACGCTACTCCTCGGCCTGCTGAGCTTTCTATTCTGTCACACCAGCTCACGATTCACACGCTCATACTCCGCGGCTAAATCACCATAATAATCAATGGACATCTCGCCCACCTTGACCAGCCCTTTGTCGTTGGCAACGGTAATGAGCTTGCGCCACTCGGGAGGATCCATCTCCGGATAGTCCAAGCGTTCGAAGTGCAGTTCACGGGAGCTTGCTTTCCGGGCCAGACAGGCGTGCATGACCAAAGTGGCAACGGTCAAAACATGCTGCACTTCGAGCGCATGCACCAGTACGCGAGGATTTCCTGCCATGAGATTTTCCGCCTCGTTTTCCTCGAGCTGTGCGAGGATCTGCAAGCCGGTTTGCAGCAGCTCATCGGATTTCATCGCCCCGCAATAGTGCTGCATGGTGCGGCAAATGGCGGCGTTCAATTCGGGCCAGGTGACGCCCGTACGGCGCTTTAGGATGGCATCAAGCCGGTTATATTCGGCGGCGACTTGCCGCTGATCGACGATGGCTTCCGGGACAGTTCGGGCATACGCGGCCGCCCACCGCCCGGCATAATGCCCGGTGGCCGCCGCCGGTGGCTGCCTTCTCGACCAGAACCACCTGTGCGCCCGCCTTAGCCGCGGAAATCGCCGCCCAGCAGCCGGCTATCCCGCCACCCACAACCAGTACATCGGTTGCCACTTCATCTTTTTCTCCCCACTCCATTGGATATGGCCAGGTTCGGCCATTATGTGTCCACCTCATTGGTCCTGTCCTCTCAACGCACGATTAGGCGTGACTTGCTGCCGTGACCTTTGTGAGCTGACTTACGATCACAAAGACCACCGCTGATACGGCATACGCGATCATCAGTCCTAAATCAACATTGAACCATGCCGCTCGCCAGCCGGCAGCCCCCATAAAAAGCGCAGCCATAGCAATGCATCCGCCGGCCAGCATGGAAGCGAAGGCGCCCTTGATGTTTGCGCCCCGCCATAGCACGCCGCCAAGAAGCGGGATCAGCAGACTGCCCATGTAAGGATAGTTGAACAGAATCATGGTCGGCAATATACCCTTGGCGACAAAGGCAATCATGACGGCCGCTGCCAGAGCAACGGCAATGGTAGCACGCGAAACAAGCCGGGCGTATTTGAGTTCATCCAGGGATTCGGTCGGATGAAGTACCATGTTGTAGAAATCTCGGGAAAAGCAACCGGCAAGGCCGATTAACAGACTACTACCACTGTTCATGGCCGCCCCGAGGAGACCCGCCACCACAACGCCGGCTAACACCGGCGGCAACACAGACGAAATGGTATGAGGCAAGACGGCTGAATAACTGACCTTCGGATACATAAGGTGGCCGGCTGCTCCCGAAAGAGCCGTGCAGAAGCTGACAAAAATCACCATAATCCCAGCCAAAATGCAACCCCATTGGGCAGTCCTGGCTGAACGCGCCGATTGATAGCGCATAAAGGCGTTGTATGACACGGAAATGGCAAGTAAGAATGGGACAATTAAAAAGACAGCCTGAGATCCCATTCCAGCCGGAACAAACGGTGTGGCCAGAAGGGATGAAACAGCGTGAATCGAACCCAGTTTGAAGATTGAAACGATCGTGACCAGCGGGATGCCTAAAATGATAATTCCCACTTGTACAAAATCGACCAACACCACACCCCACATGCCGGCCATGACACTGTAAAACAAAAGCACCGCACTAATTAAGATGACGCCGTGTTTGAAATCGAAGCCGAATACCGACAGTACCGAGCCAGCAGCGATCAATTGGGCGACCAGAATACCCATCAGGCTGGGTATGTTTGACAACCAAGCCCAGACACGGACCCAGCGCTCTTTACCATAGCGCTTGGCAAAAAAATCGAGCGGTACGACTCCACCCAAATGGCGCAAGCGCGCAGCGACCAATACACCCGCCAATATCAAGCCGCCCCCGCAACCGAGTCCGTACCACAAGCCTGGCCATACACCGCTGGCTGCGGCCACCTCAGAACTGCCTAGGACAACTCCGGCGCCGATCTGAACGGCTGCCAGTGTGGCCGTGGTCAGCGGTAATCCCAACTGGCGGCCGGCTATGAGAAAGTCACTGGCTTTTTTGGCCCGCCTCTTGATGTAGAAGTCGATTCCCAAAGACAAAGCCAGGTAAAAGACAAGAACTGCTGTCAACATGGCGCTCCGGCTCTTCTAGAGAAATCCGACCGTAGTATTTTGCTCAACCGGGGCCAGTATCTCATCCCGCGCATCGGG
>Ga0315282_10003218_pt1 | contig 29392 bp, 29 predicted proteins | sample YL17G07_20_MG_FD_203693 | JGI IMG/M metagenome (GOLD analysis project Ga0315282, IMG submission 203693) | Sediment microbial communities from Yellowstone Lake, YNP, Wyoming, USA - YL17G07_20 | ecosystem: Environmental > Aquatic > Freshwater > Lake > Sediment | place: USA: Wyoming | collected... | reverse complement strand
TCCCCTTCTACCTCAAGGAGATGGAGTTCCGCTACAACCATCGCCAGGACGACATCTTCACTTACGTCGTCCGTTACCTCTGTGATCTTGTGCCAAAACAGGACCAATCACCCTTCCTTATATGCACCGAACTGAAACGCTTCGGCATCTGAGAACAGGGGAAGTAGTGCTCTTGAGAGTTTAAATTGCATGAAGTCGTCCTCAGTTGCCCCAATCGCGCGAATGTTGTGGAAGTGCGCGGCGGACTTATCGAAGTACGCGAGATAGTGTCGGATATTCCCCTGCCACCGTTCGTCGTGGGTGGCGGCGTACTCTTCGCGCCGGTGAGCCATCCAGTCTTCAGCGATACGGAATATCAGGTCCAGCAACTCGGGAAGACGTTGCGCCCCCGAAGAGTCGAACATTGTGAGTGCTTCGATGCTTTTCACGAAGCGGACGTAAGTACCAGGGTCTTTCCTCAGCGAGTCCCAATTGATGCCTTCCGAATCTGCGAGAATTCCCTCAATCTTTTTCTTGTTTGATACGACCGCATTTGTGAGCCGCCGCGTCATTGCCTCGCGGCTGGCGTCCTCGATGACCAGATATCCCAGCCGCTCCACGATCAGATAGATGAGGTCCCGGAATGCGTCACGTGCGACATCGTAATAACTTCCGTGCTTGTCGTCACCAATCAACAGCGCGTCATCGCGTTTGACCTTACCGTGCGCCAGATCGCTCCGCAGGTTGTACAATCCAATTGACCACGCCGCAACGTCGGCGTCGGTTCCAAAGGCTTCTTGCATCTCCGCGGCGAAGACTTTCGGCTTGCGCCCCTTCTGCAGCGGTCCGAACAGAGACTCGTAAGCGCTGACCAGCAGTACGACCGCAGCGGCGGGGCTCTGTGCCGCCAACCCACAACTGTCATTGAAGAACGTGATGGCATTGAACATACGGTCGTACCCAACAGAATCGTTGGCGGCTAGGTTCGTAAACGCGACAGCCAGTTTGTCTCCATGATACGCGCCGAAGTTCAAGGTCGAACCAAGCCCTTGATTGAAATGCACTTTCCGGTACATCGGCTCGGGGCCGTTATTCAGATAAATAGAACGCCCACCAGACTCGTATGGCGTGACTTTTATGGTGTCCATTGAAACGAAGAACTCCAGCGCTTGGAGGTGGCACAGATACCTGACGAAATGCTCGGAATCGGGATTCATCGACATGCCGAGTCGGAACTCGAACTCCTCATCCACGATAAGAAGGAAGTCTTGGAGTTCTGTGCCGTCTTCAGCAATCGCCCATTCCTTAACTTGTCGGAGATATTCGACATATTCGGGCTTGAAAAGCTCAGGCGAGGCTATTGCCTTTCGATACGACAGTATCCGTGCCCCCTTGAATTCGACAGGCTGAGGCTTGGTCGGGTCATCGACTTTCTTCCCGTTGTACCACTCCTGCGTCTCAATGACGATCCCAGGAAACACGGTGATAAGGTCCATGTTTCGCTTTCTCTTCTGGGTCCCTCACAGCGGCACCGCCTCACGGAGCACCCGCTCGCGAATCCGCGGTTTGATGCCGCGATCGCTCACCACGTCCACTTTGCGTCCGAGAAGCTCCTGAAGTTCGAGCCAGAGCCCGGCGTGGTCCAGTAAGCTGCGCCCACGCTCGAACTCGACAAGCAGGTCAATGTCGCTCTCGTCGTCGGCTTCGCCGCGCGCAACAGAGGGCGCTCGATAGCCTACAGACACCCAATGCGGCCGGCGGATACATCCTCGCACCGTGCCACAACATCCAGGCAGTCAGCCCGCCGGAGAACGTCGTCACGATGTACGACACGTGCTACCACGAGGGGTGGATGTAGCTTCCGCGTCCCCTACCACACCGTCCGCGCGATGTTCATCCCCTGATTGAGCACGAACAGCAGACCGAAGGCGATGCTCAGCGGCATTACCGCGCTCACGACAGTCCACTTGACGCTCTTCGTCTCCTTGTGGACGGTCCAGATCGCCGTCGAGCAGGGGTTGTGCAGGAGCGAGAAGAGCATGAGGCTTACGGCGGTAAGCAGCGTCCAGCCGTGCTGATCGACGAGGAGGTGCTTCAGCGCGTCGAGGCTATTGAGCTCGACCATCATCCCCGTGTTCATGTACCCCATGATGATGGTCGGCACGACGATCTCATTGGCGGGGATGGCGATGATGTACGCGAGCAGGATCACCCCGTCGAGTCCGATGGCGTGTCCCACCGGGTCCAGCCAGGCGGAGGTCCACCCGACGAGCGACTGCCCGCCGACCTGGATATTCCCCATAAGCCAGATCACCCCACCCGCCGGTGCGGCCATAACGATGGCGCGCCAGAGGACGAAGATCGTCCGGTCGATGAGCGAGGTGTAGAGCACCGAGAGGATGCGCGGGCGGCGATAGGGTGGGAGTTCCAGGAGGAAGCTCGACGGTTCGCCCTTGAGGAACGTGCGCGAGAGCACCGCCGAAACAATGAGCGTCATTACAAGGCCGATCAGCACGATGACCAGGAGCGACCCGGCCGCCGCGAACGCCGCAAAGGCGGGTGAGAACGACGCCGCGACGAACACCGTCGCGAGCATGATCAAGGTCGGCCAGCGCCCGTTGCACGGCATGAAGTTGTTCGTCAGAATGGCGATGAGGCGCTCGCGGGGCGAGTCAATGATCCGGCAGCCAGTGATCCCCGCCGCGTTGCAGCCGAGACCCATGCTCATCGTGAGCGCCTGTTTCCCATGCGCGCCCGCCTTCTTGAAGAACGGGTCCACGTTGAACGCCGCGCGCGGTAGGTAGCCGAGGTCTTCGAGGATCGTGAACGCGGGGAAGAAGATCGCCATCGGTGGAAGCATTACCGCGACGACCCACGCCAGCCCGCGATACACCCCGTGCCACAGGAAGCCGGTTACCCACCATGGTATCCCGATGGAGTCGAACAGCGCCGCCGCGTGGTCCTCGATCCAGAACAGGACGAACGCAATCCCCTGCGACGGGTAGTTCGCGCCGACAATCGTGACCCAGAACACCCCCGCAAGCAGCAGCGCCATGATCGGCAGTCCCCAGACCTTCGACGTGACGATCCGGTCGATCGTCTGGTCGAGGTCGAACCCCCCCTCGCCCGTCTTGTGCACCGCCTGCCCGGCGATGGACTCCGCATCGGCGTAGATCGCCTCGACGATCTTGTCGCGGAATGATAGGTCGAGCTTCTGCTTGAGCGCGTCCGCACGCGCCATGATATCTTTTGGCGTCACTTTGGCATTCGGCATATGAAAGCTCCGAGGTCAATGATCAACACGGGGCAGCCACGCTGGGCTGCCGCTATGGGTTCGCGTCGCATTCGTGCGTACGGGCGATCCTGCGAACGCTTTGCGTTCGTTTGTGACCACCCTTCGTTTCTCATTCCGCCCTCACGATGCAAGTTCCGCGAGCTCTCCCGATTCGAGCGCCTGACGGACGCGGTAGTCGCCGTCGAGAAGACGCATCGCCACCCAGCGTGCGTTCGGCAGTCCGGGGTACACCGCCTCGACCATCGGCACGAGCTCCGCCACCGCGTTGGCGAACTCTTCGTTCCCCCGTATCCGGTGAGGTGATGTCTTGATCTGTCCGGTGACGAGCTCGCTCACCGCCTGCATGAGCGATCCCAACCCTTCGCCGGAGCGCGCCGCCGTCGGGACAACCGGCACGCCGAGGAGCTTTGAGAGCTTTCGCTCATCCACCTCGATCCCCTTCCGCCGCGCCTCGTCCATGAGGTTGAGGCACACGACGACCCGGTCGGTGATCTCCATGACCTGCATGACGAGGTTGAGGTTGCGCTCAACCTGCGTCGCGTCCACGACGACGATGGTGGCGTCCGGCCTTCCGAACAGGATGAAGTCGCGGGCAACCTCTTCGTCAACCGAAGCGGACAGGAGAGAGTACGTCCCGGGCAGATCGACGATCTTGTACCGCCTCCCGTTGAACTCGAAGCCACCCTCGGCGCGTGCTACCGTCTTCCCCGGCCAGTTGCCGGTGTGCTGCCTGAGGCCGGTGAGCGCGTTGAAGACCGTGCTCTTTCCCACGTTCGGGTTTCCGGAGAGAGCGACGAGGTAATCCCACCGATCCATCTCGATGCCGAGCTGGACGAGGTTCGCCCGGTGGGAACAGGTAAGACATTCCCCCTGAGCCCTGTCAACGACCGGCAGTTCCTTCCCCTCGCTCATCGGCTCCCTCCCTTCGCCTCGACGAGGATCATGTCGGACTGTTCCCGGCGCAGGGCGATGAGCGTCCCGCGCACGCGGTACGCGGTCGGCTCACCGAACGGGTTCTGCATGACCGGCTCGATGTGCGCGCCGCTCGTGATACCCATGTCGAGGAAGCGACGGCGCGTGAGACCGCGACATGCCTCGTCGATGCCGAGCACCCGCACTTCTTCCCCGGCCTTCAGCGACGTGAGACGCCTCGACGGTGGCGCTGCCGGCCTCCTTCGTGCGTCCCGGACCGTGATGTTCGACGCGACGACCGGCGCGAGGACGTGCTCGTTCTCCTCGCTCACCAGAACGATGCGCTCCGGCGCCGACTCCACCACCGTGATAACCATCCCCGGCTGCAACCCCTCGGCGACGACCTGCGCGAACACCTCCGGCGGCTCGTCCTCGATGTGGACGATCTCGGCGGGCCTGTCGGGAGGCCACTCGACGAGGGAGCGCCCCTCGACGGCGGGAAGCTCTCCGGAAGCGGTGGGAATCGGGTCGCCGTGTGGGTCGAACCGGGGGTGCCCGAGGTCGGCGTCGAGCTTGTCGATCTGCTCCAGCGTGAGGGTGTGGTCCACTCGTCCGGCGCGCTCGTGAAGCTCTTTGAGGGTTACCGCCGTCTCATCGGCGAGGAATCGCTCGAAGAGGCGGTGGGCGCGCACCACCTGAAGTGCGAGGAGCTGTCCCTTCGCGGTGAGGGTGAATCCGCCGCCGCCCGCTCTCAGCAGCCCCTGCGCCCCCATCTTCTCGACGAGCGAGAGCGCGGCCTTCGTCGTGAATCCGAGCGCGGCGGCGAGAGACTCGGCATCCGCCGGGCGATGCTCGATCTCGCGCTGGTGGACGTGCCTGAGTGCGTCTCCAATCGCCTCCCGCGAATCGAACCTGCGGCGACGCGTCACCCGGAAGTAGAGCCCGTGCTCCGGCCAGAGGAACAGTACAAACACGAGAAGAAGGGCACTGCCAATAAGGAATGCGGTCCAGTCTACCATCCGAACCTCCCCGGGGTCGGTTTCTCACAGATGGGTGCAGGTAGCGTGCCGGGCAACTGCACCAAGTTCATCCCGCGACACGCGTTGTTCTGCATGATCGGCCACGTGAGGAAGCGATCCAAGTCCATTGACGCCCTCGCGGCCCGGGGCCGACCACTCGTTAGCGCTCACCACAGCCCGGGTACCAGCCGGTACCACACGCGCTGCGCGTAGTCGCGATAGCCGTCGAGTTCTTCCATGAGCGTCCGATCCTCAAAGATCGTCCGGACGACGAAGCCGACCCAGATGAGCGCCGTCGCCACGAGCGCCCAGAGAGAACCGAGCACGAGCGGGATCGCAAGCCAGAACGTCATCATACCCATATAGCTCGGATGGCGTACGAAACGGTACGGCCCACCGCTGGCAACGGTGTGCCCTCGTTCCTTCTGCACCCGCACGAGACAAGAGAAGAATCGGTTCGCCACCATGGCCCAACTGACGAGGGCGTATCCGAGCACGAGCAACACGAGCACGGCGACCTGAAGGGCGACGGGCACTTGCGGCGACCACGCAAAGCGCTTGTCAAGCCCAGCCACCGTGAGGAGCACGACGGGCAGCACGCCGGCGACGAACACGCCGAGCACCTTGTCCCACCGCTTTGCATCACGTTGCAGGCTGGCCCGCTCGGCGACGAGGTCCGGGTGCTTCGGCAGGATGAGGATCGAGTTGACGATGAGGACGGCGACGCTGACGCCGATGAACACCCACGCCATCACCCAGTCGAGGCGGCCCGACGCGACGAACAGGATGGCCCCCTGAAGGGCGATGGACAGAACGACCTGCGCAAGGCGCTTCATGACCCCTGCACGCACTGCGGGGTCAAGCCCCGGACGGACCGGAACTGCATTGGTCACGGCCCAGCTCCTTCTGCGCGCTCCGGCCTCAAGCCGGGTGCCCCACCTCGGTTACGTACACGTTTGCGGCGACCGTGCGCCCGACAACCCGCTCCTCGCCACCGACGCGGATCGTGAGCGGTCCCTCGAACGGCGCGGAGTCAGTGATGCAGACCTCCGCGTTCGGATAGAGACCGAGTTCGCCGAGGTGGCGCAACAGGTCCGCGTCATGGTCGTTCACCTCGGCGATGACTGCTGGGGAGCCGATTCCCAGGTCAACGAGCCGAACCGACGCCGTCTCCGGCATCTCCCCTTCGCGGGAGGGGATCGGCGAACCGTGCGGGTCGGTCGCGGGGTGGCCGAGCATCTCGTCCATGCGGTCTTCGAGTTCTTCCGAGAGCACGTGCTCCCACTTCTCCGCCTCGCCATGCACCTGATCCCACGGCACACCGAGCGCCTCGGCGAGATACACCTCGACGAGCCGATGATGCCGGATCACCTCAAGTGCGATCTTCCGCCCGGCGTCCGTCAGCGTCACGCTCTGATACGGCTCGTGGACGACGAGGTTCATCTCCGCGAGCCGCTTCATCATGCCGCTGACCGAGGCGGGCCTGACGCCAAGCCGGTCGGCAAGCGCAGTCGTAGAAACTGCGCCCTGCTCGCGTTCGAGCTCGTGGACCGCCTTGAGATAGTCTTCGACCGCCTGTGTGTTCATGGCTACCGAGTTCGAGTTTAGGATTGCCTAACAATGGCATATGGTAACACTACAAACATCGTCGTGACACCGTCAAGTTCCCCGACGTGAACCCGCTTGTTGTCCGTTGGCGAATGGGCTGCAAGCTGCTATGATCATAATGGGGCGCATCCCTGAGTGAGGAAAGGAGGCAGCTATGTCTGCCCGTCGCCCGCATCTGGCCGCCTTGGCCGCGTTCGTGCTCGCCTTGCCCGCCTTCGCCGACACGCCCGTGAGCGGCACGATCACGACGACCACGTGGACGAAGGCAAACAGCCCGTACCGGGTCATCGGCGAGATCGTCGTTCCTGCCGGCGAAGCGCTCAGCATCGAGCCGGGCGCGGACGTGCAGTTCGACGCCGACGTGCAGTTCGTCGTGCAGGGGAGCCTTCAGGCTGTCGGCACGGAGACCGACAGCATCCGGTTCATCAAAGGCACCGCACCGGATTGGCGCGGCATCAGGATCACCGGCGGAGACACCAGCACCATTCGGTATACACGCGTAAGCGGTGCGACCGCGCGGGGAAACACAGCGCAAGACAGCAGTGGTGGCGCGCTCTACCTTTCAGGCAGCGGAACGCGAGTCGGCATGTCGAATTCCGTAATCTCCGGCAATTCGGCGTCCTACGGCGGCGGGGTGTGTAGCCGCGACTACGCCACGCTGACGATGACGAACTGCGTGGTCTCCGGCAATTTGGGGTCCACCGACGACGTCGGCGGGGTGCGTAACTCCTCCAACGCCACGCTGACGATGACGAACTGCACGATCTCCGGCAATTCGGGCAGCGGGGCGTCCAATCTGTACAACGCCACGCTGACGATGACGAACTGCACGGTCACGGGCAATTCGGCGTACTACGACGGCGGCGGGGTGTACAATTACAATGCCGTGCTGACGATGACGGATTGCACCGTCTCCGACAATTCCGCGCAGTGGGGCGGTGGCGTGGGCGTTTACCAAGGTACTGCGACGCTGACGAGCTGTGCTGTTTCGAGCAACACTGCGCAATGGGGTGGGGGTGTGGGCAACGACGGCACAGCCGCGCTGACAATGACGAACTGCACCGTCTCCGGCAATTCGGCGTCCTCTCATGGCGGAGGTGTTAACAACAACGCCACCCTGACGGCGACCAATTGCAGCTTCTCCAGCAATAGCGCGGATAGCAGCGGAGGTGCGGTGCTTAACTACAATGGGACGCTTGCAATGACGGGTAGCTCCGTTCTCGGCAATTCTGCGCTGTGGGGCGGCGGCGTGAACAATGTCGGCTCTGGCATCCTGACGATGACGGACTGCATCGTCTCGAACAATGCAGCAGAAGCTGGCGGCGGGGTGGAAAATTACCAAGGCACCGCTGAACTGACGAATTGCACCATCTCCGGCAATGCTGCACGCAACGGCGGAGGCGTATGCAACCACAACTATAGCGTGACGACCATAGCGAACTGCATGATCTTCGGCAATTCGGCGTCCTCATACGGCGGCGGGGTGTTCAACTACGACTACGCGACATTGGGGTTGACGAACTGCACGATTTCCGGCAATACGGCTTCCGAGGGCGGCGGCGGGGCGTTTAACGGCGAGAACGCCACGCTGACGATGACGAACTGCGCCCTCTGGGCGAACAGCGCGCCGAATGGACCGCAGATCCACTGCTATGAGAGCGTGGTCACCGTCCGGTACAGCGACGTGCAGAGCGGCATCCCCGATGGTGTCACCGACGGTGGCGGCAACATCAACGCCGATCCGCTCTTCGCGAACGCCGCGGCAGGAGATTACCGACTTCAACCCGGTTCGCCCTGCATTGACGCGGGCGACCCGGCAAGCCCGCGCGACCCGGACGGCACGAGGGCGGACATCGGGGCGTTCCCGCGCATCATCTACACCCGGGCGGGCGAACCGTCGGCGCAGCCCCATCGGTTCGAACTCGCCCAGAACTTCCCGAACCCGTTCAACCCGGCGACGACGGTTAAGTTCACGATGCCCTCGTCGGGCATCGTGAACCTGGCCATCTACGACGTAAATGGCCGCCTCGTTCGTGCGCTTGTGGATGGCTGGGTCGAAGCGGGGATGCACAACGTCGTCTGGGATGGGCGGGATGCCGCCGGAAGGCAGGCGGCGAGCGGAGTCTACCTCTACCGTCTCACGAGCGGGTACGGGACCGTCGTGCGGAGAATGGTGCTCATCCGGTAGCCAGTGCACGAAGCCGGGCGGCGGGGCCTCGCGGCCAGCGGGTCTTTGCGTCCTTTGCGTGAGCTATTTCACGAACCGCTCGATGGCCGCTGCAATCCCGGTCTCGTTGTTCGTCGGGGCCACCCAGTCGGCGGCGGCAAGCGCCTGTTCCGGGCCGTTGGCGACCATCACCCCGACCCCGGCCCACCGCACCATCCCGATGTCGTTCAGGTTGTCGCCGATGGCCATCACCTCGGCGGCGCTGATCCCCAGTTCTGATGCGACCCGTCCGAGCGCCCGCTCCTTCGCCGTTCCCGCCGGGTAGATGCCCATGAGCGCCGCGCCCTTCATCGAGGAGCTGAGGTTCGTGATCGCCACGACCTCCGGATCGTCGCGGAACTCCCGGTCCGCCGCGAGCACCTTCTTCGCGTCATCGAACGCCTCAAGGTGGGATACAGGGTTCGTGAGAGCGGAACGGATGTCCCGAACGCTCGTGACGACCGCGCCGTGGCTGACGCGGAATTCGAGCATACCCGGCGCTGCCTTCGCCCCTTCCTGCCACCAGATGTGATGCGCGCGGGGGTAGAGGTCGTAGACCACCGGCGCAAGCTCATGTCGCTCCAACGCGTCGAGCGCGCCTGCAGCTATCCCCGGAGCGAGCGAGCACGTGTAGATGGCCTGTCCGTCCGGGTCGACCACGAGCGAACCGTTCTGGACGACGAGCCAGCAGCTCAGGCCCAGTGGTCGCGAAATTGCCGTCGTGGATGGTAGGTCACGTCCGCTGCACAGGGCGATCTCGACGCGGTTCTCTCCGAGCCTCCGGAGTGCGCCGAGATTCCGTTCGGAAACCCGCCGGCTATCGTCCAGGAGCGTTCGGTCAATGTCGATGGCGACGAGACGAATGGCCATGGAAGTACCTCTGACGGATGTGCTACCGCTCCCTCATGCCGACCCGGGCCGCGCAGGGGCCCCTTCGCGAGCGGCCACATGACGACGGGGTAATCGAATCGAGGGATGGAATGACCCGACGCTTATCGGTGCGCCCACCGTATCAATCACCGCGCTTCCGCCCTGCACGTCAACGGGGTATTCCGATCGTGGCGCGTGCGTGGTATCTTGGGTTTTTACTCGTGAGAGAACATCCTTTCACCGGCGTTCCCGCGACGTTCCGTTCGGACGTTGAGCGCCGAGAGGAGACACAGCGTGGAGTTCTCCGAGACGGCATTGGTGACGACAGAGCGCGGAACGACCATCCGAAGTCTCACGCCGCAGCAAATCGTCGCGCATCTCAACCGGTACATCATCGGACAGGACAAGGCGAAGAAGGCCGTCGCCATTGCCCTCAGGAACCGATGGCGGCGGCAGAACGTGGACCAGTCGCTGCGGGAGGAAATCACCCCGAACAACATCATCATGATCGGTCCGACCGGCGTCGGCAAGACGGAGATCGCGCGGCGTCTGGCTGCCCTCGCAAGTGCCCCGTTCATTAAGGTCGAGGCCTCGAAGTACACCGAGGTCGGCTACGTCGGACGGGATGTCGAGTCGATAATCCGCGACCTGCTGGACATCGCCGTCAATATGGTCCGTTCGGAGAACATCGAGGCGGTCCGGGAACCGGCGCGTCGCGCCGCCGAGGAGCGATTGCTCGACATCTTGCTTCCTCCACCGCAGCCGTCCGTACAGCATCGCCTCGGCGTTCACGTCGCGACGCCGGAGGAGGAGCAGCCGCAAGAAGCTCAGGCGAAAGAAGTCACCTCCGGACGCGAACGGACCAGGGAGAAGCTGCGCGGCCGGCTGCGCATGGGGGAACTCGACGAGCGGCCGGTGGAAATCGACGTGCCCCAGAGCCGCCTGCCGATGCTCGAAGTCTTCTCCCAGCAGGGCGGGCTCGAAGAGATGGGCATCAACATCGGCAACGTCTTCGGCGGGATGTTTCCCCAGCGGACCAAGCGGCGCAAGGTGAGAATCCCGGAGGCGCTGAAGCTCCTCGAACAGGAAGAGGCGGCGAAGCTCGTTGACATGGACGAGGTGACCGCGGAGGCGCTGCGACGTGTCGAGCAGTCGGGCATCGTCTTCATCGACGAGCTCGACAAGGTTGCCGGGCGCGAGGCCCATGGCGGCCCGGACGTTTCCCGCGAGGGCGTGCAGCGCGACCTGCTGCCGATCGTGGAAGGGACAACCGTCGCCACGAAACACGGGATGGTCAAGACCGATCATGTCCTGTTCATCGCCGCCGGGGCGTTCCACGTCTCGAAGCCAAGCGACCTCATCCCGGAGCTGCAGGGTCGCTTCCCGATCAGGGTGGAACTCGATAGCCTCTCGGCGGACGACTTCGTGCGCATCCTCACCGAACCGGAGAACGCGCTCATCAAACAGTACACCGCGCTCCTTGCGACGGAAGGCGTGAAGCTCAGGTTCACCGATGAGGCGATCCGACGCATCGCCGAGGTCGCCGACGAGGTGAACGGCCGAGCGGAGAACATCGGCGCACGTCGGCTTCACACGGTCCTGACCGTATTGCTCGAAGACGTCCTGTTCGAGGTCCCCGAGACGAAGAGGGGCGAATTGACGGTCACGAAGGAACTTGTCGACGAACGGCTGAGCACCATCATCAAGGACGATAAACTGAGTCAATACGTCCTGTAGCGCACCTTCAACGCCCTGCTGCTGGCCAACACCAGTAGGCGGGACACTCCTGTCCTGCGTCCACCGAGTGACGTAAGTGAAGTTCGCAGCGCGCTGGAACGAGGAAATCACGATGAGCACCGTGCGGCATCTGACATCAATGGACGATCTCTCACCCGCGGAAACGGTGGGACTGCTGAAGCTGGCGCAGAAGCTCAAGCGCGATTGGAACAACGGTGTGCGCACGAGGCCGCTCGAATCGCAGTCGCTCGCCATGATCTTTGAGAAACCCTCGTTGCGCACGCGCGTGACCTTCGAGGTCGGTATGACCCAGCTCGGCGGCAACGCGGTCTACCTCGGCCCGGGGGACATCCAGGTCGGCAAACGGGAGTCCGTGGGCGACATCGCGCGGAACCTGAGCCGGTGGGTCCAGGCCATCATGGCGCGCACCTTCTCCCACGCCACGGTGCTCGAACTTGCGGCGAATGCGACGATCCCCGTCATCAATGCCCTGAGCGATCACGAGCATCCCTGTCAGGCGCTTGCGTTCGGGCAGCTTGTCCTCGAACGGCGCGGGAAGCTTGAGGGCACGAACGTTACGTTCGTCGGCGACGGCAACAACGTGGTGCATTCCCTCCTGCTCCTCACCGCGAAGACCGGCGTGAGTTTCACCATCGCCTGCCCCCAGGGGTACGAACCGAATGGAGAGGTCGTCGAGCGCTGCCGCGCACTCGGCGGCAGGTGCAGGGTTGTGCGGGACCCGGCCGAGGCGGTCGCCGACGCCGATTTCATCTACACCGACGTGTGGGCAAGCATGGGGCAGGAGGCCGAGGCGGAGAAGCGCAAGCGCGATTTCGCGGGCTATCAGGTCGACGAGGCACTCCTCGCGCACGCACCGAAGAGTGCGCTCGTGACCCACTGCTTGCCCGCGCACCGGGGAGAGGAGATCACCGACGGCGTGATAGACGGACCCCGGTGCGCAGCGTTCGAGGAAGCGGAGAACCGCCTCCATGTGCAGAAGGCCGTCCTCCTCTACCTCATGAAGCGCGAACCGCTCCCGTAGTGCGCCGACACCATGGCACCGAGGGAACCGAGACCGGTAGGCGGGAAGCCCTCTTGTCCCACACGTGGGACGCCCGACAGGAGGGTTTCGAACCCACCGATCAGCGCAACCGTGTCGGTGCGTCGGCTGCGCCAGCGATACCGATTCGAGGCACTGGCGATCATAGTTGTCCTCTCCTTCGTCGGCTGCGCGAAAGTGGGTTCACCAACCGGCGGACCGGAGGACAAAACCCCTCCCCACGTCGTCGCCGCAAGCCCTTCCGATAGCGCCGTTGCCGTGGACCGGAGAACCCCCGTCCGGATCGAGTTCTCCAAGCGAATGCAGAAGGAGTCGGTGGAGCGGGCGCTGTTCATCAGCCCGTATCCCGACCCGTACCCCCGGCTGGACTGGTCCCGTGCGGACCGGCTCCTCACGCTCACGTTTGACGAGCCGCTCGATTCGAACCGCACGTACGTCATCACCGTCGGCACGGATGCTCGGGACGCGCACGGCAACCGCATCGCCTCGTCGTCCAGTTTCGCGTTTGCCACCGGCTTGCACATGAACTCCGGGCGGATCGTCGGTTCGGTCTACGATGTTGCGCTCAGGCCCGCGGTCGGGGCCATCGTCGGCATCTATGCGGTCACCGGGACCGGTGACGAGCCCAATCCGTCGGAGACGTACCCCCTCTACACCTCCCAGGTGGGAGAAGACGGCGGGTTCTCGTTCGGCTACCTTGGGGCGGGAACGTATCGCATCTTCGCGTGGAAGGATCGGGAAGCCGACGAACACCTCGGACCCGACGAAGAGGTCGCCGTCCCGGTTCGTGATGTGATCCTCGAGGAAGACGGCACGGCGAGTCTTCCGAGGATGCGGCTCGTCGCTTCGGACCGGCGCCCTCCGGAGCTTGTCCTCGTCCGGGCGGTGGACCGCTCGCACCTCGAGCTTCGCTTCGACGAAGAGGTCGTCACCGAATCGCTCACCGTGGCCATCCCGGCTCCCGACACGCTCGCGGTGACGGTCATCCCGGATCTGAAGCCGGCGCGGACGGTTATGGTCCGGACCTCCGACATGAAGCCGGGCCGCTCGTACGGGATCGATCTCACCGCGATGGACCCGGCGGCCAACCGGGCGCACTGGGCGGCTGACACGACCTTTTTCGACTCGGCCGGTCTGCCCGACACGACCGGGCCGAAAGTCCTCGCGGTCGAACTGCCTGACCTCATCCTGAACGATACGCTCGCCTCTCTTAAGCTGTGGTTCGACGACGTGCTCGGCGCGGTCGCACTCGACTCGGTTACAGTGCTTCGCGACACCGTGCGCGTCGGCGGCGCGTGGCGTCAGCAAGGGGCGAACCGGCTCGTGTTCCGACCCGCTGAGGCCCTTCCGCCGGGGCGTTCTCAGTGGCGGATACCCCTCGACCACGTGAAGGATGCGTCGGGCAACCGGGGCAGGGATACAGCGTCAGTCAGCCTTACGTGCGCACCGGCGGATAGCCTGGGCGAACTGACCGGTACGGTGATCGACACCACGGAGGTGCGAGGTGATGGACGGGGAATCGTGACCGTCGAGGCCCATCTCCTGCAGGGTGATTGGCGCGTGTGGGCCTCGGTTCCGCAGAGCGCCGGAGCCGGGATGGCCGACTGGCACATGGAAGCCGTGCCCGCTGGGGGATACACCCTGTTCGCATGGCGCGACCGGGACGAAGACAGCGTCTGGTCACCGGGGAGCGCCATGCCGTTTCAGCCCGCCGAACGCTGGACCGTTGGCGACACAATCTACGTCCGCGCCCGCTGGACCTCCGCCGGGGTGACGATCTCGTTCTAAGAGTCCGTACGGAAAGGGGTACGGAGGGGTTAGAAACGCTCCCCTACGTCTCCGTTCCAACCGTCGGGGCGGGTCGCAACCAGCCCGACCGGGCTCGTGAGAGCGTGAGCTACACCAATTGCCCGGTCGTCCGGCGTCCGACCAACCCGATTTCCCGTGGTGAGACGCGTCTCCCGCGCACGTGTTCGGCGATGCGCCATGCGAAGACGCACGCCATGAGGTAGTGGTTCTCCACCGACCCGCTCCGGAAGCGGTAGACGGTGTAGCCCGTCGCGTCGGTCGTCTCGATGCGCTGCGCCCCGGCGAGGATGTGGCGTGCCACCTCCGACTCCAGGAATGCCACATCGCTCCCATCAGACCGTGCCACCGCCGACGGGAAGAGGATTCGCGGCGGCTTCCACCTGACGCGATCGCACCACGCGGAAAGCGTTTCCTCTCGGTCGAAGGCGAGCACGCGGAACGATTCCCCGGCGAGTTCTTTCGTCGTCTCGGCTTCGGTCGTGGTGAACTGTTGCAGATAGCTCACTCCCGGAAAGGTGCGACAGATCCCACGAGCGAGCGAGCCTTCGGGCCTCTGGTCGATGAGAACGCCGTCAAGACGGAGACGCGCGCCAAGTGCTTTCAAACACGTGACCAGGTCCTCGCCACGCACCTTGTCGAACATGACATAAGAAATCCTATCGGTGTCCGCGAGCATCGCCACTGCGATATGACACCAGTCTCCAGTGTCGATGCCGACGAACGCCGGGCGACGGCCCCCGTCTTCCGCCAATTCCCATGGCGTGGCGAGGTGATCTCCGACGGCGTTCCGCAGGTCCTCGGTGCTGAGCGCCTGGCGGTCCGCCGCGTCGGGAAGGGCAAGCTTCGAGCAGCGAAACGGCGCAAGCAGACGACGCTCCCGTTGCGCCGCGCCCCACTCACGCATGAGGCGGTCCAACCCGACCCACGGGACGGAGAGCGCGCTCACGCGGAAGCTCACGCTCACGTCACGCTGCCGGGGGTAGTGCTCCACCCACCGGCCGTGTTCCTCTACGTCGAGCGGTGCACCGCATCGCACGCAGACGACGCGCCACCGGTCCTCGAAGCGTCGCACGTTGTCCGGGAACAGCAGTTCCGGTATCTGGTCTCCCTGTGCGCATGCGGGGCATTTCAAATGCCGGTGATGCTGCGTCCCCTCCTGAAATCGCGCGTCGATGCCCTCCCCCGGAAAGCGTCCGCAGGCAAAGGCTACCTCACGGGCATATTGGGAACCATCGAGCCGCTGCCGCACCCAGAGGAAGTGCTCCCGGTCGAGGTCGTCCACCTCATCGTACAGGTTCACGTCCAGCGGCACGGAGAGCGCGCCGAGGATCGAATGCAATCCGCGAGCGTAGATGCGGCCCTCTCCCACTCTGATGATCCCTTCGGCGATGTTCGCCGTCATCTCGCCCGCGAGCTGGTCCCCCGCCGCGTGACGCAGCCGTTCGCCCGCCAATTCTCGTGCCATCTTGTCGGTCGGGAGATAGTAACCGACGTTCCGCCCGCCCGCCGCCGCCTCCCACAGACCGTAGCCAATCCCGGCGAGCGTCGTCATGCCGATCTGCGTGGACTTGAGGATGTCGATGCGCCGGATGGTCGGGTCCGCAAGCGCCTCAGCGATGCCGATGAGCGCCTTGTGTCCCTCGAATGAAAAGGGGCCAGCCCGCGTCCGGACGTGCCTTATCAGGAACTCCGTGAACTCCGTCTCGCACGGATGGCCGATCTGCCGATTACGCGCCTTCCGGGTGCGACGGCTGGAACGTGGTATGCGTCCGGGTGGGTCGTTCTTGCTGAGGTAGGCGAACCACAGGCGACACCGCCGCGCCGAGGAGACCATCGCGCGACGGATCGCCTGAAGCTCGTGAAGGCAGGATCGGATGAAATCCCTTACTCGCATGGGGGAATACCTTCCCGCGTGCTCGCCGTTTCTCTCACAAGCTGCGCGCTGTTCGGGTGAGAATACGGTGCTTGACGGAACGGTACGGTATTCCCCCACCGTAGGGCCGGGGCCGCATCGGCCCTACACGTCCATGTCAGAACTTGTCAGTCAGTTCGCCGGTGCTGTGGCTTTCGAAACCCCGGCCCGCAGGGTGATGAGGCTCACTCCTTCCAGGATTCGTTGGATGCCGTCCGCTGGGTTTCCCTCGACGAGGTAATTCCAGAACCCCCAGAGGATCCAGCCAACGCCGACGATGTACGTCTTCCTCCCGCGCAGAAATCCGATCATTTCGCTCTCCCTCCCGCTTGGTGGTATGCCTGTTCGTGCCGCTCAACCCATGCTTCGGCAGTCCGGTCGATTTCCCGTCGCAGTGTGGCCAGGTCCTCCTGCGTGGCGACGGCGCGCGGCAGGTCGGCCTCGATCTTCTCCAGCCGCCGGTCGACTGCTCGCATCGTCGCCCGGTACTCCGCCTGGACGACGCGCACCTCGGCCTGTAGCTCGCTGATGGTGTTGAGTACCCCGTAGTAACTGCCGAGCGCAGCGGTGATCGCCGCCCAGACGGGCATGATGAGTGTCTGGACGACACTCTGCCACCGACCGGTCCGCTCGTCACCTGCTCTCGTCACGGACAACCTCCGAAGCCACCGTACGCATGGCGGCGATGACGCTCCATCCATACGCACCTCGCGCGATCATCCCCGCGAGAGAGGCGACGCTTCCGCTATTCCTCAACCAGCTCCGCGCATCCGCGTTGGAGAGGAACAGCGCCTCGACGATCACCGCCGGACAGGGAAGCCTCCTCACGAAGGCCAGCCGCCTGCCGAGTTGTCCGTCGGCGACCGCCCCGCGCGAAGGCCAGGGCAGCCCGCGTGCGAGTTCGTCGGAAATCGCCTGAGCAAGCGCGTCGCCCTCGGGGTCATCTTCCCCGTAGATGACGAGGGAATGGTTGATCGTCCTGTCCCGGGTGGCGTTGAGATGCACGTCAATCGCCGCGTCTACCTGCGCGCGTCGAAGTGCCTCGATGCGGTGGACGAGATACTCCGGGTACCCGAGACCCATTTCGTCGCTGCGCGGGTCGATCACCTCCCAACCACGGCGCGACGCTTCGAACGCGACGCCATCGGCGATCCTCCTGCACCACGCCTGTTCCGTCTCGCCGGCCACCACGACGCCAGGTGAGATGACGCTATGGCCCGCGCAGATTCCCAGTCGCATCGGCAGGTCTTTCCTTTTGGCATTCCGACACCACGTTCTGAGGTGGAACGGGGTGCCCGTGTCAAGGGAGTGGCACTTCCGATGGCGGAGGGTTCTCCGCCGCTCGTGGCATCCGAAGGCGGCGTCGTCTTGCGTGCGCTGGAACCGTTCGCTATCGTTTTATGGTTATTGACAGTTGCATGTCGAAGACACGGAGAGGGAATGCATCGGACATGGCACGCCACACGCTTCACATGCCGCGGGCGCGACCGCGCGCAACCGTCAAAGCGCCACCGACGCGCGTGCACGCACCGAAGCGTCGGAGCCAGAAGGTCCGCGAGGCACATGAAGACGGCGCGGTCGAGTTCAAGAGGCCGGACTACCACTTCTGCCCGCAGTGCGGCACGGCGCTCCTCGACAGGACCGAACCGAACGGAGAAGTCCGCCCGACGTGTCCGGCGTGCGGATTTGTGGTCTACTACAACCCCGTGCCTGCCGTCGGCGCGGTGATTCTGGACGGCGACCGCATCCTCCTGGTGAGGCGGAAGTACGAGCCGAAGAAGGACATGTGGAGCCTTCCCGCCGGGTTCATGGACTACGGCGAGCGGCAGCTTGATGCCCTCGCACGGGAGGTGCGTGAGGAAACCGGGCTTGAGGTCATCTCCGCGGCACAGTTGAGCGTCGAGGATGCCTACGACGATCCGCGTACGCACGTCGTGTTCATCTCGTTCATCGTACAAGAGTGGCAAGGGACGCTGCGCCCCGGCGACGACGCGAGCGCGTGCGAATGGTGGCCCATCAATTCGCCCCCACTGGACATGGCGTGGCACAACCATGTGCGCGTGCTCGAGAAGGCGCGGGAGTGGCTCTGCCTGTGAGGATACTCGGCGTGGACTATGGGGAGCGGCGCATCGGCCTTGCGGTGAGCGATGAACTGGAGATCGCTGCGCACGGCCTGCCGACTGCGAACGTCCGTTCGATGGACGAAGCGGTGCGCCAGGTCGTCGAGGTCGTCGCCCAGCACATCGTCGGACGCGTCATCGTGGGCTTACCCCTCAACATGGATGGGTCCTCGGGTCCCCGCGCCGAGGTGACCGTCGCATTCTGCGAGAAGTGCCGTGAAGCCCTCGCGAAGCGAGGGCTGGACGTGCCGGTCGAAACGTTCGACGAGCGGCTGACGACGATGCGGGCCCGTCAGACACTCCACGAGATGGGGCTCGAAGAGCGGAAACAGAGAAGCCACGTGGACCGGGTCTCAGCGGTCCTGCTTTTGCAGGACTACCTGCAAACCACCTCCGCCCGGAGGGGTTGAACCATGCAGAGAGCCGAGGTCGAACGCTTCATCGGGAGACCTTCCCACCTCAGAGCGGTAATGCTCGCCCACGTAGCCATCGCGGACATCGCCTGGCTTGTGATCCTTGTCCCCCTCGGCCTCCTCTTTCAGATCCTCCTCGTGCTCGCCCGTGGCTACTACGCCTGTCGGCGATGGGGGCGCGTTCTTGGAGCGCTCTACGCTGCCGCGGTGGTGGGTAGCTTCGGGTGGCTTGTGTGGTTGCTGTGGACACGGGGTCCCGAAGGATAGCGATCCATGGTTTTTCTCAGCAGGTGGTTCGGCAAGGAGGAACTGACCGAGCCGATCTACCCGATGGTGAACAGACAGTGGCGTCGCCTCTGGCGGTGGGTGGGCGTCACGGCCCTGACGCTCGTCCTTGTCGGCGGCATGGCGGTATATGGTTACGGCCGCCACCTCAATGACTCACCTGGCAAGGTCAGCCTCTATTCCTTCGTCATCGAAGAGGGCGCGACGGCGCGGCAGATCGGGGAGCAACTTGAGAAGGACGGCATCATCCGCTCCGCGTCCTTCTTCAGGATCGCCGCCCGGCTCATGGAGTTCGACCGGAAAATCCACGCGGGCACGCACTGGGTTGACGCCTCGGAGACGACCTTGACGATCCTCCGCCAGCTCCTTTCCGGCGGACTGCGCGTCACGAAGGTTACTATACCGGAAGGGCTGACGATACGGGAAATCGCTGATCTCCTCGCAGCGCAGCTTCCCCTCGGACCGGACAGCCTCGTCGCCCTCGCGTACGACTCGGCGTGTGTCGAACGCTATGCCTTCCCCGGCGCATCCTCACTCGAGGGATTCCTCTTCCCCGACACGTACTTCTTCGACGCCAGTTCGGCAGCCCACGCCGCCATCCGAACGATGACGAGCCGATTCCGCGAACTGTTCACCGACGAGATGAAGGCCCGCGCCGACACGCTTGGCATGTCGCTCCTCGACGTCGTCACGCTCGCCTCGATCATCGAAAAGGAGGCCGTGCTGGACGACGAGCGGGCGATCGTCTCCCAGGTGTTCCACAAACGGCTCAAGCTCGGCTACAAGCTCGGCGCGGACCCGACCGTCAAGTACGCCATGGAACACCAGCCGCGTCGCCTGTCGTTGCGCGACATTGAGATGGACTCTCCGTACAATACCTACAAGTACACCGGTCTGCCGCCTGGACCGATCTGCAGCCCCGGTATCGACGCCATCAGAGCTGCCCTCTGGCCCGCCAAGACCGACTACCTCTACTTCGTCTCGGACTGGGACGGCACGCACACCTTCACGAAGACCCTCCGCGAGCACAACGTCGCGAAGGCAGAAAGCCAGCGTCGCTACCGCCGATGGCGGGAAGAACAGCGCAGCCGTGCCGCGCGGTGAGAACTACCCGGTTCAGCCATCGCGCCACACAGGAGTGCCGGTGTCACCACATGACTGGGCACTTTGTCCTGAGCGAAGCGAAGAATCTGGGGCGAGAACCAACTCCTTGCGCACACTCTCCAAGCATCTACGAGAAGTCCGTGAAGGAAGCCTGTCGCTACATCCTCCGTCGCTCGTTGAGGCGGAAAGGCCCGCCGCGCTGCGGCGCGCCGTACTTCCGGACGAGATAGGCGGTGCCGTCGGTAGTCGGTGGGCTCAGGCCCGGCATCACAGGCACGGTCCCATCACGCGCCGGTTCCGACAGGCCGATCGTCACCGAACACTTCGGCGCTGAAGGCTTCGAGCGCGATGTCCGGATCGCGCCATGCGCCCGTCGGCAGCCCGGCCTTGAGACAGACGTGGCGCAGGAACGTCTCCCGGTCCCATCCCTGTTCAACCGGCACCTGCGGCAAGAGCACTCCGCGTCGCCCGCGCCCGCTGATGAGCAGCCCGTGCTTCCCCACGACGATCTCGTCCGGCGAGACAAGCTTCCGTGGTGGGGTGAGCACCGAGAGCTCGAATGTGGAATCGGCAAGTTCCTCCGGCGTCATAGGGAAGAATCGGGGGTCTTTCAATGCGGCGGACTCCGCCATACGGACCACAGCTTCCGCAAGCGGTGCGTCCGGGTAGATCGTCCCGATACAGCCGCGCAGGTCGCCCTCCCGACGGATGGTGACGAACGCGCCGCATGGTTGCTGAAGTGCCGAGCTGAGCGACGTCAGGTCCACCTCCGGCAACTCTTTGCCCGCGACGGCTGCGCGGATGGACCTCCGCGCGAGATCGAGGAGGGTCGTTCGGTCCTCTTCCGGGAGGGTCGGTTTGTCCGAGTCGGCGGCCTTCGGAGCGGCGAGGTACGCCACCGCGCCGTATCCCACCACGTAGCCGCCGCTGCCGTGCCCGCCCGACGCATCGGCTGACGTGGCGTGGGCAAGTACGCGAGCGCCGGAAGTGCCCAAGAGCCGGGCATACTCCTTCACTACGGCAATGGGTCCCCCGCCGCAGGCCTGCACCGTCTCGGTCTCGAGATCGCGGCAGAACTCCTCGGGCGAACCGGCCTCGGCTTCTTCGAGTGTCGTTCGGTCAATGGACCGGCACTCCGCCTCCGAGTAGCCGTGGTACAGGTCGCTCGATGCGACGACGAGCGCACGGAAGTCCTTCGTCGCCTCGACGATCGCCGCCGCGAGCGCCCTACACGTCTCCCACGAGCGGTCCATCATGACGATCGGGACGATGGGGACATCTCCGATGGCGCGCTGGATGAACGGAAGCTGCACCTCGACGGCGTGCTCCATGCCGTGTCCGAGGGATGTCTCGTGGATGCGCGAGGTGCCCTTGAGGAGACGGTTGGCGATCTCCTGGTGGACGGGAAGCACGCCGAGCGGCGTCGCGTAGCCGCCTTTCGCCATGAGGGACACCCCGTCGAACATATCGCGATGGGAAGGCGCGATGACGATCACCGCGTCGAAGGACTGACCCTTCACCTGCCGGTACGCCTCGGCTGCGGTCGCTCCGCTGTAGGCGTAGCCCGCGTGCGGCGCAACGAGCGCGACAATCTGCGCCTTGAGATCGACCTTCCGCGCCCGGTCAAGAAGACGGTCCACTTCCTTGCGCAGGGCATCCGGAGAACCGGGGTAGAACTGCCCGGCGACGGCGGGCGGGCGGACCGGTTCGACGGTGGCAGGCATTGCAGACCTCCTTTCGGGACGAGCCTGCGAAGCGAGGCCGCCCACGGTGCCCGTAAACAGCTTCTACGATTCGAGATGAGACGCGCCCGCATGTGCGAGCGCTGCCCTTCATATCCATAGGAGAAGTCTGCCAAACGGACGTGCGTTCGTCAACGTTTGGACGATGTCCTGACCATATCGCCCCCCACCTCGCCCTCGGTCCTTTTGAACCGACGCGCAACGCGATCACCTGACCGAACGCGCCCAGTCCCGCTTCCACCGCGCAAGCCGCGCCCTCAGTTCCTCCGCTTCCTTCTCGCGCCCGGTGCTTCGCAGGCGTTCGTCCATCTTCTCCGGGGTGAAGTAGATGAACGGCCCTATGGTGGCCATCTGCTCCAACGGGTCGGGCGCACCGTCGTCCAGAATCCGCTCGTGCCGCCATTCGGCAAGGTATCCCGCAAGTTCACCGAATCTGTCCCGCCGTTCAGGGTAGCAGTTTACCTGCTGGTGCGGATCGTTCGCAAGGTCGTGGAGGTAGAACGGGCCGTCGTACGGGTAGAGACCTGGGTGGAGCATCTCGATGAGGGTCCAGTCCCGCGTGCGAACCGCGCGGGAGAAGGTGTAGATGCCGTGATCGTACACGAGATAGCGGCGACCCTCGAACGGTTCGCCCCGGAGCGCGGGAAGGAACGACTTCCCGTCCCACCCTTCCGGCGTCGGGATGTCGAGCAGGTCGCAGAGCGTCGGGCAGAGGTCGAGTTGGTAAACGAGCTCGTCGTTCACGCCGCGTCCGTTCATCCTCGGCCACCGGACGACGAGCGGGATGTTGTGAACTGGCACGTTGGCGATCCCGTGATCCATGTGCTGTCCGTGCTCGCCGAACGAATCGCCGTGATCGGCGGAGATGATGATGGCTGTCTCGTCGAGGAGGCCCTTCCGCTCCAACAGTTCGACGATCATGCCGATGTGATGGTCCACGTACGCCAAGCTGCCGTCGTACAGATCAATGAGCCGCTTCGCGTCGCCGACGGTGTAGATGCCATCCGGGTGCAGGTCGTTCGGACGCGCGCAATTGTGGTACCCCGTCCAGAGGTCGCGTCCGGTCCGGGGACCGTAGACGGAGAGGTTGCGTCGGACCGCTTCTTCGTCGGGGAAGGCGTGTGGGAGCGGTTCACTACGGAAGCGGTTGAGCCACTCAAGCGGCGCGCGGTAGTGTGAGTGCGCGTCCCAAAAGTGCACGTCGAGAAACCAGTCCTTCTCGGTGGCATTCTCGTCGAGCCACTTCATCGCCGGGGCGGCGATCTCGTCGGCAGTTTCCTGCCCGTTCTTCGGGTTCGTAAAGAGCTCGCTCCAGCCGGCGGCCCACCACCACGCGCCATGCCGCTGATGGAAACTGCTCACGGCGACGGTGCGTATCCCGTGCCTCCGGAGGTGGAGCATGAGGAACGGCTTGGCGGGGTCCTGCCGGTGGGACACGGCGTTCGGTCTCAAGTGTTCTCCCGGACCATGGTGAGAAACGATCCCATTGTTGAACCCGAAGCGCCCGGTGAACAGCGCCGCCCGGCTCGGCAGGCACGGGGAGTTCGACGTGTGACATCCCCGGAACGATATCCCCTCGGCGGCGATCCGGTCCATGTTCGGGGTCGTTTCACGAGCATAGCCGTTGCACCCGAGGTGGTCAGCTCGGCAGCAGTCGATGTCGATGTAGAGGATGCGCATGGAGCCTCCTTGGCGAGGCATTTGGTCGGACTGTCGCGAAGTCCTCCGCTTCGCTCAGGTATCATGTAGGCGGTTCCAGCTTGGTCTGAGTATCCTTTGAGAAAAGGACAAAGGGATATTCTGGACACGAAGGAGGAAGGGCCATGAAGAAACGGTAACAGCAAGACCGGTGCGGTGACTATGGGCGTCCCGAGGATAGCACACCGGGCGTCAGGGTAGGGCTGGATGTTCACAAGCGCAGCATCAGTATGGCAATGCAGGGATCGCGCGGGAGGTGCGCCTTGCGCATCGGCGGAGCACCGAGCGGGCCGGTCGTCATGGCAGGGCACGGACGGTCCGCTTCGAGGTGGGCATCAGGCGGGTGCATCCGACGAAGCATCTGTTGTGGCTGGCGGTGGCTCATGGTCACGGCGGCGGTCGCTCCTGGTTCCTGACCAACCTGACCGGCAGCGGAGGCCAGATCGTAACCGAGACGATCAGGGCATACGGCGAGCGCCGGTGCGTGGAAGAGTATCACCGACAGATCAAACAGGACTTCCGTCTCGAAGAGATCGCCGTCCGGACTATGCCTCCGTCAAGGCCGTGAGCGCCCTGGTGATGATCGCCCCGTCGTTCCTCATGACCCTCCCGGAATGGCTCGTGCACTCGGTCGCCGCCACCGGCGTCCTGAAGCGCCTGTCGGATATCCCCCGATACCGGTTCTACCTGCTCACCAGCGCCCTTGCAGCCCTGCTGGCCGCCGCCATCAAACGGCAATCGCAATCCGTCTGGTTACGGGTCCGTGACTACTTTCAACTCTCACTCAACCTCGCTCCAACCACATGAAAAATGGGGGATGGCCAGGAGTGGTCCGCTTGCTTGACACGGTACAACGATGCGTTTATTATTGCCACTACCTATCGATGTGCTTCAACACCTCATGCCTGAAATGGGGGTGGTAAGATGGCTGATGCACCTTATGTTACGGTCACTGGAAGACTAAAGCCATTCTTCAAGAAAATCCAGGAGATCGCCAAGCCGTCTGTCGTTGACAGGAACTGGCTCAAGTCCATCGGATTCGGGTCGAAGAATGAGGCGGGTCTGATTTCGATAGTCAGGGCGTTGCAATTCGTCGACAGCTCCGGCAAACCCACTGATAGGTGGTCAGAATACCGCAGGACTTCGCGGGCGCCAGAGGCATTGGCAGCAGGTATCCGCGACGCGTACGCCGAGCTTTTTCAGACCTATGCCAGCGCCCACGAGATAAACGAGACGGACCTGAGTAAGTTCTTCAAGTCCAAGACGAACCTGTCGAACTATACGATTGCCAGAGCCGTCGGCACGTTCAGGACCCTCTGTGAGATGGCCGACTTTGCGGCAGTGGAAAGCGTTTCAGCTGCTGCGGAGGCCCCTGACACCCGCCCCATCGCAGAAGATGGGGGAACCGGGATGCTGCGAGCCATCAAGGGCCTCGGCCCTGGGGTCACTATAAACGTCAATATTCAACTGTCGTTGCCAGCTACGACTGATGAGAAGGTATATCAAAAGCTGTTCGCGGCCCTGAAGAAGCATATTCTATCTTGATGGGTCCGCAATGTTGAGTGTCGTGCGTGCCGTTCAGCGGTAGTCGCGGACGTCGGCGCGGAAGCCGAGCCAGTGGTCCACCTCGACCGTGTCAAGGCCCTCCTCCTGCGCGCGGTAGGCCCGCAGCTTGTTGAGCATGCCGATTCCGCGTCCTTCCCGCTCCATCTAGATGAGCACGTTACCACCGCGAGCGGAAAGATGTGGCTTGGTCTGCCGAAGTTGTGCGGCTTGTAGCGCGCTGAAGGCCCTCCGTATCCTCTTCTCTTCGCGCTTCGATGCGTTAGTCATTTCCGCTCATACCCATCCTCACCCCAAGGAAGCCCGTCTATGGACCTGCGACTTCTCGGTGTCTATCGCTCCGTCGGCGGGGCGATTCAGGCCGCACGCGCCTACTCGATGGAACGAATCCCGCGCACCGACCCGGTGACGGGCGTGCGGATGATGCAACTGACCTCGTATCCGGTATTGAGCCAGACGCTCTACTACCACTGCCCCTCGATCACCCCGGACTCGAAGACGCTCGTGTTCATCACCTACCCCGGAGGCGGACGCTACACGACTCCCGACGCGTGGCGGGTGAACCTCGACGGGACGGACCTCAGACCGGTGACGAACCGGCAGGGGTTAACCGGGTTCGTGCTCTCACCCGACGGCAAGATGGTGTACGCCCAGGACGGAGGGACCCTCATCGCTGCCGACATGGAGGGTGAGGGGCGGAAGCACGAGGAAATCGGCCATATCGACAAAGTCGAGCTCGGTGCGACGCTCCTCGGAAGCGTCACCGGAGATGGGAGGTGGTACGTATCCACCGCGCTCATGAAAGACGGCTTGACCGCGCTCGTGCGCTACGCTACGGATGGGAGCGAGGCGAAAGTGCTCCTCACGGCGGAGTATCTTTCTCACGTGCAGGTGGATCAGTCGGGCGACGGGCGCATCCTCTTCGTCGCGCCGCCGGATAGTCAGGGCCGGTCCATGTGGATCACGGACATGGACGGCAGCAACCGCCGGACGCTCGACCTTCGCCACAGTACGGGGCACTTCGTCTGGTTCGGGAAGACCGGACGGGTGCTCTCGACGGTGAACGAGCCGTTCGGGAGCATCCTGGACACCGCCGAAGGGGAGGAGAAACCGCGCCTGATCGCCAAGGGTGGGCACTTCTGGCACGCCGCCGGGTCGGACGACGGGAAGTGGGTCATTTCCGACACGAACTGGCCGGACATCGGCCTGATCCTCGTGAACGTCGAAACCGGCACCTGGGCGCCGCTGTGCCATCCGGGGGCGTCGGAGGGACATCCCCAGTGGTCCCACCCGCACCCGATGTTCAGTCCGGACGGGAAGTACGTCGTGTTCAACTCCGACCGAACCGGGGTCGGGCAGGTCTACGTGGCGGAGGTTCCCGGAAGCCTGAAGGAACAGCTATCGAGGAAGTAGCGCGACAAGCCGACCCCGCGCCGGAGTGCAGGTGCGGTTTACAAAGGCGGGTGGAGACGGCTACCAGCCGTGGGAGGTTTGTGCTCCCGGCTTTTCGGAAGGTGGTCTGATGGGAGGAGGGAGTAGGTTGGCTGCGCCCTTCGTTGCACCGTTTCGTGCGATCGGAGCCTATGCACCCTTTTCGAGCAGTCGGCGGACCTTTTCGAGGAGGTCTGCTATCTGGTATGGCTTGGCGATGAAGTCGCACTGACTCTCCGTGACAAGCCGCGCCACCTCCTTGTCCGCCAGGTAACCGCTCCAGAACAGCACCCGCACCATCGAGGATGACCAGATCGATCTCGTTGCTCTGCCGGAGATACAGTTCAAGCGCTTCCTCGCCGCTGGCGGTGGTTATCACGCGGTATCCCGCGTCTTCGAGTATGTGCTGTCCGACGTTGACGACAAGTGCCTCGTCATCCACCAGCAGGATGGTCTTCCCCTGTTCTGCCATGAGGGTACGGATCCGGTGACCAGTGGCGTGATGGCATGGTCGCCAGCGTGTAAAGCCGAGGATACTCCCCAAGCAGCATCGTTCGTTCGAGGACCAGTGGACCACAATTCGTAGCCATCGCGCCCCTACCTAAGTATACAGAATTCCATGAGTAAAGGTACGTATTCGGCGCAGAAATCGTCCTACAAACGCCGAGCGCGCACATCAGGGGCTACCATCCTGCGCCCCATCTACCACCATCATAGCCCCCCTGCAATGAACAGGGGTGACCTGGCTTACATCTCGTGCTCAGCCCATCGCTTCGCCGTGCTCCCCTACCGCGCAGGAGCCGCCGGAGCGTTTCTCCATTGTGACGCCGCTCGGGTACCGCCGGGGTCGTCAGCCACGCCATGTTTCAAAATCGCACACCGTTCAGCGCAGCCCGTTTGACTCACGCTGCACCACGATGGAGCACACGAGAGATGATCTCGACGGGAGCCCGCCCGTCGCCGAAAGCGTCTCTGCGCGGAGTACAGCGGCCATCGCCGCGCACATGATCCCTTCTCGCTCCTCTCATGCAAGAACCGCGCCATCGCCGTAGGCACGGGCGAGCCAACGAGTATCTCGTGCGGAGGACTACCCCAGCCAGCGCAGTGTGTGGTTACATACCCCCGGGCGCTCTCTCCCGTGCGGGCAGCCCGAACTGATCCCGGTAGGCGTCGATTGCCGCGAGGTACAGTTCCGGCTTCACGTCCTCGTGAACGACGTTGCTCGTCATGATGACGTGCCCGCCGTTTCCCCATCCCTGCTCGATGCACCGGATCATCTCCGCCCGTGCCTCATGGACGGTCCCGCTGCAGAGCACCCACCGGATGTCGAGGTTGCCGAGGAAGGTGTACCGGTTCCCGCACTCCGCCTTGAGGCGTCCGAGGTCCATGCCCGCGGCCACGTCGATCTCCCCGTAGCCGTCCACACCCGCGCCATCGAGAAAGTCGTGCAGAACGCTCCAGAGGTCTCCGTCGGTGGTGTTCGTCGTCCAGACGCCGAGCCTGTGGAGCGCGTCGGACTGTCTTCTGATGTGAGGCACGACCTGTTCGCGGTAGGCCCGGGGCGAGACGACCGGTCCCATATCACCGGCGAAGTCGCCGCCCAGGCCGCACACCTCCGCCCCCTCCCGCACGTAGATGCGCCCCATGTCGATGATCCACCGGGTCTGCTTCTCGTAGTACCGCGCTAGGGTCCCCGGTTCGCTCACGAACCACTCCAAGGCGAATGGCGGCAGCGCGGCGACCGGGATTGCGTAGAGAGATACGTAGATCGCCAGATCGAGCCCCTTCTCCGCCATGAGTTCTTTCACGCGGCGGAACACGTAGAGCTGGTCCTCGGTGACGATCGGCGGGCGATAGTCCCGCTCAATCTGACGGCGGAACTCGCGCTCCCATTCTTCGAGCGTCCGCTTCCGTTCCGTGAGGTTTTCCACGACGCCCGATTCGGGATGGTAGCGCAGAACCGAATCCCCGTGCCGGAACGTGTGCCGGTCGATCTCCTGTGGCTGCGGAGCCGTACGCGGTGGGTTGGTGCTCAGCCGGATCATGTCGAAGCCGAGGAGCCGTGCGATCTCGAATTCATCCCGTGCGTGCTTCTCGACGAGCGAATCCCACCCTTCGTGCGCCCACGTGTGCAGGTAGTCGGGCCAGTTGTAGGGGTGAATCGCCGGGCGACCGAGGATGGCACAATCGCTCGGCGGTTTGATCTCGCGCTCGAAGATCGGCGTCCGATCTGGTTCTTCGTGGCGGAACGCGGCGTGGACGCGTTCGCGAGGGGTCATGGCGAGGTTCCGAACGGGCGAAACGGGCATAACGCGTTTCGGGGTCAGCACATGGAATGATAGGCTAACCTTGCACTGGGGAAAAGGGTGCATGTGCGGTGGCTTCGTACATCCGGTTGCGGCACATTCCCGGACCGATTGAAGCCATGGCGCGAGCGATTGATCGCGCACCCGAAGAGCCGACCGGAGGGCTTCACCGACGGGGACCGTCTGATCGTGGGCAGGCTGCACGAGGACCTCGTGCCGGGGCGGCGGCAGGCAGCGCCTCTACGAATGAAACCGATCACGTCGGCCCTCCAAATTCAGGGTGAAAGGACGGAACAACATGGCGGGAACGAAACCTTGGCACG
>Ga0315282_10003217_pt1 | contig 29395 bp, 25 predicted proteins | sample YL17G07_20_MG_FD_203693 | JGI IMG/M metagenome (GOLD analysis project Ga0315282, IMG submission 203693) | Sediment microbial communities from Yellowstone Lake, YNP, Wyoming, USA - YL17G07_20 | ecosystem: Environmental > Aquatic > Freshwater > Lake > Sediment | place: USA: Wyoming | collected... | reverse complement strand
GGGTTCCTGGGCGCCTCCAACATGCTCGATGGGGTGCTTGCAGAGCAGGCCGACGGCATCTCCACCGTCACCCTTTCCTCAGGTGGTGCCGTGCTCGTCCCCTCCGAGAGGGCGCCCTTCCGCACCGGCTCCAAGGTCCGGGTAGGGGTCCGTCCCGAGAAGGTCGCGATCTCACCCGATGAGGATGCTCCCCCGCCTGATGGCTGGAACTCGGTCACCGGGCTGCTCCGCATGTCGACCTACATAGGGGTGAGCCACCAGTACCGGATCGAGGGCCCCGCGGGGGTGACGATGACCGTCTGGGAACAGGACACCGGATCCTCCAGGATCCCCCAGCCCGGCGAGCGGGTCCGTCTGTCCTGGCAGATGCAGCACACGTTCGCGGTCGAGCCGTCGGTCCTGCCGACGGACGAGGAAGAGGAGATGCAGCCATGAGCGAGGATCACGAGCAGCTAGAGGCGGATGCGATCCGGACCGCGATGAAGTCCCGGCTGACGAGGCGTGGCTTCCTTCGCACCGCCGGGGTCGGCGTGGCGGGCGGGATCGCCCTTCCATCTCTCCTCGCCGCCTGCGGCGGTGGCGGCACCAGCGGCAAGAAGGTCTGGGACCCGGCGGAGATCTTCAGCGGCCAGCCCGGGAAAACCCTCAACTTCGCCAACTGGCCTCTCTACATCGACAAGGCCCGCGACAAGAACGGCAAGGTGTACTACCCGTCCCTGACGAAGTTCACGGACGCGACGGGCATCGCGGTGAACTACACGATCCCGATTACCGACAACCCCGACTTCTTCGCGAAGATCCAGCCGATGCTCATGCCCGGAAAGCCGACCGGCTACGACATCATCGTGATGAGCAACGGATGGGAGTTCTGGTGCCTGGTGCAGAAAGAGTGGGTCTATCCTCTCGACACGAGCAAGAGGCCCACGTTCGACCAGAACGCAGCCGACTGGGCGAAGGACCCGCAGTTCGACCCCGGTGCCCAGCACTCCATGGCGTACCAGTGGGGTTTGACCTCGATCTGCGTCAACCACGATCTCATCAGCGCGCCCATCACCAAGCTCGATGACCTGATGGACACCGAGAAGCTGCCCTCGGCGAGCGTCGGGATGCTGAAGGACGACATGCCCGACTTCGTGATGAGGAACCTCGGTATCGACACGGTCAACTCGACGCCCGCCGACTGGAAGGAGGCGGCTGCCTGGCTCATGAAACAGCGGGAGTCGGGCGTCGTTCGCGGGTACTACAGCCAGGGTTACACGGACGAAGTCACGGCCGGGAACCTCGCGGTGAGCATGGCCTGGTCGGGCGACATCATCTACTACGCGATCTGGGAGGGTATGTCGAACCTCGAGATGCTGATGCTCGACGGGGGCTGCGTTCGGTGGGTGGACAACATGATGATCCCGGCGCACGCGGCGAACCCGGTCGGTGCACTCGAACTCATGGACTGGTACTACCGGCCGGACATCGCGACGGGTCTCCAGGAGTGGGTCATGTACATGTCGCCTGTACCCGCGACCCAGGACGGGTTCCTCGCCGATGCGAAGGCTGCCGAGGCGAAGGGATGGAAGGGGTACGCGAGCAAGCTGTACGCGAGCGCGAAGAGCGAATACATCTTCCCCTCCCCCGAGTTCCTGGACCAGCAGGTCAGCTGGATGCGCCAACTGAAGACCGACGACGAGAAAGCAGAGTGGGACTCCATCTTCGAGCCGGTATCGAGGTGATCGTGGGCGACCGGGAGAGGGGGCGTTAGGTGGCGACCACCACCGTGCCCCGAACCCAGGCCGATCTGCCCCCGATCAGGCACTCGGCCTGGGGCATCACAGCTCGTCGGCGCCTCGCCGCCTACGGGCTGATCACCCCGGGCGTGGCGTGGCTGATGCTCTTCTTCCTCATCCCCGTCTTGATCATGGCGATGACGTCGCTGAAGAGTGGTGGGGTCCTCGAGGGCTACCGGTTCACGTGGGCGTGGAGCAACTTCCCGACGGCATGGGCCGGGAAGGGGCACTACTTCGTCAGGTCGCTGATGTACGCGTTCCTGACCGCCGCCGGGACGATGACGCTCGCCTACCCCGCAACGTACTGGATAGCCTTCTACGGGGGCCGCTGGAAGTCGACCCTCCTGTTCCTGCTCCTGCTGCCGTACTTCGTGTCGTTCATGATCCGCACGGTCATGTGGAAGTTCATCCTGGCGGATATCGGTCCCGTCCTCGGCCCGCTGAAGGACTGGCACATGCTGCCTTCCGGGTTCCGCATCCTGGCGACGCCGTTCGCGGTGGTCGGCGGTCTGATCTACAACTACCTCCCCTACTCGGCCCTCCCGCTCTACGTGGCGCTCGAGCGCATCGATCCCGCCATGATCGAGGCCGCGAAGGACCTCTTCGCCAACCGCACCCAGGCGTTCCTGAGGGTCGTCTTGCCACTGTCGCTTCCGGGGCTCTTCGCCGCTACGCTCCTGACGTTCGTGCCGGCGACCGGAGACTACGTCGAGGCGGAGGTCCTGGGCAGCCAGAACACCTACATGATCGGGAACCTGATCCAGGACGAGTTCCTGAAGAGGGGCAGATACCCGATCGCGTCGGCGCTCTCCATAGTGCTGATGCTCGGCATGGTGGTTCTGACGAGCATCTACGCGAGGTTCCTGGGGACCGAGGACGAGGTCGTGGCGGCGGCGGTGACAGCGTGAGGGGCATCTCGTACGGTTCGAGGCTGGGGGGGCACCGCAAGCGGTGGACGAGGTTCATCCTGCCCGGGTACACGGTGTTGCTGCTCCTCTTCCTGATCGCGCCGATCCTGATGATGATCCTCTACGGGTTCAACGACATCCCCGGGATCGCGGAACGGCAGTCTGCCAAGTTCTTCGGATTCACCCTCGATTGGTACAGGAGGCTGTTCGAGGACCCGCTGCTGACGGGCGCTGTCAGGAACTCGATCTTCATCGCGATCACGGCGGCCACACTCTCGACACCGCTCGGGACGTTGCTGGGGCTGGCGCTCGGCCGCTACGGGTTCAGGGGGCGCGGAGGCGTCAGCTTCATAATCTTCATGGCGATCGCCGTTCCTGAGATCGTCCTCGGTTCGTCGCTCTTGGCGATGTACGTGCAAGTGGGCGCGCCGCTCGGGTTGGCGACTATCCTTCTCGCCCATATCGGGTTCGACACGCCGTTCGTGGCCGTGACCGTGCGTGCACGCGTCTCGGGCATGGACCGCTCGATGGAGGACGCCGCGAAGGACCTGTTCGCCAGTCCGCTCGTCGCGTTCTTACGCGTTACCCTGCCGATCATCGCCCCGGGAATCATGGCCGGCTTCATGCTCTCGTTCGTGCTGTCTTTGGATGACTTCGTGATCACGAACTTCGTGTCCGGGAACACAACGACGTTCCCGCTCTATGTGTACGCGACGCAGAAGATGGGCATCCCGCCCACGGTCAACGTGTTCGGCACGGTGCTGTTCCTCGCGGGCGTCTCGATCGCGTTGTTCGGCCTGTTTCGCGGCCTGCTGAAGGGGAAGAGCGCGGCCGCCTAGAGGGCTTTGCGACACGGGAGCGGTCCTCGGGTAGGCTGACCACCTGAGCCGTTGAACGGCAGGTGTTCGAAGGAGGTCCGACGTGGGCAAGCGGGAGCAGGAGGCGTTGGCCCGAGTTCCGTTGTTCTCCCATCTCTCGAAGCGCTCCCTGCGGAGGGTCGCCGATCTCGCGAAGACGGTGCGCTTCATGGAGAGCGCCTCGATCGTGAAGGAGGGCGAGCGCGGCGATGCCTTCTACGCGATCCTCGAGGGGCAGGCCAAGGCCGTGGACAGGCGGGGAAAGACGGTCAACCGCTTGGTTCCCGGCGACTTCTTCGGTGAGATCGCGCTGCTCGACGGCGGCCCGAGGACGGCGACCGTCGTGGCCGAGACCCCGCTGATCGTCCTGGAGCTTCGCCGGAAGGGCTTCCTGCGGCTGCTCGACGACGACCCGAGCATCACGGTGAAAGTGCTGGAGCACGCCGCCACGATGCTCCGTCGTCTCGAGCGTCCGCTCTCCGCGTAGCCGCGGCTAGCTCGCCGCGCCGCGCCCTTCGAGGAAGGCCCTCCCCGCATCGCAGAAGGGCCTGAAGTCGCACCACTCGCAGTGCTCGAACGGGCTCGGCTCGAAGCGACCCGCCGCGACGCCCCGGAGCCATGCGCTCGCGCGCGCGCGGGTCTCGTCGGGCTCTCCGGCGGGGTGTGAGGCCTCCTCGCCGCTCGAGAGGTACAGGTACGTGAGCGCGAGATCCTCCGCAGGCTTGCCCCACACGTCGATGCACGCGAGCGCGTACAGGTCGAGCTGGAGATCAGCGAACGGGTCACCCTCCGGCGGTCTCTTGCCGGTCTTGTAGTCAACGACCTCCCACCGCCCACCAGCGGTGCCGTAGATCGCGTCGATCCGTCCGCTCACCCGGAACCCGTCGAGCGAGAGCAGGAAGGGGCGTTCGGCGTGGAGCGGCACGAGCCCGGCGAACCGGCTCTCGAGGAACCGGCGCCGGAGCTCGCTCGTCCGGCCCGGCTGGCCGGCGAGTTCCTCGTCGGTGAGATCCGGGACGTCCTCGATCTGAAGGAGCGTGGCCTGCGCCCGGCCCTGCTGCTCGATCCAGCGGTGGATCTCGGTGCCGATCCGGGCGGCGGGCCCGCTGAAGCGGGGGAGCGGGCGAACGACGCTCCAGTAGAAGCGCCTCGGGCACCTCGCGTACTCGATCACGGCGCTGACCGAGACGGCCGGCGGCAACCACAACCGGTCGGCGCACTCGCTCTCGCGTTCGATGAGGTGGGCCGCATCGGCGCGCAGGCTGGCGGCGATCTCATCGAACTCCGCGCGCTGTGGGCCATCCAGCGATCCCAAGAGCGTTTGGCGGACGCCGCCTTCGTCGGCGGCCTCGATCGCGGCCCGGCGCCATCCGTTTGGGAACAGCGCGTCTGTCTCCGGGCGGAGCGCAGGTCCCGGCCACGGCCGGACGAACTTCTGTCGGTAGCCCTCGAGCGGGTTCGTTTCCTCGTCTCCCCCCTCGATGCGCGTCTCGGCCTCGCCGGAGTGCTGGCCCCATGCCATCAGCTCGACGAGGAACTTGCCCACGTCCTTCGCGTTCTTGAGGTTGTCGCCGTACCAGAGAGCCGAGGAGGCGAAGAGTCGCTGCTTCGTGCGCGTGACCGCGACATAGGCGGTGCGGCGCTCCTCGAACTCCTCCTGCAGGCGGAGCTCGTCGACGAAGTGGCTCATGGTTCCGTCGAAGGCCGGCATCAGGTCGCGGTCTCGGCGGAGCTCGATGTCGAGCGAGCTTCCCTTGCGAGCTGGGTTCTGCTGGACACGCGCGTCGGGGAACAGTTGTCTCGCGAGCCCCGGCACGAACACGGCCCCGAACTCGAGGCCTTTGGCCGCGTGCACGGTCATGACCTTCACGGAGTCGTCCTCGCTCGGCTGCACGGGGTTCCATTCGCGGTCGTCGTCGATCGAGTCCACGTAGTCGAGGAAGGCGCGGAGCGTGAGGTCGCCCTCGAGCGGCTGGAAGGTGTGGACCTGGTCGAGGAATGCGGCGAGGTTCCGGCGCTTGGCCGTTGCCACAGCGGTGTCGATCTCGGCTTCGAACTCCGTGAGCAGACCTGTGCGACGGATGACCTCAGCCAGGAACTCGCCCACCGGCCGACGCGCCGCCCCGCGTAGCTGCGCCAGTTCCGTCGCGAACTCCGCCAGACGTTGGCGCCCCTCGACGGAGAGGCCATCCACGTCGTCGAGGTGCTCCAGGGCTTCGGCGATGAGGAAAGGCTGGTCCTCGAGCAGATCCTCGTCCTCGTCGAGACGTTCGGCCGGGAGGCTGGCGCGGAGGGCGAACCCGCTGCTGCGTGCCCAGTCGGCCACGCGGGCGAGGTCCCGGTGTCCGACGCGATAGCGGGGCCCCGTCAGGATCCGAGCGAGCGCCACGCTCGCCTCTGGATCGGCGGCTGCGCGCGCGTACGCGAGGACCTCGACGACCTCGGGAAGGTTGATGAGCCCGGCCAGGCCGATGAACTCGGCCGGGACGCCCCGGTCGGCGAATGCGAGCTGGAGCGGCTCGAACAGTCGGTGCGTGCGGCAGAGGACCGCGATCTCCTTCCACGGCAGGCCTCCCGAATGCAGCTCGAGGATGCGGTCGGCGATCGCCTCCGCCTCGGACACCTCGTGCTCGAACTGAGACACCTCGACGTACCCGGAGCCGTTCGGAGCCCAAGGACGGAGCTCCTTGTCCGGGTCCGGCCGCTGGTTCGCGGGAAGCGGCGAGATGATCTGGTCGGCGGCCTGGAGGATCCTCGCTCCCGATCGGAAGTTCGTGTAGAGGGGCAGCTTGCGCGCCGGTGTGCCGTCGACCCTTGGGAACTGCGTCGGGAACTGGAGCAGGTTGTGGAGGCTCGCGCCGCGCCATGCGTAGATGTTCTGGTCGGGGTCGCCCACCGCCGTGACCGGATGCCCGCCACCGAACACCCTCTCCATGAGGATCGCCTGCGCGTAGTTCGTGTCCTGGTACTCATCGAGCAGCACCACTTGGAAGCGTGAGCGGCACTCGGCAACGACGTCTGGGTTCTCGGCGACGATCTGCGCCGCGAGGCGGATCTGGTCGCCGAAGTCGATCACGCCGAGTTCGGCCTTGATGTCGCGGTAGACCCGAGCCGCGCGTGCGAGCTCGATGCGCTCGAGCGCCGCGCGATAGGGATCGTCGGACCGCGCGGTCTTCAGCTTGTCGAGCTTGGACTCGACGTGGGCGATGACCTCCTCGGGCTCGACGAGGTGGTTCTGGAGCTGCTCGTCCAGCGCGAGGATGTTCGCGACGATGGTCGGTTGCCACCGCGTGCTGAGCTGCGTGAAGGTCATGCGGTCGAGCACTCGGGCGGCGAGCTCGGTCCGCTGGGCGGGGCTGACGATCTGCTGGCCGGGTTCGATCCCGATGCGCATGCCGTGGCGCTCCAGCACCTCGGATGCGAACCCGTGGTAGTTGAGGATCTCGGGCTCCTCGCCAGGATCGAGGTCGAGGGTCGCGAGGGCGCGCCGGATGCGGAGCGCCAAGTTCTCGGTGGCCTTGTTCGTGAACGTGAGGCAGAGCACGTTCCCGGGCAACACGCCGTCGTGGTCGGCGGGGATCATGCGTTCGGCGACCATCGCGAGGTAGATCACGCGCGCCGCCATGACCGCCGTCTTGCCGGAGCCCGCACCGGCTACGAGCACGTACGGCTCGAGGGGCATCGAGATGGCCGTCCACTGCTCTGGGGTGGGGTCGGCTCCGAGGAAGTCGACGATGGGCTTCGGGTACTCGGTCACGGCGTCTCCTGCGGCTCGAGCATCGCCGGCGAAGGGATCGGGAACACCCCATCGCCCTGCGGGTAGCGCGAGCAGAGCGTCTGGAACCGGCAGAAGAAGCAGTCCGCCTTCGTGCTGGCGGTGTAGCTGCCCTCCTGGTCCAGACGACGGACGGTCTGGACCAGGGCGGACAGGCGCTCGCGCATCTTCGTCTCGTAGTCGCCTCCGGTTCCCTCGGAGATCGGCCATCCGACGGTCACGAGTTGGTCCTTGGCTCTTTTGCCGGCGAGGTAGGCGATCTCCACTCCATCGATCGGGCGGAAGTCGGTGAGCTCGTCGCACTCGCTCACCGCGAGGTAGTAGATGCCGAGCTGGAGACTGTCCTGAGCCTTAGGAGCCCTGTCGGCCGCGCCCGTCTTATAGTCCGTGATCCACCGGCCACCCTCGGGAGCGGCGCCGATGCGGTCGATGAAGCCGCTGATCGCGGCCCCGTCGTGGTCGAACCGGAACCGCTGCTCGGTGGCTTCGGCCGGACGCGGCCCGTAACGCCCGAACCAGTTGGGGATCAGTACGCTGACGGCGCGATCGAGCTCCATGTCGGATATGGCCCGCGACGGGAAGCGCCCGGGCTGCCAGTGCTGGCGCAGGGCGGCGACGAACGCCTCGGGTGTCCTGTCGATCCTGCCGTTGTCGCAGTCCTCGATCATGCCGTGGACGAGCTTGCCGACCCAGGCTTGGTGACCACCGCCCGGGTCGAGGCCGAGTTCGTCGGCGAGCGCGTACTTCAGCTCGCAGTTCTCGAGGTCGTCCAGGCGCGAGAACGAGAGGTGGAGGGTCTCCTTCGGGGGCCGGCCGGTGTCGGTCCAGTCGCGCTGGAACCACCAGCGGCGCGGGTCGACGCCTAGCGCGAGTAGCCCCTCCAGCGCGGCGAGGCGCCGCGGCGTCGGCCCGCCCGGATGGGCCAGCGTGCGCCGCCACAGCGCGGCTGCTTCGTCCACCGAGACGGGGATCGGGAAGGGCGCCGCCGGCGCCGGCTGCCACGTGACCCCGAGGTCCTCGACGAACCGCGACGGGATCGCGCCGGAGGATGGTTCGCCGTGGGGGTCGCTCGCCGTGAGCACGACCCGGCGCTGCGCGCGAGCGAGCACCATGTCGAACAGCCGCCGCTCGTCCGCCAGCCGGTCCCGCATGATCTCGGACCGCGATCGCACCCCTTCGAGGGCGGCGAGGTCGAACATCGGTTCTGGTCGCGCCAGGCTCGGGAAGTCGCCCTCCACCGCACCGACCACGACGACGGTGTCGAACTCCAGACCCGTCGCCGCGTGGGCGGTGAGGACCTCCACGACGTCGCGGCCGCGGTCACCGCGGCCCGCGAGCTCGGGACCTCCCTCCGCGACCTCGACCGCGCTCAGGTAGGACTCGATCGAGGGATCCGGGGACTCGCCGGCTTCCCCGACGGTCTGAGCGAACGCGACCACCGCTTCGAGGTCCGTGCGCGCCTCTTGGGAGTCGTCGGCCGCAGCGACGAGCCGGCGCGAGTAGGGCAACTCCTGCCACAGCACCCTGAAGGCGTCGAGGACCGAGGCCCGTCGTTCCTGCGCGCGGGCGAGGGCGACCCGGAGTTCACCGAGCGAGCGCCGCTCCTCATCGGAGAGCGCTCCGTCCATGTCGAGCGCCGTCGAGGCAGGTCTGGCCGCGGCTCGGGCCTCACGGAGCAGCGCGCGCGCGGCGGCCGGGGAGATGCCGCCGAGCTCGGAGGTGAGCAGCGGCTCGGTCAGCTCGTCGCGCTCATCGTCGTCCGCAACCAGCCACCGAAGAGCCAGCACGTACGGGGATGTGGCCGGTGCGGCGCTGGGGGGAAGGCCGCTCTCGGCGGTCGTGCGCGGGATGCGGGCGTCGTCGAGCGCGCGCAACAACCCCGCGAGATGAGTGCTCTGGCGGCGGACGATGACGGCGAGGTCGTTCCACGGCACGCGCTCCTCGACGTGGATGCGGCGGAGTTCACGCGCGACCGCCGTGTGCTCCTCGGACGTATGCGGCGCATGCCATGCCTCAACCACGACGCCTGCCCCGCGGTGTGGGGCAACGAGTTCGACGTGACCGGCAACCGTGCGGTCGGCGAACCGGAGCAGCGGACGGTCGGTCGTGCCCTGGAACGAGAAGACATGCGCGGCGAGGTTCCCGGCGACCACCAGGCTCCGAGGCCTGAGATCGGCGAGGAGCTGCTCCGCGCCGAAGGTCGTGTCCTGGTAGTCGTCGACGAGCACGTGGTCGAAGAGCGCGTCGGCGGAGGCAGCAGCCACGGCAGCCTGCTCGACCAGGCCGGGGAAGTCCACCGTGTTGCGTGCGTCGAGGACCTCGAGGTACCGGCGGTAGAAACCTGCCAGCTCGGGCCAACCTGCGAGCCCGTGCTCCTCGGCCCTCCGCGCGATCTCGTCGGGCGGAAGGAGCGCCTCTCGGGCGCGTAGGACGAACTGCCGGACCTGGTCGGCGAACCCGTGGATCGGCAGGAGGGCGCGGTACGCGTGCCACTCCTCGGGCATCTCTTCCAGCTCGCCGAGGAGCATGTCGCGCACGACGGAGAACTGGTCGGCGGCGTTGAGCAACGTCGGCGGCTCCGAGTACCCGAGCGCGTCGTAGCGCAGGCTCACGACGTGGAACGCGAGGCCCTGGACAGTCGTGACCCGAAGGCTCGGGAGCGAGGTGCCGGCCAGCCGTTCGAGGAGGAACGACGTCGCGCCCTCGCGGGCGCGCCGTGATCCGACGATCAGGGCCACGCGCTCTGGGTCGGCGCCGCCCTCGATCAGCCGGGCGAAGCGTTCCCGCAGGACGGCCGTCTTCCCGGTGCCGGCACCGCCGGTGAGAAGGAACGGGCCGCGCTCGTGGTTCAGGACAAGCCGCTGCTCGGGATCCGGGACGAAGGGTTCGGGGGCCACGACCGGATGCTAACGCCGACCTCCGACACACCGAGCGAGTGAGGGCTCGGGCGAGGTCAGCGAGCCGTCGCCCAGCGGGCGACGGCGTGGCCGGTGATCGAGCCGACGAGCTCGCCATCGCGGAGCACGAGCGCGGCCCCGTGCGTGCCCAGGCGTGTCGCCACCTCGTCGAGATGCTCGTCGGGGTTGGCGACGAGCACGTGCACGAGCGGGATCAGGGCGTCGCGGACCGGACGGAGCGGGTCCTGCATCCCGAGCTCCCGCGCCGAGTTGAACGAGACCATGCCGATCACCTTCCCGGCCTCGACCACGGGGAACGCCTCCTCCTCGTGCCCGCGGAGGTATCGATCGAGCGCCTCGGAGAGCGTCATCTCCGCGGGTACGGCCGGCGGCGGCGGACCCATCGCGTCGGCGACCGTGCCGCGGGCGAGCCGTGCTCGGAGGTCGATCTGCCGCTCCGATGCCCGCGCGCCCTGGAAGACGACGAGCCCGATGATGGCGAACCAGAGGCCTGAGAACGGGTCGTTGCTCTGTACCGCCTCGTACAGCGCCGCGGCGATGAGCAGCACACCGACCCCCATCCCGGTCCGCGCCGCGATCCGCGTGCCTCGTTCCGGACTCCGCGTCAGGCGCCACGCAGCCGCCTGTAGCATGCGGCCGCCGTCGAGCGGCAGGCCGGGCAGGGCGTTCAGTCCGGACATGAACAGGTTCACCCAGCCGACGTATCCGAAGGTCGCAGCCCAGACGGCGGCAGTGCTTCGGAGGGCCAAGGACACGGCCCAGAACAGCCCGCCGAGCGCGAGGCTCATCCCGGGCCCGACCGCCGAGATAACGAACGCCGCCCCGGGGCCCTTCTCGTCGGATCGCGCGCTCGTGAAGCCGCCGAAGAAGACGAGCGTGATACCGAGCACCGGGATCCCGGCGAGACGGGCCGCCACCGCGTGCGCCATCTCATGCAGGAAGACAGACCCGAAGAACAGGACCGCGGAGAAGAACGCGTAGCCGAGGGCGGCGCCGTTCGACAGGTGCGCGTAACTAGCGACGAACCGGGTCCACAGGGTGTACGTGACGAACACGGCGATCCAGACCCACGACGGATCGATGCTGATGGGTATGCCGCCGATCCTCCCGATCTTCCACGCGCGCCCGAACACGGCACGAGCCTACCGTCCGCCCCTCGAAACGACCCCCGGGAGCTTGCAGAGCGCCTGAACGAACACCATGCTCGGAGCGTTCATGGACCGGATGAACGAACGTGCGAGCGCCGTGTCGGAGTCCGCGACGACGCCGACGAGTGGGTCCGCGACGGCACCGGGGCTCGCGGCGCCAGAGAGCTTCGAGGCGTTCTTCCAGACCGAGCACGCGCGGCTGCTGAGGGCGCTGTTCCTCGTGACGGGAAACGAACAGGAGGCCGAGGAGCTCATGCAGGACGCGTTCCTCGCGGTATGGGAACGCTGGGACCGGGTGCGTGAGATGGAGCGCCCGACCGGCTACCTCTACCGCACCGCGATGAACGCGTTCCGGAGCCGCGCCCGTCGGGCCGTGCGCGCGGCGAAGCGGCTCGTTGGGCGTGCGGAAGAGGACGAGTTCGCCCGTGTCGATGAGCGCGACGCGGCCGCTCGCGCCCTCGGGACGTTGACGCCGCGACAGCGCGCGGCGCTCGTGTTGACCGAGCTGCTCGGCTATGCGTCGGAGGAGGCGGGAGAGATCCTCGGCGTGAAAGCGGTCACCATCCGAGTCCTTGCGTCGCAAGGGCGGACGGCCATGAAGGAGAACCTGGAGCGGAGCGATGGGTGAGTACCGGTCCATGCTGGAGCGGGTGGGTGCGCGCGCGAAGCCGAAGGATGACGCGTTCGACCGGCTGGAACGACGGCGGCAGCGCAGACAGCGGAACAGGCGTATCGCGACCGCTGTGTTCGCGTTCGTGATCGCGATCAGCGGCAGCTTCGCCGCGTTCGAGGCGTTCCGAGGCTCGAACGGCGGCGCGGCGATCGGCGGAACCGGGCCGTTCTACGCGCTCTGGCCCGAGCGGACACTCCCCGGCGCCGAGCAGGCTCAGGCGACCGTCGACGGTGGCGCGGACGCATGGAGGCTGGATGCTCGGACCAGCGCTGGGCGGTTCGTCGCCTTGGAGTTCGGCTGGTCGGGTTTCGGGGTGACCGTGCCGGACGGGGCGAACCTCGACGGCCCCGGGCCCGTGACGCTCGACGCCGCAACGTCGCCGATGCCCTGCCCGACACCGGGATGCCCGCCGGGGACGGGGCCGCGCCACGCGAACGTGGTCCTCCAGCGGCTGGTACGGCCCGACGCCACCGGGATCTGGAGCGTCGTCGAGGTCTACGACGCGAGCCCGGTCTCGCACGAGACCCCGCTCCGATTGCCTCTCGAGCTGGGAGCCACGGTCATCTCGGGGCAGGAGATCTCATTCCCGTTCACGGTGCCAGACGGGATGGAGCTCCAGGGAGGCTACACGTACATCGGCGACTGCAGCCTCGTCTACTCGGTGAGCCGGGTGCGCGTGGCCGATGGCACGGCGTCTTTCAGGGTGGCGGACTCGAGTTTCGATGAGAGCTGCGGGCAGGGTCACGCTTCCGCTGGCGGGTCGAGCGGCAAGGCCGATCTGAACCGGACGATCGACGGGTACGTCTTCGTGTTGCTCGTCAAGGCCGGCACCCTTCCGTACGACCCCGTGACGGGCGGAGAGACCGACGGAGAGCCTTCCCGGCCGTCGGACGAGACGCCGATCGGGGTGGCCGCCGTGTCGGTGCACTTCGTGCCGGCGAGCGAAGCGCCGAGCGCAGCGGCCGCACCCGACGTCGCCGAGGTCGCTTGCGACGGGAAGACGACGCAGGTGCTCACGCCCGAGGTTGCAGCACAATCGGACGGCGTCCACATCCACGTGACGAACACGTCGCCACAGGACCTCTCGCTGGAGTTCCGTGACTTCGGGGGCGACAACGCCCCGGTGGGGAACAGCGAGGTCGTGTGGCCGTTCCCACCGGGGACGGTCGAGCTGCGGTGCATGGACCCGTATCTCGACAACGGGGTGCCGGCCGGCTACGTGACGCTGGGAGTCGTCGACCAGAACGGCATCTACCATCCGCTTGCCCTCGAGTGCGTTGGTGGTGCGGTCGGTGGGTTCCCCAGCTACGCCGAGGGCGCCCGCGGCTGGGAGGGAGACCCGGTGGACATCGTGCGGGAACACGGGATCGGCCTGCTCCCGAGCGACGACGTTTCGTACGCCGGCTACCCGAAGCAGCAGCAACCGCAGGTCCGCGTGGTGCGAGAAGGAGCGGTCGTCGGGGTGTTCGAGTTCTTCGACGACGGCCACGGTGGGTGGCTCATGAGCTCGTACCAGGCCTGCGGCGACGCAGGGGTCGGGCTAGCTGCGCGTCGCTGACATTCCGCGTCTCCCGGGGCGCTCCGGTTCCTCCCGGGCGCGACCCTCCGAAACGCGCACCGCTGCTAACCTGGATTCAGGCCGGCCCAGGTTACCCTCCCTTCCACGCGGGCTTGCCCGCGAGCCTGGGCCGGCCCTCTACTCCTCGAGCAGGCCCCCGAGCTGCCGGGCGTTGTTCACCGCGTAGTCGCGGTAGCAGTTGTTCATGAGCACGTGGGTCTCGCGCGTCCTCTGCGCGACCTCGCGGATCCGCGGGACCCACTCGATCAGCTCCTCCTGCTTGTACTCGTAGCGGAACCGCTCCGAGGCCGTCTCCGATCTCGCGTTCCACGCGCGCGTGTTCCGGCCGTGGAACCGCACCATCGAGAGATCCTTCGCGGTGGCCGCGGGGATCGGAGGCACGCTCGACTCGAACCCCTGCGGCATGTCGACGCAGACGAACGGCAGGTCGTGCTCCTCGAGGAAGCTCAGCGTCTCCTCGCGGTTCGGCTCGGAGATCCACGACTCGTGACGGAACTCCACCGCGATGCGGAAGTCTTTCAGGCGGTCTGCGCACTCGAGGATGTAGTCTCTCGATCGGCGCCCGATCACGAACCACTGCGGGAACTGGAACAGCACCGCGCCGAGCTTGCCGGCCGAGTGAAGCGGCATCAGCGCGTCGTGGAACCGCTGCCAGACCTCCTCGACGACGTGATCCGGGAGCTGCTCGCGGTAGAGGTTCCGCTTGGCGAGCAGCTCCTGCGGCAGCTCGCCCTGTAGGTCGCTGTAGAGGGAATCGAGCTTCGTCGGGTGGTTCGTGAGTAGCGAGTACGCCTTGATGTTGAACGTGAACCCGGGCGGCGTGCGCTCGATCCACAGCACCGCGTTCCGCTCCGACGGCGGGAAGTAGTAGGTCGAGTCGACCTCGACCAGCGGGAACTGGGTCGCGTAGTACCTCAGCCGTGCCTCGGCCGTCCGCGCCGTCGGAGGGTAGAAGTGGCCCTCCTTCACGAGCGTCGGGTCGGTCCAGCTCGAGGTCCCGATCAAGATGCGCCCCACGACGGCCAGCCTAGTCCGACCGCGCTCGGTGGCTAGTCGTCGGCCTCACTCGGGCTTTCGGATCCGATCTCGCCCGAGCCGGAACCCGGGGAGGGAGTGAGGGACGACCCGGGGTTCTCCCACTTGTCGTCGTCCCCGCCGGGAGACTCCGGCACCTCGGTAGTCAGGGCGGGTGTCGCGGCTGCGATGCTCGGATTGGCCGGTTGGCTGAGGTCCTTGCCGGCGAGCGCGAAGGCGCCGAACGAGAGCCCGGCCGCCACGAGGATCCCCGCGGCCCCGAGGCCGATGATCGCCATCTGGCGTTTCATGACCACTCCACGGTAGCGCCGTTCTGCCTAAGAGGAGGTCAGGCGGCTCGGATCCTCCACACCACCGGGGGGACGGAGGCGAACCTCCACGCGCGTGCCGCCTTCCGCGGGCGCGGTCACGATGACGCTGCCGCCCCACTTCTCCGCCAGCTCGCGGACGATCGCGAGGCCGAGCCCCGATCCGCCCGCCGGGGCTCGCCTGCCCCGGAAGAAGCGTTCGGTCACCCGCTGTCGCTCGTCGGGCGCGATCCCCGGGCCGCGGTCCTCCACCGCGAGGAAAGCCCGGCCGGCGGCCGAGCCCGTCTCGATCACGATCGGCCCCGGCGCGTAGGCGATCGCGTTGTCGATCAGGTTGTCGAGGATCTGGTCGATGTCGGCGCGGTCGCCGAGCGCGCGCGCGCCCTCACCCTTCACGAAGAGCTGGGCGCCGAGGCGACCTGCTCGCTCCTCCCACCGTGCCAGCGCGGCGACCGCGTTCTCTCGGAGGTCGACCTCGGCGGCGCCTCCCTGCTCGATCCGCCGCGCCATGACCAGCAAGCGCTCGACGATCTCGGCGAGGCGGTCGACCTCCTCATCCGCCGCCTCTAGCTGCCGGCGCTGGTCGTCGGAACCCGAGGCGTCGATCGCAGACTCGATCCGGAGCTTCATACCGGTGAGCGGTGTGCGGAGCTGGTGCGATGCGTTCGCGACGAACTCGCGCTGCGCCCTCACCGTCGACTCGAGCCGGGAGGCCATCTCGTCGAACGAAGCCGAGAGCCCGACGATCTCGCTGGCCCCGACCTTCTCGTCCGTTCGTGCGGACAGGTCACCACCGCCGAGCCGCTTCGCGGCCGCCGCGAGACGCGCGAGCGGCCGGGACAGGGATCCCGCGAGCGCGAACGCGATGATCAGTCCGGCGACCAGGGCAGCGAGCCCGATCACGACGAGCCCGAGGATCACCCGCCGGACGCGGTTCTGGACCTCGCCCATGCCCCAGGTTCGGCGCACGACGCCGTAGAACGTGGCTCCATCGAGGATCGGCGCGGCGGCGACGAGGATCTCCTGCCGCAGGGTGCTGCTGTAGCGGATCTCCGAGGTCGGCGCATGGGTCGCGATGACGGTCTGAAGCTCGGGACGGCCGGCGGTTGCGTACTGCTGTCCGAGGTTCTGAGCACCGAGCGAATCCGCGATCAGGATGCCCCGCGGATCAACCACGATGACGCGCCCGTTCTCCTGGTGGGGGAAGTTCGCGTACACCCACTCCTGGAGGGCGATCGGGTGGAGCGCTCGTTCGGCGCCGGTCTGCGCGGCGATGATGAGCGCGTTCTCGAGAGCCTGTGATTCCTCCTCAGAGACGGCTCGCCGCTGGAGGTTGATGGCGAGCGGGATCTCGAACGTCACGACGACGACGATGATGATGTAGGTGAAGGCGGCGACCAGTCGGGTCCGGACCTTCAGGGTCGCCTCCTAGGTCGCGAGGTCCTGGTCCGACGCGAAGCGGAAGCCGACGCCGCGGATCGTCTTGATGTATCGAGGGTCCGAGGGGTCGTCCTCGATCTTCTTCCGGATCCATGAGATGTGGACGTCGAGCGTCTTCGTCGGGCCGAACCAGTGGGCATCCCAGACCTCGTCCATGATCGCCTCACGACGGACGACCTGCCCGGCGTTCGCCATCAGTAGGTGCATTAGGTCGAACTCGCGTGCAGCCATCTCGACGGGCTCGCCGCGTTTCGTGACCGTCCGCGACGCGGGGTCCAGGTGTATCTGGCCGACGTCGATCGCTCCGCGTCGCTCGGAGAGCTTGCCTCGGCGCATGATCGCGCGGATACGTGCGGTCAGCTCGCGGACCGAGAAGGGTTTGACGACGTAGTCATCGGCACCGAGTTCGAGACCGAGGACGCGATCGATCTCCTCACTGCGAGCCGTCAGCATGATGATGGGGACGTCGGATCCCTTGCGGATCTCCCGCGCCAGGTCGCGTCCGTCACCGTCGGGGAGCATGAGGTCGAGCAGTACGAGGTCCGGCGCCTGGCGCTCGAACGCATCCCGCGCTGCTTCCAGGGTCGCGACGACCTCCGCGGCGAAGCCCTCGCGTTCGAGGCTCTCCGCGAGCGGCTCGGAGATGGTTTCCTCGTCCTCCACCACCAGGATCCGGGGCTTCACCCTCTGATGGTACCCCGGGCCTGATCGCCGACTCCGGCTGCTGGGCCTGCCCGTTCACCACCCGTAGGGCCGGACTTGGCGTTCTTGACTACGACCGGGGCGCTCGGCAAGACTCCCGCCAACATCCACCGGGGGGAGGGCATCCGTGTCTGTTGCGGCCACACGTGCGTCAGTCTCGCGCAGGCTTCCTCATCGTTCTTCCACGCCCGCTCAGGAGCCGCTCGCGCTCCGCGTCCTGGAGTGGAGCGTCGTCGTCCCAGTCGCCTCGTTCTTGCTCGTCGAACTCGTCGCCTCGTTCTCGGAGACTCGGCCACGGTTTCCGACTCTGGTTGTGTGGCTGGGAGTCGTTGCGGTCACTGACCTTCTTCCAGTTCCACTCTGGGGCCAGCTGACTCTCGCTCTGTCACTGCCCATGCTGCTTGCGGCAGGAATGGTGTATCCACCGTACATCGTGGGGCTTCTTGCCTTCCTGGGCTCCGCGGATCCGCGGGAGCTGCAGCGGCAGGTGACCCTCGCACATGGGCTTCACAATCGAAGTCAAGTGGCCCTGAGTGCGATGGCTGCTTCTTGGGTGTTCCACGCGCTGGGTGGCAATGTGCGGGACTGGCCAGTCGTGCTCGCGGTAGGTCTGCTCGCACTGGCTGCCGATCTCCTGGTGAATCTGTCCATGGTGGCGATTGCCACACGGCTTGCCCATCGACACTCGGTTGCCGAGGTGCTGGGGAATGTGACTGGTGGTGATTCGCTGGCGTTCTTCTCCAGCTACGTGTGCTTCGGACTTGTTGCCATTCTGCTAGCCCTTGTGTTCCAGACCGCCGGAGCATGGGGACTCCTTGCATTCATCATTCCTGTTTCTCTTGCGAGGCAGGTCTTTGTCCAGAGCCGCCGCCTCCGCGACATGGCCGAGACGGTGATGGAGAAGAGCCGAATGCTGCTTGCGGTGTCGGAGCGGATAGCCGACGAGCGACGAGAGGAACGACTGACTATCGCAGCTGGGCTGCACGACGAACTACTCCCTCCGCTCTACAAGGTTCACCTAATGGGACAAGTCGTAAGGCAGGATCTGGCGAACGGACAACTGCTTGCCCTCGACAACGACATACCCGATCTACTACGCGCCACAGAGTGTGCGAATGACGCAATGCGAATCCTGATTCGCGACCTACGGCACTCCGCCCTTGGTCCGGGTGGCCTCGCGGACACACTGCGGCTTCTGGTTCGACATCTGGAACAAGACTCAACCGCCCGGATTCACCTGGAAGTGGAATCGGTGGGCGGAGCGCCCGTTGTGCAACTTCTCGCGTACCAAGTGGCCCGTGAGGCGATCAAGAATGCCATTCGCCATGCTTGCGCGAGGAACATCTGGGTGAGACTCGCGCGCGACGGCGCCGACATGAGGCTTGTCGTCGAGGATGACGGGTGCGGCTTTAGCCCTGAGTCGGTGGATCGCGACCGTCACTTCGGCCTGCAACTCATGCGAGAGCGCGTTGAGCTTGCGGGCGGCGTGTTCCAGGTTGTTGCGTCGGATCGACAGGGAACTCAACTGATTGCCAGGCTGCCGGCAGAAACAGCTTCCCAGTGACCTAGACCCCGAAGCAGGCTCCGGGGTCTAGGGAAAGTTCTGGTCTTCGCTAGGCTCAGAATCTCATGTGGGCGCCACCCGCCAAAACCAGGGCGGCCAGCGACCCGACGGCGATGGCGAGCCGCTTCGCGAGTCTACGCATGTCCCACCTCCCTCTCGGCTGCACCGGGTCAACCTCGCCCGATCTGAGCCGAATCACCTGCTGTGTTTCTGTCGCCCCCATTTGGGGGACGGCCCACGTCAACTATTGGGGGACCCCAGATACCCTCACAAGCCCCCTCTGCCGCCTACAGCGGATCCTGTAGCTCGCGGAGGAGTGTTTCACCTGTGTGGGTGGTTCCAACAGGCGCCTGCTGGGTTCAAGATTGGCCGTGGATCTGTCAGCGGGATATGCGGAGGCGCGTTCGCGTGTCAACGGCAAGTATGCGGGAGAACTCACGGGCTCAGATTGGCCTCCGGGCGTTTGAGCTCCTCATCATCCTGCCTACGTTCGCGGGTATCGCCCTCTCCCTGTCACGGGAGATTGACGCGCTCACGCGTGATCAGGTTGTGGAGCTGGCGGTATGGGTCGGAACGGTTGCCCTTGTTGAGTTGATACCGGTGCCCATGTGGCGTGGCACGCACATCACCATGGGGTTCCCCTTGATGATGTGTGTCGGGTTCCTCTACCCGGCCGGGGCAGCGGCTCTCGCAGCGTTCCTCGCTGCGTCTGACCCGCGGGAGCTGAGGCAAGAGGTAGGGCCCCTTCGGGCTCTGTTCAACAGGTGTCAGGTTGCCCTGTCGATTCTGGCGGCAAGCACGATTTTCCATTCCCTCGTTTCGCTTGACAGCTCAAGGGTTGCCTTCCTTCTGCTTGCATCCAGCCTCGCTGCGGTAGCCGACTATCTGGTGAACTCCACGCTGGTATGTGGCGCGGCTAGCATCTACTATCAGATGTCACCGCTGCGGGTGATTCGCGAACTACGTGTTGGACAGTTGAGCGAATTCGTCATCAGCTACTTGGCGCTTGCGGTGTTTGGACTCATCCTGGCTAGGTTCTTCCACGCTCCTGGGGTTCACTTCTGGGCCGTGCCCATCTTCGTAATCCCGCTGCTGTTGGCGCGCCAGATGTTCTTCCGCAGCAAGGCGCTCGAGGAAGCGCACAAGGAGCTGCAGGACCGCGAGCAGGTCCTCCGAGCCCTTTCGAACCGCATGGCGGAGGAGCGACAAGATGAGCGCGCGCAGATCGCCGCGTACCTGCACGACGACCTTGCTCAGCTGCTGTTCCGTCTCTCCATACAGGTGGACGTCGCCCGCCGGCACCTCTCCACGGGCAGGCTCGCCGACACGGAGCAGGCCCTTCAGGAGATCAAGGAGACGAAGAACCGCACCTCTGACCGGATCCGTGCACTCATCCGCGACCTGGATCGGTCACCGCTCGGCCGAGCGGGGCTCGCGGAGGCCTTGCACGGGTTCATCGCCGAGACGGCCCGGGACTCCGACGTCCGCTTCCACACGGATATCGACGAGGTCCCACTGCCTCCGCCGATCGCCCTGCTCGTCTACCACATCGCTCGCGAGGGCGTGATGAATGCCCTCAAGCACGCGAACGCCACGGACATGTGGATCACCGTGAAGCAGGACTCTGGTGCCGTCGAGCTCGTCCTGAAGGACGATGGCGTCGGGTTCGACTCGGAGGCGTCGGAGCCCGAGGGGCACTATGGGCTGACGATGATGCGCGAGCGTGCCCTCGTCGGCGGCGGGACCTTCGAGATCCAGAGCGCGGTCGGTGCGGGTGCAACGATCAAGGTCCGGTTCCCAACGTCGTGGCTGCAGGATGGGTGGGAGCCGAACGAGGCGCCCCGGCCGTCCCAAGGCGATGCCGCCCCCGGTAGCGCCCAAGCTCCGACGCAGGAGCAAGTGCCCCAGTCCGCCCTCGCATGACGGACACGATCAGCCAGGCGAGACCCAAGTAGACGGATACGTCGCCGACGCTCACGACCTGCTCGATGGGTCCGGCGACGGGGATCACGTCGGCGAGGAATGTCAGGTTGTCGTCGGAGGTGAGCAGGTGGTGCTTCGCTCCCTGATCCTTCAACAGGAGCTGGAGCACGTCGGCCTGCCCGGAAGCCTCGAGCGCGTGACGGCTCACCGGCATGCCTCCGTTCGCCGCGATGACTGCGAAGTTCAGCGTGAGCCCGATGAACAGGAGCCACATCCCGGCCAACCGGAAGTTGAAAGCCACGAACAGCAGGAGGAGCAGGAACGAGGATGACAGCACCACCACACGGACGAGTAGGTCCGTGCCGTGCCGTGCATCCGGGAGCGGGATCGCCTGGAGCGCAAGCCCGAGCGGGGCGAGGCCCCACCAGCGCAGCCGCAGCCGCTCGAAGATGCGCAACCGTCCGCCGAGCAGGTGACCGGCGAGGACCGAAAGGCCGATGACGGAGAGGAAGAGGATCATCCGCTGGTGTCTGGTGATGTCCGATGTCGCGAGGGCGCCAGGATTCTCCCACCTGGCGGCCGCCGAGTGAAGCGAACGGCTAGCATCCGAGCATGGCTCGGATGGTACCGTTCCCGATCCTCCCTGATACCGAGAGCACGGCCGAGCGCCGGCTCTACGAGGGGTTCCTAGAGCAGCTCGATGAGGTCTACGTCGTCTACCACAGCGTCGAGTGGGTCCTGGCCGGGAAGAACGGCCCGATCCAGGGTGAGGCCGACTTCGTCATCGCTCACCCTGAGCACGGTGTGCTCGTGCTGGAGGTGAAGGGCGGTCGCCTCGAGTACGACCCGGGAACGAAGCGCTGGATGCAGTCGGGCCACACAGGAACGCACGCGCTGGGTGAGGACCCATTCCACCAGGCCAAGGACGAGATGCACTCTCTCGTGGAGATCCTCGGGGCGCAGCAAGGGTGGGAGCGGTGGCAGCCCTCGTACGGGTTCGGTGTGGCCTTCCCCGACGGCCGGTACGAGCGTGATGCCCACCCCGCGGCACCGGCCGCGGTAGTGATCGACCACGACGACCTCGCCCACCTCGCTGAACGGGTGGCCGCGATCATGAGGTATTGGCGTCACCCGAGCCGGCGCTTCGGTGCGGAGGGGATGGACGCATTGTCGCAAGCACTCGGGTTCCGCGTCGAGATCCGCACGCCGCTCAAGCTCCGGTTCGATGAGGAGGAGCGCAAGATCGTCGAGCTCACCGAGGACCAGGCGTACGTCCTCTCGTTCGTGATGCACCGCAAGCGCGCGGCGATCACCGGTCCGGCCGGCAGCGGGAAGACGATGCTCGCGATCGCGCTGGCCCGCCGCCTCTCGGAGGGCGGCAGTCGGATCTTGTTGACGTGCTTCAACAAGCGGCTGGGTGAGTACCTGACGACGTGCGTCGCGGGCGTGCCGAAGATCGACGTTGTCCACTTCCACGGTCTGTGCATGAGACTCGCGAAGGAGGCGGGCTTCGAGGTACCCGACCGGCCGGAGATCGAGCCGGGCTCGCCGTATTTCGAGCACCAACTGCCGGAGCTGCTCGAGAGAGCGGCGCGGGCTCTCGGGCCACGCTACGACGCGATCGTGGTCGACGAGGCGCAGGACTTCCGCGAGTGGTGGTGGCCGGCGCTCCTTGCCCTGCACGAGGATCCCGACGACGGCACGCTCTACCTGTTCGCGGACGACAACCAGAACCTGTACGGGGGCACGCTCCCGCTCGGTGAGGACTGCCTCTGCGGCCCGCTGGAGCGTAACGTCCGCAACACAGGAGCCATCAACGAGTTCGTGTCGATCTTCTATGAGGGGGCGCGCAAGCCGCGATCGAAGGGGTCGACGGGGGATCCGGTGCAGATACTCGGCTACGAGGACGACGAGGGGCTCGCGAAGCTGCTCGAGAAGGTGCTGATCAACCTCGTGGATGAGGAACAGCTTCCGCTCGAGGACATCGCGGTCCTCACGCCGTCGGGCAAGGACAAGAGCCGGCTCCGCGCCCATGAGCGCATCGGCCGCTTCCGGCTGTCGGAGCGGGTCGAGCCGGACACCGTGTTCGCGACGAGCATCCACGGCTTCAAGGGCTTGGAGCGGCCTGTAGTGATCCTCGCCGAGCTCGGGGACAAGCACCACGAGGATCTCGCGAGGTACCTCTACGTCGGGGCCTCGAGGGCGAAGAACGAGCTCATCGTGTTGGCGGCCGAGCCGGTGGCGAAAGAGCTTCGTGCACTGGCCGGCGTCGCCGGTCCGTAGCGGCCCATGGCGTACCCACAGATAGGATCCTTCGTGGTGGACGCGTTCGACGGAGTGCTGCTCGACATCGACGGCGTGCTCACGCTGTCGTGGAAGGCGGTCCCGGGTGCCATGCCGGCTGTGGAGTGGCTCCGCGCGGAAGGTATCCGGTTCCGCCTGATCACGAACACCACTACGCACACTCGGATCGATCTCGCCCGGACGCTCTGCGACGCAGGGATCCTCGTGGAGCCCCACGAGATCGTCACGGCGGTGGTGGCGACGGCGTCGTACCTGCGCGCCCACCACCCCGGCGCGCACGTGTTCCTGCTGTCGGACGGCGCCGGAGCCGAGGATCTCGAGGGCGTGCGACTGGTGGATGATGCACCGGACGTCGTCGTGCTCGGGGGCGCGTGCGACGGCTTCACGTACGGAGCGATGAACCGCGTCTTCCGGATGCTGATGGAGGGGGCGACGCTCATCGGCATGCACCGCAACCTCTACTGGCGCACGGACGAGGGGCTCCAGCTCGACTCCGGTGCGTACATCGCCGGGCTCGAGGAGGCGACCGGCCGCAAGGCTGTGACATGTGGGAAGCCGTCGGGTGTCTACTTCGCGGAGGCGCTGCGGTTGCTCGGCACCGCGGCGAGGCGGACGGTGATGGTCGGCGACGACATCGTGAATGACGTGCTCGGAGCTCAGGCGGTTGGGATCACCGGTGTGCTCGTGAAGACGGGGAAGTTCCTACCGGACGATCTCGAGAAGGGTGAGCCCGACCACCTGGTGGGCTCGATCGCCGACGTGCCGGGCCTGATCCGTCCACCCGCCGTGTAGCCGCCCGGCGACCGGCGTAGTCTGACCGGTCGTGGGGTCCTCTCGAACGTCGCACGCGAAGCGGCTGTTCGCCGGCATCGCGCCCGAGTACGAGCGCGTGGGTGCTGCGCTGTCGTTCGGACAGGATCCGCGGTGGCGCCGGTTCCTGATCTCGCGTGTGAACGCCATCCCGGGGTCGTGGGCGCTCGATGTCGCGAGCGGGACCGGCCTCGTTGCGCGGGAGCTCGCGCAGCGGAACCTCCGGGTCGCCGGGCTCGACCAGAGCGAGGCCATGGTGCGCCGCGGCGTCACGGGCGTGCGCGGCGCGGGACTCGCCGACCGCGTCGCGTTCGTGCTCGGGCAGGCGGAGCGGCTCCCGTTCCCCGACGAGACCTTCGACGCCGTGACGTTCACGTACCTGCTCCGGTACGTGGATGACCCACAGGCGACGCTCACCGAGCTCGCGCGGGTCCTTCGCCGGGGCGGGGTGATGGCCGCGCTCGAGTTCCACGTGCCGCCGGAGCCGTGGGTGCACGCGGGGTGGATGCTCTACACGCGTGCCGTGATGCCGGCGGTCGGATGGGTCGTGTCCCCAGGGTGGCACCGCGCGATGAAGTTCCTCGGGCCGAGCGTCACGCGGTTCAACGAGCGCTACCCGCTCCCGGTGCAGGTGCGTATGTGGCAAGAGGCGGGGATGCGCCGCGTACGAACCCGCGTGATGAGCCTCGGCGGCGGCATCGTCGTATGGGCGACGAAGCGCAACCCGGTGACGGATGAGTGAGGACGAGCGCCCCGCGTTCTACGCGCTCTCGCCGGGCGGGTGGCGAGACTACTGGACGCTGCTGCACCCGCCCTACACCCTCTGGCACCTCTCGTACGTCGTGATCGGCGCCGCGCTCGCGCCCCGCGTGAACGGGCGGTGGCTGCTCGAGACGCTCGCCGCGTTCTTCCTCGCGATGGGGCTCGCAGCGCACGCGCTCGACGAGCTGAACGGGCGACCGCTGCGCACGCGGATCCCCGACGGGGTGTTGCGGGCGATCGCCGTGGTGGGGCTGGTCGGCGCGGTGGCTCTCGGTGTGCAGGGGACGATCGAGGTCTCCCCGTGGCTGTGGGGTTTCATCGTCGTCGGCGGGTTCATGGTGGTCGCCTACAACCTCGAGGTGTTCGGCGGCGCGTTCCACTCCGACCTTTGGTTCGCGCTCGCGTGGGGGGCCTTCCCGGTGCTCACGGCATACTTCGCTCAGACGGCGACCATCCGAACCGAGGCGGTGCTCGCCGCCGCGGCGTGCGCGGTGCTGTCGGCGGCGCAGCGTGTGCTCTCCACACCGGTGCGGCGGCTTCGGCGCTCGGTGTCGGCCGTGAGTGGGCAGCTGACCCTCGCGGACGGGTCCATCGAACCGATCGACGCGTCGACGCTGCGCGCGACACCCGAGCGCGCTCTCCGGTGGATGTCGGTGGCGGTGCCGCTGTTCGCCACGGCCCTGCTGTTCAGCCGGGTGTGGCGATGAGTCCTACATCGGGCAGCTGCGCGAGCGCGGTCCTTCCGGGAAGGGCCTGAGCGGGGCGATGTCCTTCTGGCATCGACGGCACGCTGAGAGCGGCAAGGGAGCCGAGGACATGGGGCGGGTGCTCCGAGAGCTCGCGCGGCTGGATCCCTGGAGCTTCTGGGCGGCTCGCATGCGGGAGGACGAGGTCGGCGACGTCGCCGTTGTCGGCACCACGGGCGCGTTCCTGATCTCCGTCTTCGGGTTCGAGGGATACCTCGGGGGTAAGGGCGAACGCCTGACGGTCGACGGGCAGCCCATCGGGGGCCTGCGCGGTCTCCGGAAGGCCGCTCGGAAAGCCGGCCACCATCTCGGAGCGGCCGCGGTCTTCACAGACGTGGTTCCCGTCGTGTGTCTCACTCGGGCCGTGGCCGGTTCCCCCAGGACCGTGAAGGGCGTTCGGGTCGTGCGCCTCGAGGACCTCGTGGGCGAGATCGTGAACCGCGAGCGGTCTCTCCGGCCTAGCCGTGCCGAGAAGGGCGTCCGCGTTCTCGGCGATCCACTGCCGAGAGCGCGGGGCGTTCGTCTCGACGTCCAGGGCGAGCCTTGACCGCGGGAGGGCCCTCGGCGATCCGCGAGAGGTCGGCGCGGCGCCGCCACAGGAGGCGCGTCACCCTCGCCCTGGCCTTCGTCGCTCTCACAGCGGTTGCCTGCACGGGCGGTGGGAGCGACACGGCGCGTTCGCCGAGCGCGTCCTCGCCCTCCTCGGAAACGTCTCCCGAACCGAGGCTGGATCGCTGGACGGGCACGATCGATAGCACCTCTTACCATCGGTTGTACGTCGGCGGCACCTGCACGACGGACTGGGGGACGAAGCTCGCGTTCAAGGTGGCCGCCGACGGGACGGTCGACGGCGTGGGAACAGCGAGGCTGACATCCAAAGGGGAGCCTTGCCCGTTCCCCGTCGCCCAGCTACAGATCCGGGAGTTCGCTCTCAAGGTCACCGGCGAGGTCCGCGGCGGCAACATCCACCTGCAGCTCATGGAGGTCTCGCACCGGCCGTCGGCCGGCGCCGACGACCTCGGCGGGTTCCGCGCGACGGTGCTCTCGGGCGGCAAGGTGTCGGAGCTCCTCGTCCACACGGACCCGAACGGACGGGCGGCTTCCGTCAAGCTGTCCATCACGGTCGCGGGACCGGACCGCGACGAGTTCGGCTCGACGGACATCGTCGGTCTTGCCTGCGTGACCTGCGGGTGAGGGTCGGATCGGGGCGGCGCTCTCCGTCGCTCTTCGGGGCTCGCCGGGCGGCTGGCGACCCGAGTGGCGCGGCAGGGCCGGATTGGGGGAGGATATAGGGCATGAATCAGGAGAGTCTGGATCGAGCGAACGCTTTCCTAGCCGTCATCGCGCGCAGGGTGAACCCGGGCGACGCCGTCGACCTCACCCCGGCCGAGATCGGCCGCGAGATCGGTGTCGCCGAACCGCTCGCGGCAGCCAGGGCGGTGCGCGCGCTGCTCGCGCGCCGGCGCCTCGAGGTAGTCGACGGCCAGTATCGCCTCCTTGACGCACGGCCTATCGAGGCGGGCGAGCGGGAGCAGGTCCCTCGTCCGCGCCGGGCCCGGCACAAGAAGGCCAAGCGCGGGGCGGCACGCGAAGCGGCACCCTCAAGCCGTGTCACGTACTCGGCGGTCGGTCGCGAGGCGATCGAGCGTCTGATAGATCTCGGCCGGGAGGTGGCGAGCCTTCGTTCCGGCGCGCGGGCGGCACGCGAGGAGGCGCGGACTGCCCGCGAGGCACGCGACGAGGCCGAGCGGCGGGCCCGAGGGCTGTCCGACCGCGTCCGGGAGCTCGAGGCCCGCGCCGAGATGGCCGAGGCCAACCTGCGGACGTTGCTTGCCGCCGCGAAAGGGGCCGGCCGGGAGGTTCCGGTCGGGAACACCGAGATGGAGGCCATCCTCGGGGTGCTGAAGGGCGGTCCGGAGGAGGAGGGTCGGGCCGCTGGCTCCGCTGAGGGTCCGGGGGGAGCGCAGCCGAACTAGGCGCCGGTGTCCGCGCTCTGTGAGAGGCCGCGGGCCTCGAGCGACGCGAGGTGGCACGCGGCGCAATGCCCCGGGCGCAACTCGACGAGCTCGAGGTCCTCACCCATGCACTTCGGCTCCACGCCGGCGGACGCGGCGCGTCCGGTCACGACCTCGGGGCACCTCGGGTGGAACCTGCACCCCGGCGGGATGTCCGTCGGGTCCGGCGGCTCGCCGGTGAGGAACGGGCGGTCGATCCCGCCCGCCTCGGGGACGACCTCCAGCAGAGCCTTCGTGTAGGGGTGCAGCGGGTTCGTGAGCACCTGCTCGGCGGGGCCGATCTCGACGATCCGCCCGAGGTACATGACGGCGACGCGGTCGGCGATCGTCCACGCGAGGCCGAGGTCGTGGGTCACGACCAGCATCGCGATGCCGAAATCATTCCGAAGGCCGAGCAGCAGGCGGAGGATCTCGCCGCGCACCGACGCGTCGAGGCTCGACACCGGCTCGTCGGCCACGATGATCTCGGGGTCCAGCACGAGCGCCCCGGCGATCACCACGCGTTGCCGCTGCCCGCCCGAGAGCTCGTGCGGGTAGTTGAGGTAGAAGAGCTCTGGAGGTCGGAGGCCGGCGCGTGACAACGCCCGAGCTACCATCTGTTCCTCGGACAGGCCGTCCTCGCTCCGGGTGATCCCGTGGACGCGCAGACCCTCGGCGACCGACTCGTAGATCGTCTGGCGCGGGTTCAGTGCGGCGCTCGGGTCCTGGAAGACCATCTGGACGCGCCGGCGGTACTGCCGCAGGTTCTTCGCGAGCGGTTTGCCCTCGAACCGGATCTCGCCCGCCCGCGGCTTCTCGAGGCCGAGGATCGTCCGGGCGATCGTGGTCTTCCCGCACCCGGACTCGCCGGCCAGGGCGAGCACCTCGCCCGCATGCAGATCGAGGTTCACGCCGTCGACCGCACGCGCCATCGAGGCCTTCTTGCCCGCGAGGCCCGCGACGAGCCCGATACGCCCCTCGAAGCTCACGTGCAGGTCGCGCACCTCGAGCACGAGCCGCTCGTCGTCTGGGCCCGCCTGCGCCGCCTGCGTAGTCACTTCGCTCACGGTCTCGCCTCCGCCATCTCCGGTCTGTTCACGAGCAAACAGGCGGCTCGCCGCCGTTCGCCCGCGTCATACAGCTCCGGGTCGATCTTCGGGCAGTCCTCGAAGGCGAGCGGGCACCGCGGGTGGAACGAGCACCCCGGTGGCACATCACCCGGGTAGGGCGGGTCGCCGGGCAGGCCCGAGGGCGCCATCCGGAACTGCCGGTCCCCGATCTGAGGGAACGCACCCGCGAGGGCTCTCGTGTACGGATGGGCGGGCTGGGTGAAGACGGGGACCGAGGGCCCGTCTTCGACGATCTTGCCGGCGTACATGATGGCCAACCTGTCGCTCACCTCGACCAGCACCGACAGGTCGTGCGTGATGAACAACATGGCGAGGCCGAGCTCGCGCTGGAGATCTTTGAGGAGCTTCAGCACCTGCGCCTGGACCATCACGTCGAGCGCCGTCGTCGGCTCGTCGGCGATCACGAGGTTCGGGCTACAGGCGAGGGACATCGCGATCATCACGCGCTGCTTCTGGCCGCCGGAGAGCTCGTGCGGGTAGTCGTTCAGCCGCCGGGGCGGAAGCCCGACCTGCTCGATGAGTGCTCCGGCGCGGACCAGGGCCTCCTTCTCACCGGCCTGGCCGTGGATCGTGATGGCCTCGACGATCTGGTCGCCGATCCGCCGGACGGGGTTCAGGGCGTGCATCGCACCCTGGAATATGACCGACGCCTGGGTCCAGCGGACGGCGCGGAGCTTCCCGGGTTTCATGGCTAGGACGTCCTCACCGTTGAGCAGGACCGTCCCCTCGACCTTGGTCTTCTCCGGCAACAGTCGCAGGATCGCGTTGATCACGGTGGTCTTGCCGCACCCCGACTCGCCGGCGAGGCCGAGGACCTCTCCCTTGTCGACTTCGAGGTTCACGCCGCGGACGGCCGGCACCGGCCCTGCCTGGGTGTGGTAGATCACGTGCAGGTCGCGGACGGATAGGAGACTCATCTTTCCCTCAGCTTCGGGTTGAGGATATCGTCGAGAGCAAACCCGCACATCGTGAACGCGAGGACGACGAGGATGATGGCCATGCCGGGCGGCAGCAGCCACCACCAGTCACCGGCGACCGCCG
>Ga0315282_10003215_pt1 | contig 29402 bp, 14 predicted proteins | sample YL17G07_20_MG_FD_203693 | JGI IMG/M metagenome (GOLD analysis project Ga0315282, IMG submission 203693) | Sediment microbial communities from Yellowstone Lake, YNP, Wyoming, USA - YL17G07_20 | ecosystem: Environmental > Aquatic > Freshwater > Lake > Sediment | place: USA: Wyoming | collected... | reverse complement strand
GCCGACGCCGAGGCTCGCGGCAAGGCGTTCGCCGAGCGGAACTCGAAAGCCAACATCGAGAAGCTGGCGAAGGAGTTCTTCACACTCGTTGACCTGAGCAAGGTGCCTGAAGCGGTTCGCGCGGCGTTGGACAAAGGCGACTACGAAGCCGCTCTGAACGCTTACCGCGACTTCTTCATGGATCGCCTGGCCACATTCGGCGCCGATGAGAAGACCAACCCGGGCATCCGGCCGCGCCAGCCGCCGTTCCCTTTTGAGAAAGCGTACCTGCACACGGCCGAGGACCTGCTGAACAACACGACGGTTTTCGGCATGATCGGCATGCCCCTGCCGCCGGGGACAAAGGGGCAGCAGGATTACTACGACATCTGCAACAAGAACGAGAACCAGAAGAAGAAAGGCAACGTGCGCATCGAGTTCGGCGAGCCGGGCCGCGCGAACTGGACGTGGCAGCCGGAGCAGTTCGTGCCGCTCGGCTTCCCACATCTGCCGTTCGACAAGTCCTTCATGTCCGCGGCCTGCGGGCGCCCGCACTTCTTCACGGCGCTGCTCGTGAAGTACATCGAGACCAAGGACGCGAAGTACTGGGAGAAGTGGATTGCGTACACGGATGACATCTGCATGAACTGGCGCCGCGACACGATGCGCGCCGGCCTGAACCCTTCGCACAACATCAACAACATCGAGTTCTTCACCGACGGCGTGTGGGCGAACCTGTCGTTCCTGATGCAGAAATCGCCGGAGATGGTGAAGGCGCTCCCCGCGCCCACACTCGTCCGCCTGCTCAACCGCATGTGGATGGAGTACATGTCCGACGCCCTGCAATACGGCCGCAATATCTCAACCGCGCGGCGCATCATGTTCGACAACTTCCACAATCTGCGCATCGCGGTCAGTTTCCCCGAGTTCAAGGGTTCGGAGTACTGCGTTCGCGAGATGGTGCGCACGGTCGAATCGTTGCCGTACGAATCCATCATGCCCGACGGCTGCGACGTGCACGATTCGCGCAACTACAACAAAGGCACGCCCGAGTACGTCCTGAAAGTCTACACGATGCTGCAGAACGCCAGACTCGCGCCGCCGTGGGTCAATGAGCAGTGGCTCAAGGACCAGTCTGAGTACCTGCAGGCGCAGGCCCAGTTCATCATCCGCGAACTGTGGGTGACCGGCGGCTATCCGCACTGGGGATTGCTGCGCCCGGAGACCGGCGTGTTCGTTGGCCAGAGCCCCTACCTCAAACGCTACGTCCCCGAAGCGTTCGCCGATCCGGACAATGCGAAGATTATCTCCAACATTTTCGAGGACGGCAAAGCAGGCGCGCCGAGTTTCACGTCGGACGCGTTCCCCTACGCGGGCTTCTATTGCGTGCGCACGGGCTGGACCAAACAGGACCAGTGGCTCTATATGCCCAGCACGCGTCCGGTGTCTTCGGTCACGCATCCCGACAACAACGCATTCAGTCTCTACGCCTACGGCCGGCACATGCTGGCCAACACATCCACCAGTTCGCCGATCAGTGTGGACGGCCTTGCGCAGATCAGCGACAGCAGCTACGGCGCGGCGCCGGAAAGCTACCACAATGACATCTTCCGGCCGGTGTACGGCCGAGCTGGTTCTGCCAACGCGTACCACACGCCGCTGAAACGACGCTGGCACACGTCGGAATCCTTCGATGTTCTCGAAGGCGAATACGCCGGGCCTTTCGCGCGGATGATGCCCAGCGTGTTTGTTGATGACGTCGTCCATCAGCGCCAGATTCTCTTCCTGCGCAAGCTCGGACTGTGGATCGTGACCGACCGCCTGAAAAGCCCTGCGCAGCATACCTACGAATGGGTCTGGCCTTTCTACTGCCCATCGGGCGACGACGCGAAGCGCTATCCCGGTTTCACATGGAACCAGATCAAGGTGGACGCCAAGGAACAGACCATCAAGACCGACAAGCCCGACGCACCGAACCTGTCGCTGTACGCATTCGCGTCCGAACCGATGGAGAAGACAGGCTCCGGTTTCAAGGCGAACAAGAAGAGCGACTGGCTGGTCGTCACGGCGCTTTATCCGCGCAAGGCCGAGGAGGGCGAAGCAGCGCCGGACCTGGCGGACGTGAAGCCCTTGAAGGGCGCGAACGGCGAATGCGGCTTCAGCGCGACGATCCCCGGCGGCGCGAAGGTGATGTTCCAGGCCGCGCCTGCCAGAGGCAAAATGACGCTGGAGGATGTCACGTTCGACGGCGAAGCGCTGTTGGTGGCGGCTTTGCGGGACGGTACGAGGGCCATCGTGGGATTGGGGTGCAAACGGATTGAGTTCGGCGGCGCCGAGCTGACGCCGGGAGGCGAGGACTTTGAGCTCACGCTCAAAGGCCCTCTCGAGCAGGCCATGCCAATCTGCCGCCCTCTGGATTTGCCGGTCATCAGTCCCGCGGAAGATCGTTTCAGCAACGAGCTGAAGGTGACGCTCTCGCACAATGAGCCGGCCGTGGAACTCCGCTACACGCTCAATGGGACCGATCCAGTATGCGAGTCGCCGCTGTATAATCAGCCGATCCCGTTGCAGAAGACAACGGTAGTGAAGGCGCGCGCATTCCGGAAGGGCGTCACGCAGGTTCCGCAGACCGGAGATGGGACGAAGGTGTCGGCGGTCGTGCGGGCAGTCTTCACGAAGGAAACGCCGTGGGAAGCGGGCAAGGCCGGCGACACGAAGCCAGGCCTCGCGGTCACGTACTACGAGGACGACGGGACGTGGCCGATCTCCGCGTTCAACCTCGATGCCATGAAGCCCGTGGGCAGCGGTACGTGCGCGGAGTTGTTTGATGTGAGCGCCACGAAGATGAAGGACGGCGGCTTCGCTTTCATCTACACGGGCTACCTGGACATTCCGAAGGATGGCGTGTACTCGATCCACGCGCCGCCGGAGTTCATCACGCCGGCGGTGCATGCCGGCTACGACCTGCGCGTGTACGTGGACAACAAAGAGTGGTATCCGGCCACGCAGATTCACAACTTCGGCACGTGGTCCGTTCCGCTCAAGTCGGGCAAGCACGCGTTCAGAGTCATCTACATCAACCAGCAGAACGTGCATCTGATGTCCGACTTCGAGTCCTGGAAGGATTACTACTGGTCGGGAACAAAGCCCGGCTTGATGATGTCCGGTCCGGGCATGGAGAAGCAGCCGATCCCCGCAGCCATGCTGTGCCGGTGACGCTGACGCATTGAGGAGTGTGGACATGCGAACGATTCCGTGTGCCATCGGAGCGCTCATCCTGACCCTCCCGTGCGTGACTGTGCACGCCGCCGAAGCGAAGTGGAAGCCCGCGCCGTCGCCGCTGACGACGAGGTACGCGGAAAAGGTATCGCCCAAGGAAATTCCACTCTACGAATTCTACCCGCGGCCGATGATGACGCGGCATCACGACGGCCGGAATCTGGCGGGCCTGTGGGACTACGCCGTCACCGATGCCGCCGTTGCTCAACCGCCGGCCGAATACCAGGGCAAGATCATGGCGCCGTTCCCCATCGAATCGGCGCTGTCGGGTGTGAAGCGGAGCGTCGCCCAGAATGAGAAGCTCTGGTATCGCATCGCCTGCGAACTTCCCTGGGGCACGGACTGGCTCAAGGGCCAGAACTCGAGACTGATGCTGCGCTTCGGCGGCGTGAGCGGCACAGCCACCGTTTTTGCCAACGGCAAGGAGCTCGGTTCGCATCGGGGAAGCAACGACGGCTTCAGCTTCGATGTCACCGAGTTGGTGATGGAGAAGGGCAAGCACACCATGGAGATCGTCGTCGCGGCGACGCCTGACGTACGCACGGGCGGAGACGCTCGTGCCACGGGCATCTTCAAGCCTGCGTGGATTGAGACCGTCCGCACAAGCCACATCGAAGCGCTGAAGTTCGTGCCGGATGTGGACGCGTCCTGCGTCCGCGTCACGCCCAGCGGGCCGGCAACGGCGCAGGACAGCGTCGAGGTGATCGCGTACGACCGCAACTTTGAGGTCGCGCGCGCCGGCGGGAAGATGGGCGAGGAACTGACGCTGAAGATCGGGAACCTGAAGGCGTGGAGTCCCGACAGGCCGTTCACCTACGAATACCGCGCCACGGTCACGCGCGGCAAGCAGACCCTCGACTGGGCCTTCAGCCTCTTCGCCGTGCGCAACGTGTCGCTGGGCAAAGGCGAAAACGAGACCTCCGTCGTGTTGCTCAACAACAAGCCTGTGTTTCTCACCGGCGTGCTGGACGCAGGCTGGTGGCCGGACGGCGGCGCCACGGCGCCGTACATCGAGGCCATCCGGCGCGACATCGAGAAGATCAAGCAGCTCGGCTTCAACACCGTCCGCAAAGCGCTCCGCACGGACCAGGACCAGTGGTACTTCTGGGCAGACCGCCTTGGCGTGATGGTCTTGCAGGAACTGCCATCAGGCGACACGCAGCAACTCCTCCAGGAGTATCCGCGCATCATCGCCGAACTGTTCAACCATCAGTCGGTTGTCGCGTGGGTTTTGCCGACGGGCCTGAACGCCGACGCGGCGAAGCAACTGACGGAGGCGATCCGTAAGGCCGACCCGACGCGGCTGGTTGTTGGCGGTCCCGATGGCGACATCCGCGAAATCGCGCTGGCCGATGTTGAGAAAGCCGGCCCATCGAAACAGGCTGCTATCCTCTCGCCCATCGGCGATATCCAGGCCCCGCTGGCCGGGCACGCCTGGACTGCCAACGCGGTCGCCTCACCTGTGAACCTGACCGCGAACTACATGGAACTCGGACAGAAGATGGCAGCATGGAAGGCGAAGGCCGGCTTGAGCGGCTTCATCTACAAGCAGTTCGCGGACGCTGGCGACGACCATTCCGGCCTGATCGCCAGCGACCGTGGAGCCATTAAGCTGGACCTGGAACACGTGAGGTTCTGTAACTCGCTCTTCTGGGCGGTGCCGCGGCTCACAATGGTTGTGCCGTCAGGGCTGGCTGGCGGCAGCGAATGGCAGTACGCGACGACCCAGCCGAAGGGTGACTGGAACAAGCCGTCATTCGATGCCTCCGCCTGGAACAAAGGAGCGGCGCCATTCGGCGCGAAGACGCAGATGGCCGTCGTCGCGCGGACGGAGTGGGCCGGCACCGACATCTGGGTGCGCCGCGAGTTCACCCTCGACGCCGCCAAGCTCTACGACCCGTGGATCGTGCTGCGGCGCACGGGGGACGTCGCCATGTTTTTGAGCGGCAACCACGTTGCGGACAGGCGCGGCGGCGCTCCCGTCTATGAGTTGCTGCCTTGCGCCAATGGCGTCGTCGGGCGAAATGTCATTGCTGTGCAGAGTCACGCGGAGGCGGGCAAAGGCTATCTCGACGTGGGCCTTTTCGATCTGTTGCCGCAACGCGACATGCGTCTGCCGCAGGGCATCAAGCCAATCATTGACACGTGGATGCGCGACACCTGCGTGCTCCTCGGGCCTGACGGCGTCTATTATCTTGTCGGCACGGGCACGACGGCTCCGTGGAAATGCGACGGCATTCCGCTGTACAAGTCCCCGGACCTCAAGACGTGGGAGCTCGTGAAAGTCATCGTCTGGCGCGACCAGTTCAAAGACACATGGTTGCTCAAGGACCGCAAGAACGTGTCCATCTGGGCGCCGGAACTGCATTACATCAAAGGCAACTACTACCTGACATTCTGCACGGACTGGGCGCGCGAAGGCGGCGTCTCAGGGACCGGCTACTTGAAAAGCACCACGGGCAAGGTCGAGGGGCCGTACGAACTCGTCAATACCGACGGCCCGATAGCCCCCGGCCAGTTGGATGCGTCGTTCTTCCAGGATGACGACGGCGCGGTCTACTACCTCAGCGGTGGCAGCAGCATCGCGCGCATGAAGGATGACATGAGCGGCATCGCGGAGAAAGTGCGGCGCGTCGGCACGGAAGGCGGCGGGACCGTCGGCTTTGAAGGCATTTCCCTCTTCAAGTGCAACGGCACATACTATCTTTCGGTGACGGACTGCAAGATGCCGTACAAGACCTACGACTGCATGGTGGGCATGTCGGCCAACGTCTACGGCCCGTACAAGAACGTTCACATTGCCGTACCGCACGGCGGCCACAACGTCTTCTTTAAGGACAAGGAAGGCAACTGGTGGAGCACGCTTTTCGGCGGCGATACGCCGGAGGTTTCGGGGCCTTTGAAGGAACAGCCAAGCATTGTGCGCGTCGAGTTCGCTCCGGACGGCACGATCCATCCCCTGGACCCGACACTGAAGTAAAACGCTCAACACGCACTTCATTGTGGGTGTATTGGACTGCATGGGAAAAGGCCGCACGCACGTGCTTCCGTCATCCTTCGCAGCTCCGGCCGCGTGCTTCGCACTGCTGTGCGCGTTGAGCCTTCTATGCCTGTCGCCGCTCGCATCGGCCGAGGCCCAGCCTGAGCCGCCGCCCGTCCACGTCCAGTACGAGATGCCGATGCCGGGCTTCGTGGCGCTCAACATCCACGACAAGGCGTCGGGCAAGCTCGTGCGGCGTCTGGTCGCCGAAACGTATCGCGAGAAGGGCGCAATCGAGGAAGGCTGGGACTTGAACGACAACAGCGGCCAGCCCGTGCCGCCGGGAAGCTACGCGTGGCATGGCATCGCGAGGCCGCCGTTCAAGCTGACGTACGAGCTGTCGGTGTACAACGCAGGCATTCCCGCGTGGTTTGCGCCGCCGCCGGGGAAGGGCGGGGGAAGCTGGCTGGCGGATCACACCATGGCCAGCGACGTGGCAGCGCAGAAAGACATGCTGTGGATTTCCGCGCCGTGCGCCGAGAGCGGCAATTCGATGATCGCCACGGACCTCGACGGCGTGAAGCAGTGGGGCACGGGCATGGGGCACTTCGGCTTCGACGGCCCCCGCAAGATCGCGGCCGACGAACGTTGCGCCTATGCGGCCACCGTCAACATGCTCTTCCGTGTGGACCCGACGCGCCAATTCGCCGCGCGCAGCATTTTCACGTTTCCCAACCAGGCCGACGTGCCCTGGCAGACGCCCACCGATATCAGCCAGGGCGGCGGCGGTTTGGCCGCGCGCGACGGACGGCTGTATTACGCCGTGTGCGCGCCGTCGTCGTGGCTGAAGTCGTCATTTGTCTCCGACAGCGTGGACCCGTCCCGCTGCAAGCCGCTCGTGTACCTGTACAAGGGCAAGGGCAAGCGGCGCGGGCGCGAGGACAAGAGCTACGACTTCTACGAGTTCGACGAACTGATGCTGCTGTACGCGACGTTCTGCTGCGACAAGAACCCCGCCGAAACGCCCTCGCTGCCGAACTTCCCCTTGACCAGCCGGGTCGAAGCGAGCTTCGGCGAAGCGCCCAAAACCGGCCCGTGGCGCGGCTCGGTGGTGCTGGCGTTCCGGCATCCGGTGTCGTTCGGCTCGATTCTCGTCCCCGACGGCGCCATCCAGGTGCTGGCGATGAAGCCCGACCGGAGAATGCCCGATACGAAGGGCGACGTCGGGGCTGCCGGCGGCGAAGCGGGCAAGCCCGCCAAAGACGCCGACGAGGCGGCCGACCTGATTGCCGAAGCGAAGGAATCCGAGGGCCTCAGCGACGAGTGGGTGCTGCTGAGACACAACGGCGTGCCCGGCAAGCCCGTCGTGGTGAACGCGCCCGAAGGCGGCTTGAAGACGACCGCGCTGCGCTTCAAAGTGAACCGCCTGAAGTACGGCCTGGTGATGCATCACCGCTTTGAGGACGTCGCGCCGCAGGCGAAGCGGCTGTTCTCCGAGGGCGCTGTGACGCCGGCCGGCGGCTGGCGCGTGGCTCGCACCGACACGGCGATCAACGAGTTCCGCCCGGCCATGGTGGCGCTCTCGTGGCCGGACAAACAGAAGCTTCGCGGCATCACGCTTGAACGTACGCCGGGCGGCAACGACCAGGTGCATGTGCGGCTGGCGGTGGACTGCTGGGTCGGGGACGGCGCGCCCGCAGCGCCGGCGGCGCTCGACCAGGACGCGTCGTGGAAGCAGATCGCGTTCTCGGACTACGCGCATTCGCCCATGCTCCATCCCATAGACTTCGGCGGAATCGTGGAGACGGCCGGCCTGCGCATTCGCTTCATCAGCGTGGTGAAGGCGTGGGGCAAGTTCGATGCCGGCTTTGATTCCGTCGTGGCCTTCCGGCACCTCGGCGGCGAAGCGAAGGACTTGCCGCCGGACCTGACGCAGCGGATCAGCGTCTTTAAGCTGCCGCCGCCCGACGACGACAAGCAGCCGGCCACGATGGAGCGCCATATCCCGCTGCCGCGGCCGGGGCAGCTCGCCTTCGACGCGGCCGGAACGCTGCACTGCATCAGCGACGGCCAGGTGGTGACGGTGCCGCTGAAGGACGGCGAACAGGGCCGCGTGGTCGTCGCTCGTGAGAAGCTCGAGCAGCCGCTTGCCTTGTCGTTCGCGCGCGACGGGCTGCTGTACGTCACCGACGGCGGCCCGAAGGTTATCAAGATCTTCAAGGCTGAGACGGGCGAGCTGGTGCGCACCAGCTGCGCGCCCGGTGGCCTCAAGCCCGGCAAGTGGGACCCGAACCGGCTGAATTGCCCGACGGGGCTTGCCGTGGACCGCCTCGGCCGACTGTGGGTTGCGGACTGGTGTTGGGCGCCAAAACGCGTCGTGCGCTTCACTGCGGACGGCAGACCGGACAAGGAGTTCCTCGGCCCGACGCAATACGGCGGCGGCGGCACGATGGACTGCCGCGACAAGCGCATCATCTACTACGCCGGCATGAAGTTCGTCATTGACTGGGACAAGCGCACGTGGGCGCTCGACAGCCTGCTGGGCCAGGTCGTGGACCGCACCGTCTACTGGAAGGAGAAACGTTACCTTGTCGGTCCTACACCCGGTGGCGGCAGACTGGTGAGCATCGCGGAAGAGAAGGACGATGTGGCGAAACTCATGGTGCAAGCGGGGATCATGCGCGAGTGGCCGGCGATGCGCGACGCGCCGGAGATTCGCGCGAAGTACGGCGGCCTCGACCTCGGCACGCAGTTCTTCGTCTGGTCCGACCTGAACGGCGACCGCAAGCCGCAGCTCGACGAAATCCAGATTGCCCCGGCATTGGACGAAGGGAACTGGGCGGTTGGCGAGGACCTGACGCTGCTCAGCCGCGCCCGGCGGCTGCGGCCCGAGAAGATCCTGCCCGATGGCGTGCCCGTGTACGACGTGACGAAGCTCGAGAAGTACAACGCGAGCATCTTGCAGGGGCACAACGACAACCCCTGGGGCGACGACCAGGGGCGCATTTTCATGACCGGCGCGAAGCTGATCGCGGCCGACGGCACGACGCTGCTGTGGGACTACCCGAACAAGTTCAACCATCACGACGGTTTCTACGCCAGCGGCTTCGGCTACAATCGGCCGCCGGGCGTGCTCAACCAGGAGCACTCACCCATCGGTCACATCAAGATCGGCACGGAAGAGTACTTCATCACGAATACCGATTCGTCCGACTGGTTCTGCTATTCGAGCGACGGGCTGCTGGTGGGCTGCATCATGGGCGGGCCCGCGGGTTACGGCAAGAAGGCGTGGTCCATGCCGGAATGGGAACCGGGCAAAGTGGACCTGAGCGACTTGCGCCCGGGCCAGGAGCACTACCAGGGCTACGTGGTCCGCGCCGACGACGGCAACGTCTATGCCATCGCGGGACACAACCACATCAGCGTCGTGCGCGTGGACGGCCTGGAGAAAGCGCAGCGCATCAACGGCGACCTGACCGTGACTGCCGAGGACGTGGAAAAGACGCGCCAGTGGGCGTTGCGCGAGGCCGCGCGCCAGCAGGGCGCGCAGGCTCCGAAGGTGGCGAAGATGCTGCGCAGCAGCGGGCCGCCCGAGATTGACGGCAACCTTGGCGACTGGCCGGACGACCTGTTCGTGACGATTGCCGAGACCGTCCAGCGCGGCCTGCATGGCTCGAAGACGTTCCTTGACGGCGCGGGTGCTCTGGCGTTCGACGACCGGAACCTCTACGTCGCCATGAGGGTGCGCGACGAATCGCCGCTGCGTAACAACGCCCAGGACCCGCTGACGCTCTTCAAGGGCGGCGATGCGGCGGAAGTGACGCTCGGCCTCGGCGGCCGTGCCACTGCGGGCGCGCCCCGCAGTGCTGCCGCGGCCCCTGGCGATTTGCGCTTGCTGTTCGCCAGAGTGAAGGACAAGCCGGTCGTGGTGCTCTATAAGCCCGAGGATCCGACTGCGCCCGCGGCGTTGCACCGCGAGTTTTCATCGCCCGTCGGCCGCCTCCGCATGGACCGCGTGGAAGTGCTGAAGTCCGCCAAGGTGGCATTCGATGTCAAGAAGCTCAAGCCGAGCAGCGGGCCGCCGCAGCAGCAACAACAGGCTGCCAAGCCGCTGCTGGACGGCACCTACTGGATGGTGGAAGCCGCCGTGCCGTGGGCCGCACTGGGTGTCAATGCGCCCGAAATCGGCACGACCATGGGCGGCGACTTTGGGTTCCTTGAAAGCGACGAGAACGGCACGCAGACGGTCGGGCGCAAGTACTGGTCCGGGAAGACGCAGACGGTCATCTGCGATCTGCCGTCGGAAGCGCGGCTGAACCCGTCGCTGTGGGGCAAGCTGGAAGTGGTGAAGGAAGACGCGAAGCTGAAGCTCATCGTGGCGAAGAAGAGCATGGATCCCGACGACCTGACGCGTCCGGCGAGCGGCGTGGACGAACTGAAGCTGGAACCGTGACGGGTGACGAGTGACGGGTGACGGGTGACGAGTGACGGGAAAGCGCCGCCAACTACGGCCCTGACGTCTTCGGCCTGTGTCTTTGTGGTCAGGGAGCCGGCGGACGGACCAGAGCCGCGCGTAAGCAAGCGGTGGGCGGGAAGCGTGCGCTACACGAGGAGGGGACGCTGATGTCAGGGCTGCGCGACAAGCTTTGGCTGTGGGGACACGAGGCGGGCAGCCACAACGGCCGCTTTGGCCTTAGCGGCACTTCGCGTATCACGCCCGTCGAGGCGGCACTGTACCTTGGCGTGCACAACCTGGTGATGGTGACGTTCGCGGACCGGCCATACCCGCCGTACGATCAGCATCTCACCGCCATGCGTCCTCTGCACAAGATTGTCTGGTCCATTGTGGGCGACTCGAGTTCGCGCCGCCACGACCAGCAGAGCGACCTCGAAACGGTGATAGCGCTGGCCCCAAGGTTCCGCAACCTTGTCGGCGGCATCATGGACGATTTCTTCGTCCCGCCGGGCAGCAGCAAAGGCGCGGCGCGCTATAGTGTTGCCGAGGTTCGCCGGTTCCGCGAGACGCTGCACAGCGCCGCGAGGCCGCTGGAGCTGTGGGTGGTCCTGTACGCGCACCAGCTCACCTGGCCCGTGCGCGAGCACCTTGCCGAATGCGATGTCGTGACGTTCTGGACGTGGGAGGCGAAGGACCTCGCGGCGCTCGAAGACAACTTTCGCAGTTTCGAGGCGCTCGCGCCGGCGCAACGCAAGCTGCTGGGCTGCTACATGTGGGATTACGGCGCCGGGCGGCGTATGCCGCTGGAGCTTTTCCAGCGCCAGTGCCAGACCGGCCGCCGTTGGCTGGACGAGGGTCGCGTGGACGGGCTGATCCTGCTCGCCAGCAACCTGTGCGATCAGGAGGTAGAGACTGTCGAGTGGGCGCGGAAGTGGATCGCGTCGGCTGGCCGCTCATAGCGTCCGCCTGTCCCGGAACACGCTCCAGACGAACGCCGAACCGAAGAGCAGCGTCAGCCAGAACTGCGGCAGAATGAGAATTCCAAACGGCGACTCGTCCCGCCGTTTCACCCACATTTCAACGCCGCCACCTTTCCGACCCATGGCAATGCGGCGTCCATCGGGCGAGAATGCGGCGCACTCAGCGATTGGCCCCTCTGTGAAGGTGAACAGTGGCCGCCCATCCCGTGCGTCCCACAGTCTCGCGCTGCTGAGGTGGAAGGCGACCAGAATCCGGCGGCTGTCCGGCGAGAAGCACAGCGCCGATTCGCTGGAGGTGTCATCCGTCTGGACCGTCGCGCAAAGCGCCCCCGTTGCGGCACTCCACGTCTGCACAGTGCCGCCCGGCTCTGCGACCAACAGCAGTTGGCCATCGGGCGAGACGCGGGGAAAACGCATGAACGAGCCTTTGGCGCTGAATGTCGTCACGCGGCTGCCGTCAGCGACATTCCAGAGCTTCAGGTCTTCGCTCCAGCGGCTCGTCAGCACCGCCTTGCCGTCTCGCGAGAACATCGCGGCGTATGGCGTCCCGCCTGGGTCAAGCACTGCCAGGCGCGCGCCAGTCCGTGCCTCAAAGACAACGGCCGAGTCCTCCATGGGCGCAAGCACTACCAGACGGCTGTCCGGCGAGAAGAATACCGTGTTGGAGCGCGCGGGAGCGCTCCACAGGGGACGTGCCGATGCGGTATCCCAGAACCTGACCGCCTCCTCATCCCCCAACGTGGCGACAGTACGTCCGTCTGGAGAAGCGGTCACCCCCACGATGCGCTGGGGAAGGGTATCAATGGAACACAGCACAGCGCCGGTCCGCCCGTCACGTAGCGCCACGCAATAGTCGGCATTGACGGTGACCAGCAAGCCGTCCCCCGTCGACGAGGGTGGCCACGCCAAGTTGAAGACGACGGGAAGCTCAAAGAGCTCGCGGCCCGTAGCGGAATCCCATGCTTTGACACCCCGGCCGCCGATCTCCGTGTCGCCCGCCGCGATCACGGTCCCTCCGTCCGGAGAGAAGTCCACGCTGCCGATGAGACCCAGGTTGCCGAGGACGCGTTCCAGCCTCCACGGCTCCCAGTTCCACCACAGCCCCATGGCGCTGCCAATCAACAGCACGAAGATCAGGAGCGTGCGCAGCGAGAAGCGGAACCAGCGCCGCTTAACCCGCCCTGTCGGCGGTGATGCGGCTGCGTGCGTAGGCGTTCCCGCGCTCTGATCCATAGTCCGTCGCCGTCCAGAATACCGGCGACACCGTACCACCGCGTCAGTCCCGGTCCAACGCCACTTTATGGCGCCGGCCGCGGAAACAGCGCGCGGTCTTCCCGCGTCATTGCCGCCCGGCAGATGGCCAGCGCGGATGCGGCCCACGGCGTAGCGATGAGCGGGTCGTCCTCCTTCGCGTCGGTGAATCGGTTCGCCCAGGCGCCGTCGGGGCGCTGGCGGCGGAGCAACTCTTCGGCGAGGGCGACGGCCCAGTCGGTCTTCCCTGCCGCTGTCTCGATGGTGCGGAGTTCCAGCATCTGGAAGGCGTGAGCGGCGGCCCACGTCCAGTAGTAATAGGTGCTGTCGCGGAGTTCTTCGCGTTCCGTGGCGAAGACGCCGGGATTGTGCGCGGCGTCGAAGTGTTTCTCGAGCCACCGCCGTGCGGCCACGACGCGCGGGTGGTCCTGCGCCAGACCGCAGCGCACGAGGGCGCGCAGCCCGTCGGCAGTCATGGTGCCGTAGGAATGGAACCGCGTTCGGCCGTGCCTGTCCTGCCCGGCCGCGCCCGCTTTGTTCTGCAGTTCATCATTGGGAATGAAGAAGAAGCCGCCGTCGTCGCCGGCCGCGTCGGCGGTGGCATCGGCCTCGGCGAAGTTCTGGCAACGCTGCACGAAGACGAGGGCCTCGGCGTACGCGGGATCGGACGAAGGGACCTTCGCGGAACGCAGCGCCGCGAGACCGAAGAGCGTCGCCGAGAGGTTGGACTCGCAGAACGCCGGACTGAAGTGAGCCGGCGCGGGCTTCTGCGGCGGTTTGAGCGAGAAACCCCAGCCGCCGAACTGCGGGTCCGACGGTTCCCAGCCCAGGTCGCGGCTGAGCCTGCGGGCAAGCACCGCCTTCAGCCACGCCTGTTGCGCGCGCACGTGGCGTTCGTCTTTCTTGCGCAACGCCGCCAGGCGGCTGACCGAAGCGCCCGTGTACACCGGGTAGATGAACTCCGCGGCGCGCGCGTTCAATTCGCCGTCCGGACCCACGGTGCCCAGCAGGAATTCCTCGCCTTTGAGGAATGCGGCCTTGGCGGCTTCGCCGCCCTGCGGCAGGAAGAAGAGGCAACTCATGACCAGCGGCGTGAGATCGGCGCTGTGTTTGAGCGCGCCGTAGGTCTTCGAGCGCCACGCGCCGTCCGGCTGCTGTTCGCTGACGAGGAAGCGCGCGGAGCGGGCGAGCGCGCCGTCGAGACGCTCGGCAAGCGGCGCTTCGGCTGCGCCGCAGGCGAGCATGACAAAGATGAAACCACAGATGAACACAGATGAACGCAGATTGGGAACAAGGGCGAGCCCTTGTCTGGGGGAATCTGCGTTCATCGCCGGTTCCTCGTTACCGCCGGTACGCGTCAATCCAGTCCAGCGCCAGTGATCGGGTGCTGGCATCCTCCGGGATATCGAACTCGGGTCGCACCTGTTCTGGCGTTCGGCGCTTGGTCTCCTTTAGCGGCGTTGTTGTTTTGCCGTCGCCGTCAACGAGACCGGCAACGAAATGTTCCAGCCTCCAGAAGGGCTTGTCCTCAGCGTGAAGGAGTTCCACTACGGCGTGTTTGGGCCACTTCCCTTTGGTCAGACTCAGCTTGCACCTGCCAATGCCTCCAGGGCTCACGATCTTGATCCTCAAGGCGTCTTTCTCGACGACAACCGTGACGTGGGCCTCTTTGTCACCGTTTTTCACAACAATGACCTGCGGCTTCGCGTCGTCGGCGACTCCGCCAGACTTTGGCTGTGCATCCTGAGCAGCGGCTCGCGCCATCACGCATGCGAGAAGAAGCAAGAGTGAACCGCAGATGAACGCCGGTGACGACCGATGTGGGAACGGGGTCTTGGCCCATCTACGTGAATCTGCGTTCATCTGCGGTTCCGTTTCCTTTACCGCCGGCGTATCTCGGCGGCCACGGGCACGGGCGCGCGGTCAACGGTCAGGACCAGCAGCGCCGCCGACGTGCAGAAGGTCCGGCCGGTGATGCAATGGTGGCCCGTCCAACTGCCGTCTTCGTTCTGGATGCGGTTGAGGTTCCCGGTGATCTGCTTGTCCCATTTCTCCCACGCCTCGCCGCCGCCCACCACCAGCGATTCGCCGATGTTCATGTAGGAGAGGAACTCCTCGCCGCCGTTGGAGCCGAAGCCGTTGACGAAGCGGTCATCCTGCAGGTTCTGAACAAGGGAGGTCTCTGCCGCCTTCAGGGCTGTCGTGTTGGTGGCATAGCGGGCCAAGGTGGTCTCGATCTGCTGCTTCTCCTTCTCGTCGTTCGCGCTGGCCAGGCGTTCCTTCAGCTTCGGGGCCTCGAGCGCGTTCGTGTTCTCCTGATCCCGCAGAGCGCTGACATTCGCGGCCCAGCCGTAAAGCTCGACGCCCGCAGTGCCGGCGGCCCCGCCACCAACGCCAACGGTGCGCCCCGCCGCTCGCGGGCCGGAGAGAGCCGCGGCGCGGTCGGTCCCGAAGGCGCTAGCAGTCTCAAAGTGCTCCCCAGGGGCCGCGTCGGCTGGCGTCGCAGCGGGCTTGGCCAGAGCGACCTTGCCGCCTCTCATGTCGAAGTTGCCCTGCGAGAACTTCTCGAGTTTCGCCCGGACCTCTTCATTGACAACCGCTCCGGACTGCGCGGCGCGGTTGATGCCTTTGGCGGCGATTGACTGCTGCAGGACCGGCGCCCAGCCCTGGCCGTCCCAGGTGCCGTCGGGCTTCTGGTTCTTCTCGATCTTGTCCATGACTTTGTGGAACGCGGCCTTGGCGCGCTTCGTGGCCGCCTCGTCCTGCATCTGTTCGCGCACTTCCGCCAGCAGCATCGAAGCCATGAACGTATCAATGTACTGGCCCAGCTTGGCCTGCGTTCGCGTGCCCTTCAGGTTTGTGATGAACATGGACTTCTCGTCGGACTGCTCGATCTCGCTGCAGACGAACGCCACTGCCTTCTGTACGGCGTCCTTGTACTCGCCGTTCTGCGGCGTGTTGCCGGCACGGATCAGGGCCAGCGCGCCCATGCAGGTGTCGGCCACGTTGGGCGAACTCTTGATGCCGGCCATGCCGCCGCCCATCTGCGCGGATTCCTCGCCCTGGCCCCAGCTCCCGTTGGCCTGCTGCGTCTTCACCAGCCAGGCGAGGCCTTTCTTGACGTTGGCGGAGAGTTCCTTCGGTTTCACGGCCGGCGCCCACTTATGCACCGTCGTGTCTGTCCGCACGGGCGTGAGCCCGCCCGTGTCTCGCTGGGATGCTCCGGCCGTCTTGACCACCGCGACCGGCGTGCCCGGCCTGGGATCGCCTGTCCTGGGAGCGGGTTTGCTGCCGCGGGCAGCGTACCAGATCACCCCTGCGCCTACGATGGCGGCCAAGGCCGCCATACCCCATTTCGCCTGCACCATAGCCACATCCTCCTTCCCCTCCGTAGCCCTTTGAATCGTCGCCGACACGCCACCGCATTACGTTGGACGCCGGACGGGACGCCCGGTTACGGGGAATCCCGTGGACGGCGCGTATGCCTGCAGGGTTCAACGCGCGAGCAGAGCATTTCCTGCAGATTAGTCGTGCGACGGAAAGCGCCGGGAGGTAACAAGTTCGTAACAGAGCCAACGGGCGGGGAAGGGTGTTGATCTTCCTGGTTGACATCGGAGGGTAAACGGTATACGTTTTGCGCGTCCGGTACTGCTGGAGGTGAGGTCAGCCCAGTTCAGGTCCTGAGGACACTCAAGAAGAGCGTAGTCGTGTCGCCGTAACAACCACGGAGTCTTGCGCCAGCCAGTGGCGCCGCGCCACACACCGGCCGTGAGCCGAAGGAGAAGTCATGAAACGTAACACCCCCTGTTACCCAATGTTCCTCGCAGCCTTGGTCTGCTGTGTCTTGAGCGGCCCGGCCGCGTGGGCGGCGGCCACCACGCCTGAACAGGCGCAGGCGGTGGTCACAGGGTGGCTGAAGGCCGACGCCGCGCCTTTGGGCATGGCGCTTGGCCAGGCGACCAAGGACGTGACGGCCTTCAAGGACGCGGCAGGGACAGTCCTCTATTACATCGTCACGCTGCAGGGAGGCGGCTTCGTGGTCGTGTCCGGCGACGATGCCGTCGAGCCGATCATCGCGTTCCTCAAGCAGGGGACCTACGACTCGTCCGACAGCAATCCTCTCGGCGCGCTCGTCAGCCAGGACCTGAAAGCTCGGATTACCGCGGCGCAGAATGCGGCAGCGGCGGCGGGTCGCGGCGTGGGCATGAACGGGCCGCAGAGCAAATGGGCGACGCTGTCCGAGCAGGCCAAGTCGTCTGCCGGCGGCAGGGGAATTTCGTCCGTGTCCGACCTGCGCGTGGCCCCGCTGGTGCAGACGAGGTGGAGCCAGTCCGACGCCCCGGGCGGTTCGGGGAACTACTGCTACAACACCGACACGCCGAAGCATTACGTGTGCGGCTGCGCGGCGACGGCACTGGCGCAGGTGCTGCGGTACTTCCAGTATCCCACGGTCGGCGTTGGGACGACATCATTCCCGATCAGCGTAGACAAGGCGTCCTCGACCAAAGCGTTGCTCGGCGGCGACGGCTCCGGCGGCCCATATACCTGGTCGAATATGCCGCTGGCGCCGGACGCGAGCACCACGGCGGACCAGCGGAGCGCAATCGGGCGCCTGTGCTCTGACGCAGGCGTCGCGCTCAATATGGACTACGCCAGCAGTGGATCGGGCGCCTACCCAGACAAATGGCCGAGCAAGCTGAAGAGCGTCTTCAAGTACAGCAACGCGGTGCTCGGCTACAACTCCGGCAGCGACATCGGCGCCAACCTCAACACCATGATTGCCCCCAGCCTGGATGCCGGTCTGCCGGTCATGCTCGGGCTTCGTAGCTCGACGAGCGGACACGGGGTCGTCTGTGACGGCTACGGCTACAATTCCGGGACCCTGTACCATCATCTGAACCTGGGCTGGTCCGGGAGCTCGGACGCGTGGTATGCGCTCCCGAACGTTGACACCAATCCGGGGCCGTACAACGCCGTCTTCACTTGTGCCTACAACATCTACAAGAGCGGGACGGGGGAGATCATCAGCGGCCGGGCCTTGAACACCGCGGGCGGGGTGGTCTCCGGCGCCACGGTCACCGGAACCGGCGGAGGCCGGACCATCTCCGCCACGTCGAACGCTCAGGGCATCTACGCTCTGGTGGGCGCCAGTTCCGCGACCACGTACACGGTCACTGCAAGCGCGGCCGGTTTCGGCAGCTTCACATCCGTCAACGTCACCACCGGCACATCGAGCGATAACCGCTCGGACACCGGCAACCTATGGGGCGTGGATGTCTCGGGCAATGGCTCTTCCGTGCCTGCGCCGACCGTTACGAGCGTCACTCCCACCAGCGGGCCGCTGGCAGGGGGAACGAGCGTCGTGATCGCGGGCACGAACTTCACCGGAGCGACGTCCGTCTCGTTTGGGACGGTGGCGGCGACAGGCGTGACGGTGAACAGCGCGACGCAGATCACCTGCGTTGCGCCGGCGCAGACGGCGGCGGGGGCGGTGAGCGTTTCGGTGACGATCCCCGGCGCGACGGGCTCGATGGCGAGCGCGTTCACGTATACTGTTGGTCCACCGGCGCCGACAATCTCGGCCGTTATGCCGGGCAGCGGGCCGCCGGCCGGCGGGACGACGGTGGTGATTACGGGCGCGAATTTCGCGACGACGGGGACCGTGGCTGTGAGCTTCGGCACAACGGCGGCGGCCAGCCTGACGGTGAACAACTCGTCAACAATCACCTGCACCGCGCCGGCGCATGCCACAGCCGTGGTGGACGTCAAGGTCACGAATCCCGACAACCAGTCGGCGACGCGGGACAATGGCTACACGTTCAGGGACGAGATACCGTTGACGAAGGATGTGGCCGTGAACGGTTCGACGACCGGCGGGATCGGCAAGCTGTACTACTACATTGACGTGCCAGCCGGGGTCACGCTGGTCAGGATTTCCACGACGACGAGCGCGACGGCTGACATCCTTGACATGGGGGTGAACAGGCCGTTGACAGGCATGTACCCCGACGCCGACATCTACAATGCGGACGTCGGTTCGTACAGCTACACCGGCAATGAACTCGTCATCTTCAACCAGCAACCCGTGCAATCGGGACGCTACTACATTCTCGTCCAAAGGCTGAATCTGGACGCCGGCGTCGGCGGCGACTATTCCATTGTTGCCACGTATGTCGTCGGGGGGACGATTCCCGCGCCGACGGTTGAGCGCTGCTGGTCGGCCAATGGCGTGTATGCCGGCGGCGCGAACGTTTGGGTCTACGGGCAGAACTTCGCCACCACCGGGCCGGTGACGGTGACGTTCGGCGGCGTGGCAGCCACCGACGTCATGGTGGATGGCAGCGCGACGATCGTCTACCTTACGACGCCCGCGCATGACTTGGGCAAAGTTGACGTTACGGTGACCAACCCTGACAACCAATCAGGAACGCTGGCGGAGGGCTACGAATACGTGCCGGCGTACCTGATCCCGAATGCTGTCGCTGTTCCGTTCGATACCTCGACGGGGGATGTGCCGTGCTGCTTTGACGCGCCACTCGGGGCGAAATCCGTCACCATTGCCACGAGCGGCACGACTGGTGACGTCCTGGACATGTCCGCCAACAAGCCGTCCAGGAAGACATGGCCCCGAGATGCGTTCACCGGCGACGCATCGTCTGCCACGGATTCCGGGGACGAGACGGTGGCCTTCACGGGGGCGAACACCGAGTCTGGCCGGTACTACATTCTGGTGGCTGCGTATGGCGACGGCGGGGCGTTCAACATCACGGCGACGGCTGAAATGCCGCACGTCGAGGGCCTCAAGCGGAAGTTCAGCCTCAACTTCAAGACGTATCGCGACGGTCTTGACATCACGTTCTCGGACGCCAGCTTCATCTACACTGACAAGACGGCCTTCTCGGCCGCCACGGAGGGCAAGGACATCCAGATCAGTATCGGGCAGACGATCGTGGACAAGGCCACTCTGTTCAAAGGGCGCGGCACCGGCCTTATGAGTCTCGGGAAGTTCCAGTGGAATGCCAAGAAGGGCGCGATCAAGTACTCCCTGAGGAACGCGAGCCTGCAGGACGTTTTCGCGCCCTACGGGGCAGCGAATGCGCAGCCGGCCAGCACACAAGTTTCGGTGCCGATTGTCATGTTCTTCGACGGCGCCTACTACGGCGACTTTTACTCGTTCACCTACAAGTGGGTGAAGGACAAGACCGGGCAAGGGAAGTAGCCCGAACTGGCCTGCGGCGTAGGGCGAGTTGACAGCTCGCCCTACGGTCGCCGCTGCCTGACCCACTCGGGCTGTTCCCTGACGAGCCGGTTTGCGAATGCGATCTCGTCCTTCAGGCTTTCGCGGGCCGGGACGTTTGAGGCTTCGGGGTGAAGGCAAAAAAGGTCCCAGCCTTCCCAGTCGAGCCCCCATTGGCGCACGTACCAGTCCCCTTCCGTACACAGCAGGATCGGGAACAGGCTGCACAAGACAGGCTTGTAGCGGAACTTGTCTCCCTCCGCAGCTCCGACTTTGTGCAGCACGCAGCCTTCGTTGTAGAAGACGCAGTAGTGGTTCACGACGGCCACCGTCCGATGCCCCGAGCACCGCCGGCGCGTAAGGAAGTGCTTGCTCGCGAGAAACCGCTGCGCTTCCGGCCGCAACAGAGGCAGAATCTCGGGGAGTTTCCTGGCAAGTCTGCGCGCCTCGCCGGGCTTCATGTACGGCCTGCCGTTGCGGCAACAGACGCCCCCACATGCCGGGAAGACGCACTTGTACGTCGCTGCTTCGAGATTACAGATTCGAACCGGCCCGGCGACCTCGTCAGCCACGTTCGAGGGCCCTCGTGTGTGTCGCGGACAGCCGTTGCTGGCGGCCACCCGCGCCAGGGCCGTACCTTGACTTTCCGCGGTGCCTGTATACGTCGGCATGGCCAGGCCGCAAGAGGATGTGCCGCTGCTCACGCGCGCCGCCTCAGAACGCGGGAATGACGTCCACCTCGGCCGCCGCCGCAAACGGATTGCCCTTGACCTCCGACAACGCAACCAGCTTCACGTAACGACCCTTCGCCGGTTTCTCGAACACGACCTTCTGCAGCTTGTCCGTGTTCGGCCATTTCCCTTTCGCGACGGCGGCGCCGAAGGCCTTCAAGTCGTTTCCGACGTAGACCTCAAAGTCGGCGATGCGCCCGTTCGCCATATCCTGCCGCGGCAGGTACGTGATGCCCGCCAGCGCGGCCTCCTTGCCGAGGTCTATCACGAGTTCGTGCGGCATCGGCTTGGGCGCCGGTTCCCATGCCGTGTGCCAGATCGTCTCGGGGTTGCCGTCAACGGCCTTGGCCGCGTCGTAATCGGGCGCCTCGCTGTCCGCCTTGGCCGACCATTTCCGCGCCGCGGCCGGCGCGGCCATCAGGCTGCGGACCTGTTCTACCGTAAGCTCGACGGCCGGGTTGAACTGCGCCTGCGCCATGTACCGCAGCAGGCTGTGCCGCATCTGGCGCGCGACGAGGTTCTTCTCCAGGTCGCTCTGCAGGTCCATGCTGCAGACCAGGAGCTTGCCCTTGCGCACCTTCGCCTCGAACGCCAGCGCGAGCTTGCGGTTGGTGACCCAGTCGTCCACGACCTGCACCAGCGGCCGCAGTTCCGCCGGCAGGTCGTCGAGGATCATTGTGCCGGCGCGCGTGACGAGATACCACCACTGCCAGTTGCTGTGGTACTCGGTCGGGAACTCCGCCAGCGCGGCGTGTCTCGGGTCGCAGAGAATGCCCAGCGTGTGTGGCGGTTGGCGGTGTGTCCACGCGGTGTTCCAGAAGATGCTCGAGAACCCCAGCGCCACCTTGCCGCGCTTGTCGCCTTTAACCTGGCTTGGCGGGACCAGCAGCAGCACCTTGCCGCCGGCGTCGAGTGCGGCCACAGCGTGGTCATCGAGCGCTTCGGCGATCCTGACGTCTTGCGGCGGCTGCGTGTCTACGGTGGCCGGATACACCCACACGTCCCAGTCGTTCTCGAAGCGTGTGCCTTCCAGACCTACCACGAGTTTGCAGTGGCTCGGGCGCTTGGGCGCCTGCGTCAGCGCGGCGCTGATGCTGCCCAGCGCAATCCCGTTGTCCACGGGGACAGTTGTCGCCGGGAGCGCGCCGGTGGCCACGATGGCGCCGCCGTCCGCGACCAGCTTCCATTGCGCGACGGCGTTCTGGAGCGGCGCGGGACCGAAGTGCGCAACCGCGATGTCGGCATCCAGTTTCTCCGCGGTGTTGAACACGCGCTTGGCAAGGCGCGCCAGCGGCACGGTGCTGTTGCAGAACCGGCTGTGCTCTTCTGGAGTGATGTAGCCTTTTGAGTCCCAGAAAGGATCGAGAATGCCGACGAGCGCCGTGCCTTGGCCGGGGAAATCGTGCAGGTCCAGCAATTGGAAGCCGCCCATGCCCGGCGTGCGCAGGGCGGATTCGATCTCCTCTTTATAGCACAACGCCTGCAGCTTGCCTGACGCGAGCAAAAACTGCTTCGCCTGATCGCCCATGTGGTGCTCGTTCAGCGTGTCGCGGAAGATCTCGAAGTTCCTCGGCTTCAGGTAGCCCGTGTACTTCGGGATTTCGTCGAAGTTCGGATAGACGCACCACTGGCCGATTTCGTGGCTGATCGCCGGCACGCTGCGGGAGCGAATGTAGTCGCGATAGTCTGTGCGCGTCTCCGGCGGACGGGCGTTGATGCGCGATTTCAGCCCCGCGCCCCAGCCTTGAATTCGCGGGTCGGGCGTGACGTGAAACTGGTTCTCCTTGAGCTGCGGCCAGCCCGAGGCGCTGGTGTACAGCCGGCGTGGGTCTTTCTGCTTGTAGTGGTTCACCCATTGCGCGAGATACGGCGCATGGTTGCCGCCCGGTTCGTTCCCGTACGGCAGCAGCATGAACGACGGGTGGTTGCCGTACGCCGCGAGTATGCGGTCCGTCTCTTCGTACAGCCACTTGTCAATCGGCTTGCCCTGGCCCAGGCCGGTTGTGGAATTCGCCCAGGAGGCGCACTCGACCTGGTAGTAGAAGCCGAGTTCGTCCGCGGCGGCAAACGCGGCTTCAGGTGGGCACCACGAATGGAAGCGGATGTGATTCAGCCCGTGCGCTTTGGCGATGCGCACGATCCGCTTCCAGGAATCCACGTCCGTTGGCGGGTGGCCGGTGAGCGGGAAGATGCAGCACTCCAGCGTGCCGCGGAAGAATATCTTCTGCCCGTTCAGGACGAACTGCGTGCCCTGCGTGCTCAGTTCCCGGAAACCAAACGTGACGGCGGTCGCGTCGCCAAGCTTATTGACTGTCTCGATCCGCGATTCCGCGACGTACAGCTCCGGGCCGAACTCGCTCCACACCTTGGGCGGCTCGTCCAGTTTCAGCGTTACGGTGTGCTCGGCGACGGTGGTGAGAATGTGCCGGCCGTCGGCCATGGTGCCCCGCGGGTACTCGAAGGTGGTCCTGCCTTTGCCGGCGGCCTTGCCCGTGGCCTTCTCTGACACGCTGACGCTGATTGTGCCGGACACCGGGTCGAACAGTTCGTTGCGCACCGCTACTTCGACGCGCACCGTGCCGTCGTTCTTCGGGAAGACGCGCTGCGCCTCGATCCAGACCGGATCGCGCCCGCGCAGTTCCACGCGCCCCACAATGCCGTTCCAGTTTCCCTGCGTGTGGTCGGACACGCTGTGCGAGTCGTGTCCGACGTCCACGACCATGCGGTTGTCCACGCGGATGGTGAGCTGGTGTTTGCCCGCCGCCACGAACCCCAGGTCGTATGCGTGCGGCGTCGAGAGGCTGTTGTTCGACCCGAACTCCTTGGTGTCGAGCCACACGCGCGTCTCCCAGTGCGGGCGTTCCAGCGTCAGCGTCACGCGCTTCTGCTGCCACGCCGCGGGGACCTCAACGCTGCGTTGATACCACGCTGCGCCTGCGTAGTGCTTCTCCGGCTGCAGCCAGAACGGGACCTTCACGTTGCCCGGCTCGCGATACTTGGCGTACTCCGGTGCGGTGAACCAGGAGCGGTCCACGATGCCGCCTGTCCATTTCGTGTTCACGGTGACGTCATCGCCGATGCCTTGGGCCGGCAGGCAACCGGGAAGCTTGATCTTGTCCGGCAGATTCCGTTCGGACCATTTTGCCGCCAGGCCCTCGTCCTTGGGGTCAAGCTGGAACGCCCAGTCGCCGCTCAGGTCGAGCCGGAACGCGTCGCGGCCGGCGGTTTCAGCCGCGTACCCCGCAAGCGTAAAGCCGAATAGCAGGACAAGCATTGCGCGCATGTGCGCCACCTTGTGCCGCCGGCGTCTCGCCGGCCTTTGTCTGTAGCCTGTAGTCTGTAGCCTGTAGTCTGTAGCCTGTAGCCTGCAAGGGGAAAAGCCGCGGTTTTCACTTGCGCAGCGGAATCGGTCCCATCACGCTCAATGAACTGAGACGTTTCCACGTCAAGCTGGCGGAGGAACACGGAGCATGGATTTCACAGGGAAGACAGCGCTGGTGACCGGCGCCGTGGGCGCCATCGGCAAGGGCATCGCGGCAGCTTTCATGAAGGAAGGTGCGCGCGCCTTCATCACTGACATTGACCAGAAAGCCGTTGACGCCGCGGCGCAGGAGGTCGGCGGCGGCTGCCAGGGGCTTGCTGCCGACGTGACCAGCGAGAAGCAGGTCCAGGCGGTCGTCGCAGCCGCGGCGAAAGCGCTGCACAACAGGATAGACATCCTCGTGAACGTCGCCGGCATTGTGGGGCAGAGCAAGATCGAGGAGACCACGGAGGCGGAGTGGGACAGGATTTTCGCCGTGAACTGCAAGGGCGCCTTCTTCTTCATCAAGCACGTCGTGCCCCTGATGAAGGCCAACAAATACGGCAGGATCGTCAACTTCTCCTCCAAGTCCGGCAAGACCGGCTCCGCGCTCATGACCGCCTATTCCGGCGCCAAGGGTGCGATCATCGGGATGACGCAGGCGCTCGCATACGAACTCGCGGACGACAACATCAACGTCAACTGCCTCTGCCCTGGCATCACCGACCACACGGGCGTGTGGAAAAACGTGTCGGCGGGTTACATCCAGAACCTGAAGCTGCCGCGCGAGGAAGTCGTCAAGAAGTTCACCGCCAAAGTCCCGCTCAAGCGCCTCGCCAGCATTGACGACGTCGTCGCCGTGACGCTCTTCCTGTCGTCGAAGGGTTCCGACTACATGACCGGCCAGGCTATCAACGTCACGGGGGGACGCGAGATGCACTAGGGCTAACGGCTATTGGCTATTGGCTATTGGCGACGCACGCGCGGGACCGCCAATAGCCAATAGCTAATAGCCAATAGCCAGAGGCCAACAAGGGAGGTTCAAATGTTCACCAAAGAGGAAGTCGCCAAGACCATTGATCACGCCGTGCTGAAGCCCATGCAGACTGACGCTGACATCGTCAAGAGCGCGAAGATGTGCGCGGCGCGCGGGGTGGGGAGCCTGTGCGTGCGGCCCTCGGACGTCAGACTCGCCGCCGAGACGCTCAAAGGCAGCCAGTGCAGGCCGTCCTGCGTCATCGGCTTCCCGCACGGCGCCAATCGGCCCGAAACCAAGGCGTTCGAGGCCAAGCTCGCCATCGAGGACGGCGCGGCCGAACTCGACATGGTGATGAACATCGGCAAGTTCCTGTCGGGCGACGTCGAGTGGGTCAGGCGCGACATCGAAGGCGTCGTCAAAGTCGCCAAACCCAAGGGCGTGCTCGTCAAAGTCATCCTCGAAACCTGCCTGCTCACGCCGGAGCAGGTCGCCAAGGCCTGCAAGATCGCCGAGGCCGCGGGCGCCGACTTCGTCAAAACCTCGACTGGCTTCAACGGCGACGGCGCTACGCCGCAGGTCATTGACATCATGCTGAAGACGGTTGGCAAGACGATGAAGGTCAAAGCCTCCGGCGGCGTGCGGACGTGGGAGGTGGCGGTCGGCTATCTCAAGCAAGGCTGCAGCCGGCTGGGCGTGGCCTCGACGGAGGCCGTCCTTGATGGAGCGAAGAGTGATGGCGCATATTAAGGCGGTCGTCTACCACAGTCCAGGCAACGTCCGGTGCGAAAACGTCGCTATGCCGTCATGCAGCGACGACGAGATCAGGGTCAAGGTTGACGCCTGCGCCGTCTGCGGCTCCGATCTCAAAGCGTTCCAGTCCGGCAACCCGCGCATCAAGCCGCCGATGACGATGGGCCATGAGTTCACCGGCCTTGTCGAGACCATTGGCAAGAACGTCGCGGGCTTCTCGATTGGCGACAGGATCGTGATGGCCACCTCCATCTCCTGCGGCGATTGCTTCTACTGCCGGAAGGGCTGGAGGAACCTCTGTGCCAACCTGGCTCCGATGGGCTTCAGCTACCCGGGCGGCATGGCGGAATACGTCACCATCCCCGCGCGTGCCCTCAAGAACGGCCACGTCGTGAAAGTCGTGCCCAAGCTCAAGCCCGAACACGCCGCGCTGGCCGAACCCGTGAGCTGCACGGTCAACGCCTGCGAACAGTGCGGCGTGCAATCCGGCGACACCGTTGTCGTGATGGGCGCTGGTCCGATGGGGGTCATCAACGCCTGCACTGCGCGGGCCTTCGGCGCCAAGACGGTCATCATCTCCGAGATCAACCCGGCCCGCCTGAAGCAGGCCGAAGGCTGCGGACTGGACATGGCCGTCAACCCCGCGACGCAGGACCTCAAGAAGATCGTCAAGGATGCGACAGGCGGCGTCGGCGCTGATGTCGTGATCGTCGCCGCGCCGGCGGCTCAGCCGCAGGAAGCCGCCTTGGAGTTGGCGCGCAAACGCGGCACGGTGTGCCTGTTCGCTTCCTTGGCCGAAGGCAAGCACATGCTGTCGCTGAACAGCCGCCTGATCCACTATGGCGAACTGCGCGTGATCGGGACGAGCGACTCGACGCCCGCGCAGGTGCAGAGGGCGGTCGAGTTGATGGCCCGGGGCTCCATGCCCCTCGACAGACTCGCGTCGCATCGCATGGGCCTGGATGACATCGCCAGGGCGTTCGCGTTGATGCAGAGCGGAGAGTCGTTGCGTGTCGTGCTGATGCCGTAGCCGTTGCCCTCTCCCCGTGGGGAGAGGGCCGACGTGAGCGAAGCGAACGCGGGGTGAGGGGGTGTTGAGGTGGACCTGAAGCTGAAAGACAAAGTCGCCCTGGTCACCGGCAGTGCGCGTGGACTGGGCAAGACGATCTGCGAGCTCTTCGCTGCTGAAGGCGCGAAAGTCGCGGTCTGCGACATGGCGGACGGCACGCCCGTCGCCGAGGAGCTGTCCAGGACGTACGGCGTGAAAGCCATGGCCGTGAAGTGCGACGTGACCAATGAAGCGGACGTGGCCTCTATGTTCGACCAGATCGAGAAGACTCTCGGCCCTGTAGACGCCCTGGTCAACAACGCGGCCATCGTTTCCAACGGCGGGCCGATGACCCGGATCACTGAGAAGGAGTGGAGCAGGATGTTCCAGGTCAACGTCGGCGGGACGTTCCTCTGCAGCCGGGAAATGGTTCGCAGGCTCCAGGCTGCCAGGCGTACCGGCAGGATCGTCAACATCTCGTCGCAGGCCGCGTTTCGCGGGTCGGAGTCGGGCAAGCTCGCCTACGATGCCAGCAAGGGCGCGATTGTCTCGTTCACGATCGCGCTGGCGCGCGAAATGGCGCCGCACGGCATCAACGTCAACTGCGTGGCCCCGGGCTTGATGCGCACGGAGATGCTCGCTGCGCTCATTGACGCCAACCCGGACAAGTTCAACAACCGCGTGCCGCTCAAGCGCGTCGGCAAGACTGAGGAGATTGCCGGCGTCGTGGTCTTTCTGTGCAGTGAGCGGGCCAGCTACATGACCGGCGCGACCGTGGACGTCAGCGGCGGTCTGGCCATGCACTAGTAACGCAACACTCCGGGACTGGAAAAGCGAGGGAAGCAACGCTATGCTTCGAGTCCCCAGTCCCTAGTTCCCAGTCCCCGGCCGCCGTTGTTCGGCAGCCGTGTGATGAGGCAAGGGGAGGTGTTCCCCGAGCCCCGGCCAAGGCAACGAGGAGACAGGAAAGGAGCCGTTATGAACGCAGAAAGCATCCCGCTCGGTGTGCGCGTTCGTCTCAGTGCCATGATGTTCTTCCAGTTCATGTTGTTCGCGGTGTGGTGGCAACCGCTGGCAGCCTACCTGGGCAAGCTCAACCTGAGCACCACGCAATCGTCCCTGATCCTGAGTTCGCAGGCCATTGGCTGTATGGCCTCGCCCCTGATCTGCATGGTTGCCGACCGGTACTTCGCCAGCCAGCGCGTGCTCTTCGTGTTGAACGTGGTCACCGCCGGACTGCTCTACATCGCCGCGGCTCAGACGGACGGGACGATGGTTTTCATCGCCCTCCTGGCGGCCATGCTCTGCTACATGCCGACGTGGGCCTTGACCAGCGCCATCGCCATGGCCAACAGCCCCGGCGAGAAGTTCCCCCAGATTCGCGTCTTCGGCTCAATCGGCTGGGTCTGCTCCGCCATCTTCAGTTTCGTCGCCATGCAGATGTACGCCACGAAGATAGACGGGACGAACATCCCGCTGCTGTGCGGCGCGGGCACCGCCATCCTGGCCGCCATCGTGGCCCTGACGCTGCCCAACACGCCGCCGCCGGCCAAGGGCAAGGAGGCGTCCGTCATAGACGCCCTGGGGCTCAAGGCCCTGACTCTGATGAAGGATCGCCACTTTGCGTTCTTCATCATCATCTCCACGCTGGTGATGATCCCCTTCACCATCTACTGGTCCTACTGCTCGGTATTCCTGAATGACAAGGGTTTCCGGTACATCAGCGGGACGATGAACCTGGGACAGTTCGCCGAGATGTTCTTCATGCTGATGGTGCCACTGGCTCTCCTTCGCCTCGGCGTTAAGTGGACCATGCTCCTCGGTCTGCTGGCGCTGACCGTACGCTATGCCTCCTTCCTGCTCGGCGGCATGATCGAAGGCATGGCCTGGCTGTACTTCATCGCCATTCTCGTCCACGGCATTATTTTCGGCTTCTTCTTTGTCGGCGGCCAGGTCTACATCAACCGTAAGGCGCCCAAGGAACTCCAGGGGCAGGCGCAGGGCTTGATCTTCCTGGTCACCTTCGGCGTGGGCCTCTTGGTAGGCAACTTCGCCAACGGCGCGCTCATAGACGCCTACACCAAGGACTGGTCCAAGCCGGGCGCCGTCAACCTTGCCAAGGACAAGCAGGCCACGCCGTCGGAAGCAGGGCTGGAGCTCGACCTGGGTTCCGCGGTCCGCGTCAACCAGATCGTAGTCCGCAAGCCCGATCCGCGCATCACCGCCTACAAGGCCGAGTGCCTTGTGGCTGACAAGGAAACCGGGAAGGAAGAGTGGAAAGAGGCCGTCAGCAGCGAGGTCACCGGCACCGAAGCGAAGGCGGAACTGGTTGATAGCTTCCAGGCGCTGAACGCCTCCAAAGTCCGATTCTGTGTTACCAAGACAAAGGATGCCGCGAATCTGCAGGTCAGCGGGTTCGAGGTCTACGAAA